>JACCDM010573326.1_pt1 | contig 38104 bp, 35 predicted proteins | sample 7445851 | NCBI WGS metagenome assembly JACCDM01 (sample SAMN15323438, study PRJNA562643) | freshwater metagenome | isolation source: river surface water | place: USA:Blue River Watershed | collected 2017-08-16
ATCAGTTTATCCGGTCAGCACGGTCATTTCAAAAAATAGGATCAGACCCGACATTTGTCAGAACCTTTAAAAAACAGTGCATATGGATGGGAAAATTTTGGATTTGTTCATGAAAGAAAACGATGCCTGGGATGACATGATCACGCGGCAAAAAAAAGAGATCCCGGATCTTGAAAACATGTTGTCGGCTGCCATGAAATTTAAAAAAGCAATGGACGAGGAAACTGCAACATCTTTTCAACACCTGAAAAAGGAAATGCACAACCAGCAGGATTTCATGGACGAACTGAAACGCGAGTTGGCAAAACAGCAACGTTATCTGGCAAATGAGAAAAAAGTGAAGGACTTCCCCATCAATTCATTGCTGATGCAAAATGCATTGAGAGAACGCATCCGGATCGTAGAAAAAAATTTTCTCGATCTGAAATGCAACTACCTCAATTACCTGGCGAGTAGTTTGTAAGATTGATATATAAGGACTCTGATACAGCAATAGCTTGCAGTCACTGTGGCGAAGACTGCGATGTACCCATTTGGTTGGACAAGGAAGTATTTTGCTGTGAAGGATGCAAACAGGTCTATATCATCCTGCACGAAGAAGATCGCTGTGATCCGGCCATGATGGCTTCTCTGGCAGGTGTGCAACCGAAAGGAAAATTCAAATCAGACAAGTGGGACTATCTCGATGAACCTGCTATTGCAGCAAAGCTTGTCAGTTACCAGGATGACAAACAAGTGCATCTTACCCTCACATTGCCCAACATGCACTGCGCAAGCTGCATCTGGCTGCTGGAACATTTGCAGCGCATCAATAAAGGTGTGATTTCATCGAAGGTGGACTTCAACCGAAAAGAAGTTGCAGTGGTAATCAACCCTGCCATGCTAAAACTGAGCCAACTCGCCTCGCTGCTGGAATACATCGGATACCCACCGCAAATCAGCTATGCAGATGGCATTGCCAACAAAAAAAATCCATACAAATACCAAACCATTTTGAGAATAGGTGTAGCAGGATTCTGCTTCAGCAACATCATGATGCTGAGCTTCCCGGATTATCTCGCAACAAATGGGATCGATGAAAAACTGCTTACCAAAACTTTCAGCTATATCAGTCTCGCGCTCTCCATCCCTGTCCTGTTCTACGCTGCTGCTCCATTCTTCATCCAGGCATGGAAGGGACTGCGACAACGTTTTCTGAACATCGATGCGCCGATTGCATTGGCCATCCTCATCACGTTTGCAAGAAGTGTTTATGAAATTTTAACTGATGTCGGAACAGGATATCTCGATTCGATGAGCGGCATCGTATTTTTCATGCTCCTGGGAAGATGGTTTCAGGAGAAAACTGAAAAAGCCATTTCGTTTGACAGAGACTATACATCCTATTTCCCCATGAGCAGTCTGGTGAAAAGAGGAACAGAAAAAAAATATATTCCGATTGAACAGATTGCAAAAGATGATCTGCTGTTGATCAAAAACCAGGAGCTGATTCCGGCAGATGCTGAATTGATCGCAGGAACAGCAACGATTGATTACAGTTTTGTTACGGGAGAAAAAGATCCGGTGAATGTAGAACCTGGACAAATCATTTTTGCGGGTGGGAAACAACTCGGGACCCTCATCGAATTGAAAGTATTGAAATCCGTCGCGGCAAGTCACTTGACCAAACTATGGAACAACGATGCTTTTCACAACCAAAAAAACAAAGAAGCTTCCTTCATTCATCCATGGAGCAATTATTTCAGCGTCGTACTGTTCAGCATTGCGCTGACGGCAGGTATCTACTGGCAGCTCAATGACCCAAGTTTGACCTGGAAGGCTGTCACCTCCATCCTAATCGTTGCTTGTCCATGTTCCCTCCTGCTTTCTGCAACATTCACATTTGGAAATCTCCTGCGCATCTTTGGAAAGCATGGCATGTTCCTGAAAAACGCACATGTCATCGAGCAACTCTCCACTGCTGATACCATTGTATTTGACAAAACAGGAACACTGACATCTAATCAAAGATCAGCTATTCAATACCAGGGAAAAATACTCTTGCATGAGGAACGCATGCTGATCAAATCTGTTGCATCACAATCGGCTCACCCACTGAGCAAGAGCATTGCATCTTGGGATGAATGGGAACAAGACAACAGGTTTTCTGCCATTGATCAATACAGGGAAATTGCAGGAAAAGGCATTGAAGCAATGGCGGGCAACAGCACAATCCGGATGGGCAGCATGGATTTTGTTTGTGATCAGCGATGGTTTTCGGATATCATGCAAGCAGAGGGCAGCATGGTGCACGTCAGCATCGACGGATTGTACAAGGGAAGATTCCAACTGCAGCAATCCTACCGCGAGGGTGTCTTTGAGATGATCCATCAATTGTTGCAGCAAAACAAATCCATTCATGTATTGAGCGGCGACAACAACAAAGAAGAAGCATACCTGAAGAAAATGTTCAACCAGGAGGTATCCTTTCACTTTAACCAGGATCCCAATGACAAGTTGAAATACATCCAATCGCTTCAGGCAAAGGGGAAAAAAGTAATCATGGTAGGCGACGGACTCAATGATGCCGGTGCTTTGCAGCAAAGCGATGTCGGTATTGCTGTAACTGATCAGTCCAATTATTTCACACCCGCCTGCGATGCCATTCTGGAGGGAGCTGCTTTGCATACACTGAACCGATTGATGCAGCTTGCCCGTTCAGGTAAAACCATTGTTGCGATAACTTTTGCCTTATCCATTGCCTACAACATCGTTGGCATGTATTTTTCTACCCAGGCATTGCTCTCACCGCTCATCGCCGCTATACTCATGCCAGCAAGTACGATTAGTATTATCGTGCTCACCTATCTGGCGGGGAAGGTTGTAGGTTATCAGTTAACCGTTAACAGTTAACATTTAACGGTTAACCGTTGAAAACATGACCAAAATCATCTCCCAACTTGAATCCAATCATGTACGGCTGAATTTCATGCCGATACATTTGAGAAATTTTTTTCGTTGAGCGTCATTATCATTCTGATTATAGCAAGCCTTTTGGTCGCTTCAGGTTTTCTCCTTGCATTTATCTGGTCCGTTCGCAAGGGGCAGTTCGAAGATGAAGTATCGCCATCTGTAAGGATGTTATTTGAAGACAAGACCTTCAGCGATGCATCTTCCACTAGCCAAAAACCTTAACATGCATTTAGAAAGATTCTCGTACGACAACAAGATCGTTAGAAATTTCGCCTTTGCCACCATCATCTGGAGCATCGTTGGTATGCTCATCGGAGTATGGGTAGCCTTGCTCATGGTATATCCACAGCTCAATGTGGGCGGGATTCCTGTTGGAAAAGAAACCATTGGATTGACCTTCGGAAGATTGAGACCCCTGCATACCAATGCAGTGATTTTCGCATTTGTGGGCAATGGCATTTTCATGGGTTATTATTACTCCCTCCAACGCCTCCTGAAAACAAGAATGGCGAGCGACCTGCTGGGCAAGATCCATTTTTGGGGATGGCAATTGATCATTGTTGCTGCCGCAGTTTCTATTCCACTTGGCATGACCACGGGCAAAGAATATGCTGAACTGGAATGGCCAATCGATCTTGCGATCACACTGATCTGGGTGGTATTCGGACTCAATATGTTCATGACCATCTTAAAAAGAAGAGAGAGACATCTCTATGTGGCTGTATGGTTCTACATCGCAACGTTTGTAACTGTGGCAGTATTGCACATCGTCAACTCCATCGAATTACCCATATCATTCATGAAATCATACTCATGGTATGCAGGTGTACAAGATGCGCTTGTGCAATGGTGGTATGGGCACAATGCTGTTGCATTCTTTCTGACAACACCTTACCTGGGACTGATGTACTACTTCATGCCCAAGGCTGCCAACAGACCCGTTTATTCGTACCGTTTATCCATCATTCATTTTTGGGCTCTGATTTTTCTATACATCTGGGCAGGTCCGCATCACCTGCTCTACACTGCTTTGCCTAACTGGGCGCAGTCACTTGGAGTGGTATTCAGCTTCATGTTGATCTTCCCCAGTTGGGGTGGCATGATCAATGGATTGTTGACACTACGCGGTGCATGGGACAAAGTAAGAGAAGATGTGATCCTGAAATTCATGGTGGTGGCTGTAACAGCTTATGGAATGTCAACCTTCGAGGGTCCGATGCTGTCACTCAAAAATGTAAATGCCATTGCACACTTCACCGATTGGATCATTGCTCACGTGCATGTCGGTGGACTCGGATGGAATGGTATGCTCACATTCGGTATTCTTTATTGGTTGATTCCCAAAATTTATAAAACCGATTTACACTCCAAACAACTCGCCAACGCACACTTCTGGATCGCCACGTTGGGAATACTTTTCTATGCAGTGCCTATGTACTGGGCCGGATTCAAACAAAGCCTGATGTGGAAGGAATTCACTGAAGCTGGAAACCTGAAATACCCCTTCCTTGAAACCGTTACGCAAATGAAGCCCTTCTATGCTTTGAGAGCATTTGGAGGAACACTCTACTTCGTTGGTGCATTGCTGATGGTATACAATTTATTTGCAACAGTCAGGAAAGCCAAAGTACAGGATGATGAAGCAGAAGCTCCAGCCTTGGAGGGAAGCTATGCAGCACATGGAAGCGAACACTGGCACAGACCTATTGAAAGAAAACCAGTTCCCTTCCTTGTGCTCACACTGATCGTAATCCTCCTCGGTGGGATCATTGAATTGATTCCGACATTTCTTGTCAAATCAAATGTTCCTTCCATTGCAAGTGTACAACCCTATACACCACTTGAATTGCACGGAAGAGATATTTACATCAGAGAGGGTTGCTATACCTGCCACTCTCAAATGATACGACCTTTCAGATCTGAAACCGCCCGATATGGCGAATATTCAAAAGCAGGTGAATTTGTATATGACCATCCATTCCAATGGGGATCAAAAAGATCTGGTCCCGATTTGGCAAGAGAAGGTGTTGGCAACAACAAAAAATCAAACAGCTGGCATTACAATCACTTTGATGATCCGGAAGCCATTTCAACTGGATCCATCATGCCTTCCTATTCATTCCTGTTGGATCAGGAGCTGGATACTGCAACCACTGCGGCAAAGATCAAAGCCATGCAGCAATTGGGTGTGCCTTATGAAAAAGGGTTTGAGGCAACAGCAAATGAAAACCTGATGAAACAGGCAAATGAAATCACAGCCAACTTGAAAGAGGATGGCATCAAAACACCTCCCAACAAAGAAATCATTGCTGTCATTGCATACATGCAACGCCTGGGGACTGACATCGAAAAATTCAAAACTGCAAAAAACTAAACCATGTTCAAATTCATCAAACAATACGCAGAGAAAATTGATGGCATTGCAATCTATCCATTGATTGCACAATTCATATTCATCACTTTTTTCATTCTTGTCATCATCTATGCCATGAAAATGAGCAAAGCCGGTATCGACGAAATGAAAAAGCTTCCACTCGACCAATAACCATCAAATACAAACATATGTTCTTCAAAAAATACAGACTCAACGCAGCTTTCCTGGCATTCACTGCACTGCTTGCCTCTACTGGAAATGTATTTGCACAAGCAGCAGAAGCTCCAAAGGCAGATACCAACATGTTACAGCTGACACTGATGATTACAGCAGTCGTATTGGTCGGAGTGATTTGGCTGTTGAGTCAGGTCATGATCACGCTTTCTAAATCAGTCCTGAAAAAAAGAAAAGAGGAAGGAAGCATCAAGGCATTGACCATTCTGATTGGCTCATCCTTGTTGGCTTCAGTGGCCAATGCACAGGATAGCTATATTGTAACAGGATTAAAAAATGATGGTAATTATGGCGGAATGAGCTTCATGGGATTCTACGCATTGATTGCTGTCATAGCCATTGAGCTGGTGGTGATTGTTTACTTCTCCATCATGATTCGCAGGTTGTTCAGAGATCTCTCCGGCGAGGCAGACAAAGCATTGGCAAGAGCAGATGAGCCAAGCAAATGGCTGAAATGGTGGAATGAGCTTGATAAAAAATGGATGACCAAGGCAGTACCGGTTGAAAAAGAGGCAGATATTTTATTGGATCACGATTATGATGGGATCAAGGAACTCGACAATGCACTCCCACCTTGGTGGAAATACGGTTTCTATATAACAGTGGTGGTGGGCATCATCTATCTCTTCCATTTTCATGTATGGGGAACGGGTAAAAATCCGGATCAGGAATATGCGGAACAAATGGCAGAGGGTCAAAGACTGGAGGAGCAATACAAGGCCAGAACCAAAGACATTGTTGATGAAAACAATTTAACACTGGCCGATGCAGATGGCATTGCTGCGGGCAAAGCACTCTACACACAATCATGCGTTGCATGCCACGCACCTGATGGCGGCGGCGGAATTGGTCCCAATCTGACAGACAACTATTGGATACATGGCGGCAAACTTTCTGAAATATACAAGACCATCAAAATAGGCTATCCGGAAAAAGGCATGCAATCTTGGCAAAGCATGTACAGTCCAGTTCAAATGAGAAACCTGGCCAGCTTTGTACAATCACTCAAAGGTGCAAAAACTGCAAATCCAAAAGAACCTCAGGGAGATCTCATGCAAGAAGAAGCCGCAGCAACTGCGCCGGTGGACAGCTCATCAGCGAAAGCTGTTAAATGATAAAACAAGATGATCAAGGCAAATGAAAAAGAAAATGTGATCGATCAGGCATTCAGAGATTCTATTGCAACCATTGATCAAAAAGGAAAAAGAAAATACATCTTTCCGAAAAAACCCAAGGGTGCTCTTTACAACAAGAGGACCCTTGCTTCTGTCATCTACCTGATCTTGTTTTTTTCGCTCCCTTGGATCAAGATCAATGATGAACCTTTCATCATGCTGAATGTGCTGAAAAGAAAATTTATTCTTTTTGGTCAAATTTTTGGTCCGCAGGACTTCTTCATTTTCGCTTTGGGGATGCTGACATTCATTGTTTTCATCATTGTATTCACAGTTATATTCGGTCGTGTTTTTTGTGGATGGGCTTGTCCGCAAACCATCTTCATGGAAATGGTATTCAGAAAAGTGGAATACTGGATTGAAGGTGATTTCATGAAACAACAGCAGCTGAAAGCAATGCCATGGAATGGTCTCAAAATCAGAAAGCGCGCAACCAAAATCACCGTATTTTATTTGATCTCCTTTGTCATTGCCAATTATTTCATGGCTTACCTCGTCAGCATGGATGAAGTGCTGCGCTATGTGCACGAGGGCATTCCTGCCCATGCAGCCACTTTTTTATCCTTGATCATTTTCACAACAATTTTCTTTTTTGTTTACTACTGGTTCAGAGAGCAGGTATGTATTGTGGTTTGTCCCTACGGCAGGTTGCAGGGAGTATTGCTGGATAAAAATTCGATTGTGGTTGCATACGATTATGTGAGAGGTGAACCCAGAGGTAAGAAATCTGAAAGCAATGCAACAGGTGATTGCATTGACTGCAAAGCATGTGTGCGTGTGTGTCCAACTGGCATCGACATCAGACACGGAACCCAATTGGAATGCATCAATTGCACTGCCTGCATCGATGCCTGTGATGAAATCATGGAGCATATCGATCGGCCCACTAAGCTGATTCGCATGGCCTCAGAAAACAACATTGCTAAAAAGGAAAAATTAAGATTGACCACGAGGATCAAAGCATACTCGGTTGTGCTCTTGCTGATTGTATCAGCACTTGTGGCCATGCTGGCTACCAGAGAAGCAGTAGACATCACCATTTTGAGAACACAAGGAATGGTATTTCAGCAACTGCCCAATGGATACATAGGCAATTTATATACCGCTAGAATGTTCAACAAGACACACAAGGAAATGGAGGTACAACTCAGCATTCCACCATTTGAGGGTTCCATTGAAATCCTGGGAAAACAACCGCTCATTGCAAAAGAAAGCTATGCAGTGATCACTTTTCTGGTAAAGAAAAAAGCTGACCAGATCAACAAAAGAAGAACCGCTGTTCATTTGGCATTTGAAGCAAATGGCAAAAAACTAACAGGCAAGGAAACCACATTTATCGGTCCGCTTGCCGAATAAAACAAAGAATATGAAAATAAACTGGGGACTCAAAATCGTTTTGGCATATGGAGTTTTTGTGGCGGGCATCATGTTCATGGTTTACATGTCGTCACAACAAAAGAGAGACCTTGTTTCAGAAAACTATTATGCCGATGAATTGGCGTATCAAAAAATCATCGATGAATCTTCAAATACTGCCTCCTTGCAGTCAAAGGTTGAAGTTTCTACTTCAGAAGGCAATATTCATATTGCCTTCCCCAAAGACTTTCAGCATGCATCAATCGAAGGGAAATGGGTACTGTATTATGCAGCAGATGAATCGAGGGACCTAAAAGGAAATTTCAACACCTCCGCTGCTTTATATTCTATCGCAATACCTTCTCATGCAAAAGGCACCTACCTGCTGAAATTACATTGGAAGTCAAATAACGCAAATTACTATTTTGAACAAAGCATTTTTCTTCAATGAGCTATTCCTTTATCATATCTGCCTTGTTGTTGGGTATGGGCACAAGCCTCCACTGTGTAGGCATGTGCAGTCCCCTGCAATTCGCAGTGCTCATGAATAAAGACATCAACGCTTTCAATTGGAGACACTGGATCACCTATCAATCTTCCAGGATCGGGGTTTATACCCTCTATGGAATGTTGTTTGGATGGATAGGAAGCAGCATCCGATGGTTTGGCATCCAACAAAATATTTCACTCACGCTTGGCATTTTTATCCTTGCCAGCATCATGGTAATCAAACTTTCTCCTTCGATCGAAAAAAAGATGACATACAATCCTGCTGCGGCATGGCTGAGAAAAAAAATTACACCATTTATATTTTCTGATACTATTTCTTCAAAATTTCTTGCTGGTATCTTGAATGGGATGCTGCCATGTGGGATGGTATATGTGGCATTGGCTGGTGCAACTGCGATGCAGAGTACCATCCAAGGAGCCATCTTCATGATGGCTTTTGGCGCAGGCACAGTTCCGTTGATGCTTGCGACAGCATTGTTGGGAAATATTTTTCAATCCGGTTTCAAGTCATTGCTCAACAGGTGGTATCCGTATTTGATTGGATTGGTGGCAATATTATTGATTGTGAGAGGATTAAACATGGGACATGGATGGAGTCCGAAACTGACGCCAGTCAGTGAAAGCTCTGTTCAATGCAGTGCGGGATGATCAAACTCATTTTTTTAGATGAGTGCGATTATTATCATTGCACCATGACAGAAATAGATTTGTAATGAAAAACATTCATCACAAAAAATTAATGACTATGTCTGGCAATGGAAAATCGCTGTTGAGGTCATCGCTGTTGAGACCATCAGCATTGGAAGAAATCATGAAACCCTGGAATGAGTGGCTGGATGAGAGATGGCCGTTCTCTGCTCACATGCCTGCAGTAAATGTAAAGGAGTCTGATAAGGATTATCAGATTACAATGGCAGCACCGGGATTGGAGAAGAGTGACTTTAAAATTGATGTCAACGGATCTACACTTACCGTAAGTGCAGAAAAAGATGAAAAGAAAGAAGAGAAAGAAGATGGTTATTCCAGAAAGGAATACAACTACAAAAGCTTCTCCAGATCTTTCACCCTTCCGGAAGATATCCTGAAGGAAAAGATTGATGCAAATTATAAAAACGGTGAGCTGATTTTAATACTTCCCAAAAAGGAGGAAAGCATGAAAGCTTCTCACCAGAAAATAAGTGTTCATTGAACACCCGCCAGTCAATTTGCAGGTGCAATTGACTGGCATCTTTTTAAAACAGGCGAATGATGGTTAAAAATTTGAAGATTGGTAGCAAATGGACGCAGTATATCTTTGAGACAAGCTCATGGATCAGGCTCATTGATTTTTTACACCAGGAAAATGCTTTCCTGAAGACACGCTTGTCTGAAGTGATGGATGACATCACCAACAATCAAAATCTTGCACTTGCAGAACATTTTCAAAATCAATTTCTTGTAAAAGACGATGTGTACGACCACATGAAAAATGATCTGCAACGCCATGTTGACAAATGGAATCAACAAGCTTCCTCTGATGAATCAAATGCAGTGCAATTGCTCAAAAAAATTCACGCGCGACTGAAAGAGCAAATCGATTATATAGAAAGAGAACATGCAGTTCTCAGAAAAGACTACAATACGTATCTGATTTCCCTTTTTGCTGCTCCTGTTATCAATTAAACAGGTTCTCCAACTTTTTCTCGTTGATCAGTACGATATGTCCATCCCTGATGTCAATCAGTTTTTCACCCTTGAAATCACTGAGTGTTCTGATAAGCGATTCTGTTGCTGTCCCTGCAATATTGGCCAGGTCTTCGCGTGAAATATGAATAGAGAAGGGTGACTGGCCATTGCCAAATTTTTCACGCAACAAAAGCAATGCATCTGCAACCCTTTTTCGGAGAGAGTTGTAGGCGAGTCCGAGCAACTGATTTTCTTTCTCAGCAATGTTCCCGGCAAGCAGCTGGATGAATTTTTTCATGATCAGGGGATTCTCACCAATCAAACTCTCAAACTCGGCACGTGGTATCATGGCGACTTCTGATTCTTCCATCGCCTCAGCTGTTTCTCTGTAAACACTGTGCTTCAACAATGACATATAACCAAAATAGTCGCCCTCTCCATACAAACCAATGGTGAGATCCTTCCCATCATCATTTGATTTGTACAATTTCACTTTCCCTTTGTTGACAAAAAATAAATTGGAGGGATGATTGCCTTCGCTGTAAATGATTTGCTTCTTCCTATAAACATTGGTAAACCTGCCGGATGAAAATTCCTCCCATACGCTCTCCTTGCCCATTTCTTCGAAGATGGTTTTCATGTCATACTGACCATTGGCATATTTTTCCTTGATGTGGTTGACCTTTTTGATGCGTTGTTCAATGGCATTCAACAATTCAAGTTCTGTGAATGGTTTGGTGATGTAATCATCTGCTCCCATCTCCATGCCCTTCCTGAAATCCAGTCGCTCTGTTTTGGCTGTCAGAAAAATAAAGGGTATCTCTCTGAGCGCTTCGCTTTTATTCAACATATGCAAGACCCCATATCCATCGAGCACGGGCATCATGATATCACATACGATCACATCCGGCTTTTCCGTGCTTGCCTTCTCAATCCCGTCTTTGCCGTTTTCAGCTGTGATCACGCGGTAATTGGCCAGTTCGAGAATCTCTGCAGTGTTTTCTCGAATCTCAACATTGTCTTCAATCAATAAAACAGTGTTCATAAGGTAAATTTTAGGGTAAACGTAGTTCCTGAGTTCAGTTCGCTGTCGACTTCAATCCTCCCACCCATCAATTCAACATACTTGGATACAATATGGAGCCCCAACCCGGTGCCCTGTATGTTGGTAACATTCTTTCCTCTGAAAAATCGTTCAAACAAATGTTTATGGTCCTCTTCTGGAATGCCCAGCCCATTGTCTTTGACACGTATGGTCAGCATCCCACTTCCATCCATCTCGCTTTCAGCCCAAATGCTGGCACCATCAGAAGAAAATTTAATGGCGTTTGAGATCAAATTGATCATGATATTTCTAAGCAATGAAAGGTCCATCTTTACATGTGCCCCTCCATTGTGTTCATATACAATTTCCTGTCCATTTTTTAAAATCGGTTGTATCTCATGGATCATGAGCTGTAGCTGCTCTTTGAGATTGAACTCTGATACATGTTGTTGAATTTTCCCTTCTTCAATTTTGCCGAGGGACAAGAATTCATTGAGAATATCTGTCAGATTGTTAACTGAAGAACGAATGCGCATGATGTGCTTATCGCGCTTGTCCTGGTCATCCGTTTGCGTATACTTGGCAATCAGCGATACAGAGGATAAAATGGTACTGAGGGGTGTGCGAAATTCATGGGAGGCCATGGAAACAAACCTTGATTTCAAATCGCTCAACTCTCTTTCCTTGCTCAATGCATCCGACAACTCCTGTGTTCGCTGCTCAACTTTCAATTCGAGCTCCTCGTTCAATTTTTCAATTTGTGCGTTGACCTGTTCCAGCGCATCCTTCTGTGCCCTTAAAATATTTTCACTCTCAATCCGCTTGGTGATATCAATGACAAAAGCAATGACAAATTGCTCATCGTCTACTTTATAGTGACCCAGACTGATTTCCACCGGAAAAACTTCACCTGATTTTTTGCTCGCGGAGAGCTGGAGTCCCTTTCCCATGGGCCTGTTCTCTGGATCTTGGTCGTATCGTTTCCGGTGACCTTCGTGTTTGCTGCGGAATTGTTCGGGAATCAGGTTTTCAACTTTGATGCGACTGAATTCATCATTGGAATATCCAAACAATTCATTGGCTTGCTGATTGGCAAGAATGATGTTACCATCCTTGTTCACCAAGAGTATAGGCAGGGTGGCAAATTGAAAGAGTGCTTCAAACTTTTTTACCTCCTTGTAGAGATTGTTGGAGAATACCCTTTGTGCATCAATATCGATGATGCGTTGCAGGTAAAAATCCTGACCATCGTAACTGAACTTTCCGATATCCAACCTGGCAAGAAATATGTCGCCGTTGCCTTTTTTCAACAGCACCTCCTCTGTCCAGTTGCCGTGCCGCTTGATGTTGTCAAGCATGAGTCGGGATACTTTTTCATCTAAGGGATGTTCCCGTGGACAAAGAAAGCTGAAGTATTCGCTGAATGTGTCGTGATCCTGTATGCCAAATAATTTGGAATATGAATCATTGAAATACATCAATTCAATTCCTTTTTCATCCCATACCGCAATGAATTCGTCTGAAAATGCAGACCATGTCCTCAACAAAGAGGCATCAAATGATTTCGCCATAACCGATGGTTGCACAATCATGTAGTCAAGATAGCAATTGCAATATTTTTATCATTGCGCAAAGCAATATCTTCCAACAAAAACTATGCTTTTATATAAAGTAAAGTTACAAAATCATTGAGCGCTTTGAAGCATCTGCGCCCGCAAGAGTGGAAGTGCGATTTTAAACCAAACGGTATATTGATCTGGATGTTTTTCAATGTGTGAATGCAAATAATCGATATCCAAATATGCATAATCCCCCACTTCATCCTCATTGGGTTGAAGCGGACCATTATAGGTTCCAGTGAAAACATGGTCAAATTCATGCTCGGTAAGTCCGCTGTCCAATACCGCCTTGTATGTAAACGAAAAAGCTTTTTTCAGTGCGATGCTGATGCCCAATTCCTCTTTGGTTCTTCTCATGGCCGCCTGCAATACATCTTCATCAGGATAAGGGTGACTGCAACAGGCATTGGTCCATAGTCCTCCACTGTGGTATTTCTTCAAAGACCTCCGCTGCAACAACATTTCACCGTTATCATTGAAAATGAAAACACTGAAAGCCCTGTGCAGAAGCCCTTTTTGATGGGCCTCCATTTTTTCCATCCTGCCGATGGGCTCATCGTTTTGGTTGACCAGTAAAACATCTGGGGAAATAAGCGACATGCATTTATGATTGGGGTGCATGTAAGATAGCAAGAAATTCTTTGCTCAGTGGACTCACACCGGGATCAAAATAGCCGATCAAATTACCTTTTTCATCAATGATGTATTTGGAAAAATTCCAAACAGGATCTCTTCCATTCCACCCGTTTTTTGCAGGATCGGAAAGCCAGTTGAATACATGGTGTTGCGCTTTCCCTTTTACAACCACTGCTTTGGATGCCAAGGGGAAACTGACCCCGTAATTTTTCTTGCAGAAAGCGGCAATGGACTCATTGCTGCCTTTCTCCTGTTGCTTGAAATCATTTGCAGGAAATCCGATGATCTCAATAGTGCCTTTTTCCTGGTTGTACAATTGCTGAAGCTCTTCATACTGACCGGTATACCCGCAATCACTTGCCGTATTCACAATCACCAACTTCTTTCCTGAAAAATTTTTCATGGAAACAGTATCTCCTGCAATTCCTTCAAATGAATAGTCGTACAACGAAACAGGTGCAACTACTTTGCTCGGAGGTGTTTTCACATCTGTTTTCACACCAAAGAATCGGGTGATTTTTGTCAGGGCAGGATAAACGGATTTCAATACTTTTTGTCTTGCGCTCATATCGGTTTGGATTTTCGAAGAGGAACAGGAGCACCCGATCAGGAACATACATGCCAATAAAAATGAACGATTGAACTTGATGGATGATAACAACTGCATATCAGGTGAACTTGAAAATTTTTTTAATGATGGAAGTTTTTCCTTTGAATGGTGCATACCAGAGGGGCGCGTCGAACCATGATTTGGAGACCATGACTGACTTGGGACGTGTAAAGTTCTCGTAACCGAATTTTCCATGGTATTGACCAATGCCACTCGGACCTACACCGCCAAAGGGCAGATGCGGATTGCCAATGTGCACCAATCCATTGTTGATGCTGCATCCACCGAACCGCACTTGCTGAATATATTGTTGCTGAATGCGCTTGTCATCCGCAAACAAGTACAATGCCAGCGGGAATGGATTTTTGTCAATCCATTCGAATACTTCCCGGTGTTCATTGAATGAGATGACCGGCAGGATGGGTCCGAATATCTCCTCTTTCATGATGGCATCATCCATGGAGGGATGTTCAATGATGGTTGGCTCAATGAACAAATCTTTTTCATCATGCTTTCCTCCACTGATGATGTTCGCTCCTTTAAGATAAGAGATCAGCTTTTGGAATCTCTTCCTGTTGATGATTCTTCCATAATCCTCGCTTTGTTGCACATCCTTGCCAAACATCTTTGCAATGTGGAATTTGATTTTTTCGAGCAACGCATCTTTCACTGAACTGTGCACCAGCAGATAATCCGGCGCAATGCAAGTCTGTCCGGCGTTGATCAATTTGCTCCACACAATTTTCTTGGCAGTATAATCAATGTTCGCAGATGCATCCACAATGGTCGGACTCTTTCCGCCCAATTCCAATGTAACCGGAACCAGTTGCTTGGCAGCCATCTCCATGATTTTTTGTCCCACCACGGTGCTGCCTGTAAAAAAGATATGATCAAAACGCAGCGTTGAAATCATCAAAGGAATGACCTGCGCACCGACACCCTGCACCACATGCATATATTGTTCGTCAAATATTTCTTCAATGATTTTTTCTACAACCATTGCAGTATGAGGCGCCTCCTCCGATGGTTTGATGAATGCAGTATTGCCTCCGGCAATGGCGCAGATCAACGGACCAAATACCAATTGAAAAGGATAGTTCCAGGGGGCAATGATCAAAACAATACCCAATGGGTCCCTGTAAATTTTACTCGTGGATGGGAAAAACATCAACGGCGTGGGAACCGACTGAGGCCTTGACCAGTCTTGCAAATGTTTAATCGTAAAATCGATTTCCTTGATGATGATTCCTACTTCTGTTCCAAACGCCTCGAAACTTGATTTTCGCAAATCATTGTACAGCGCCTGTTCGATGGCAGCCTCGTGTTGTTGTATGGATGACTTCAGTTTTTTCAGCGTTTCGATGCGAAATTTCAAATCACGGGTTGTCCCAGCATTGAAAAAAGCAAGCTGTTGGCTATAAACGGATCTGAGCTCCTGTTCATTGACAGAAAAATCCAGTTGGACAGGCTGTTGAAGGGTTTCTTGCATACTGATGATTTAAACAATCCATCAGTAAGTTAGTTCAAATTACAATCTGACCACCATACCAACATTGATGAGGTAATCAGCAAAAGCAGCATCTCCCTTGAAGTAAACACCTGTTTTTTGCGTACGGATCATATCGGGCACGCTTTGGGTGCGGTTGCGCTGTAAAGCCACAGGGAGGTTGATAAAATAAATCAACTTCTTTTTCTCGTAACTGAGTCCGGGTTCTACCGACACCACATACCCCGGTCTTCTGAATCCGTTGCTGCCGCCGATCAGGTCTTTCGCTGGTATCCCCTCCCTTCTATATCCAATGCTTGCACCAAATGATTTTTTCATATAGTTGATGCCTGCACGGTACATGTATTGATCAGGAACACTCATTACGTTGCTGCCATAACTGATGCTGGCTGCAGTTGGAACACCCCCTCTTGCAGTGGATGTACCATTCTGTTCACGCGGATTGGAGAGGTAAAAGAAATTACCGTACAGGGAAAGTTCTTTTGACAAAGTATAGTAACTGTTCAATTCCAATGTAATACCCGTACCGCCATCACCCAGTTGAATCGACTGATCAACGGGTCCAAGTACTTTTGTTGTGTCATTTCGATAAAAATAATCCTGATAACTGTAATCACCAGTAGGCAACTTGATGCCCATTCCCAATTGAAGATTCCACTTTTGTTTCTCTTTGGGTTTCATCAACCAATAATACAATGCAAAACGCGCATCTCCGATTCCGAATGAATGCGTGCTTTTTCTGGAAGCGGGTCCAGCAGCATTGCCTGCATGCTCATACAAAGATGATCTGGCATTGGAAATGACGGGAAGGTTGATGCCCATGCTCCATCGCTGATTGAAATGTCGTTGTAAAAACAAATCAGTGCTGAATGAATGGTTGATGACTTCTGAGCCATTTTCAACCCTTTCTTTCTGCTCAATCTTGCCAACAAAATGTTTGTATGATTTAAAGTAACGGTTGCTCATGGTAAGGGTCCATCCCTTTGGATCCTGCACTTCTTCGTGATGCGTCGCACAGGAGAAAGCACCGAGTCCCCTGATGGCAACACATCCCTGTGCAGAAACGTTCTGAATCAACTGCAATGAAAAAATCGCAATAAATATACATCCACGTATCATAAATCTTTTTTTAACGCTCCAGTACAAGACATAAAAATGTATCAAACTGCTGCAATCATGCTGATCTCTACATTGACCCCCTTGGGAAGTCCCTTTACGGCTACTGTCTCCCGTGCGGGATGGTCTCCTGAAAAATAGTTGGCATACACTTCATTCACGGTCGCAAAATGCGCCATGTCCGAAAGAAAAATAGTGGTTTTGGCTACATGGGAGAAATCCATTGATGCTTCCTTCAAAACAGCAGCCAGGTTTTTCATCACCTGTTCGGTTTCATCGGCAATGGTGGTGGCTTCAATATTTCCGGTAGCGGGATTGATGGCAATTTGTCCGGAGATGAACAAAAACCCATTCGCCAAAACAGATTGATTATAGGGACCAATGGGAGCAGGTGCTTGATCGGTATTGATGATTTTCTTGGACATGTTTCATTTTTGGCGAAGATAATTGCTTTCAGTCAACCTATTTTTGCATCAGATGAACAAACCACTGCTGCTCCATATCAATACAGCGTTGAATGATGCGTATGTAGGATTTTCCCGGGGTGCTGAAATCATCGGCACTGCCACCAGTGACAGTCCCTTTGACCATGCCGCCTTTCTGCAACCCGCCATCAAAGAGCTTTGCAGCGAAAACAATATTTCACTCGAGCACATAGATGCGGTGACTGTGGTGAACGGACCAGGGTCTTATACTGGATTGAGAGTGGGACTCTCTGCGGCGAAAGGAATTTGTTATGCGTTGAACAAACCACTGATCTGCATCAACACACTTGAGTGGTTGGCAAAAAATAGTGTGGACGCCAACGTTGATTTGATTTGTCCCATGATTGATGCCAGAAGAATGGAAGTATACACTGCTCTGTATGACAAATCATTGAATGCAAAGATGGAACCCTGTGCAATGATTTTAACAGATGAAAGTTTCCGGGATGCATTGTCTAAACATTCAATTGCATTTATAGGGAACGGAAGTACCAAATGGGAATCAATGGTTGAACATATAAATGCATCTTTCCCTTTGGCCCAAAGCGGAATCAATGAACAAATCAGTCTTTCACTTCAGAGGTGGGAATCAAAAGATTTTGGTGACCTTGCCTATGCCGAACCTTTTTACATAAAAGACTTTTTCAGTCCCGCTTTTATTGCAAAAAAGCAATAAATTGCAATTGAAAAACTAACCAACCTACCCAAAACACCCAACATGTCAGACTTCCTTAAAGAAGAGAACTCCCCTTTGAGTAACTCCTCTCCACAAATCAATCAATTGAAATCCACTGCACCATTTCTCAGTCACTTGAACATCAAAAAAGCAGGACTGATTCTCAGGGCCATCAACCATAAACTCAGACAGGAAATGGTTGAATTCATAGATGGCAAGGGTCGCGTTACGGTAACCGAAATGTTTGTTGAAATGCGCCTGGAGCAGTCCGTTGCGAGTCAGCATCTGGCCATTCTCCGCAGAGCAGGCATTGTAAAAACAGAGAGAGAAGGAAAGTACATGTACTACAGTCTTAATCTCAACAAACTGCAGTTACTCAATCAATTGATCAACGATCTGCTGAAATAAGCCTGAGCGGGGCGAATGAATCATTGTAACGATGCTTCCATCTTCGGTGGCTCCACAAATAATTGGCTGGTCTTTCCCTGATACAACGTTGAACATAGTCCACATATTTCAACGTCAGCTCTCCTGGTTGCATGGATGCAGGTTCATCTGTAACCACTTCGGCACTGAATGAATATACACCTCGCTTCAGTTTGAAAAAAGTACCAAAGACTATCCTGTTGTTGCTCAAACAGGCTGCTTTCTCAGGACCTTTTGTAAACGCAGTGGGTACTCCAAAAAAATCAACCCACCATGACTGTGCAATGCGCTTGGGATTCTGATCCGCCACCAGTGCAATGATGTATTGTTTGTCGTGAAAGGGCAGAAAATTATTTTTGAAATCCGTCGCGGGAATCAATACCGTCCCATACCTTGATCGAATGGTTGAAAACAGTTTTTCAAAATACTGATTTTTCAATGGTTGATACACGCCCAAAAAAGGAAGCTTGAAGTTTTTTGAAATGCCCAGGTTCACAACTTCCCAGTTGAAATTGTGCATGGTATGGATCTGAATTTTTTTATCCGTATCCAATAAAGATCCAAGCACAGCGTGATCAACGATGAACATTTTTTCAATCAGCCGATCGCTTGCACTGAGCATTTTGAATGTCTCCACAAGCGAATCAGCAATGTTTTGGTAGAAATCTCTTGCAATCTTTTTTCGCTCTTTCTCAGATTTTTCAGGAAATGCAATGAGCAGGTTTTCCATCACAACCGATCGTCTGTATTTGAATACATGATAAAACAAAAAGGTCATGCAATCGCTCAACAAATACAGCACCCTCAATGGGATCAGAGAAATGATGTAAAAAAACAAATGAACTATCGCGTGCAAAAGCCTCATCCGTCGATTGTTTTCTTCAATGCCTCGATGCCCTCTGCTTTGGCAGCAGCAGTAGGACATACTTTCTTATCGGATGATTTCGCTTTCAGCATGTTGGTCAGCTGCGTGACGAATACTTGTGAACCTGGCCGGTCCATTTTGTTGACAACAAAAATATCTGCTACTTCAACGATGCCCGATTTCATCAACTGAATTTCATCTCCCGCTTCAGGCACCAATACCAAAACTGTTTTGTTTGCATGACGGATGATTTCTATTTCTGATTGTCCTACACCAACGGTTTCAATCAAGATCAAATCAAATGGACAAGATTGCAAAAATGCAATGATCCGATCCATGAACGGATGGAGTCCGCCCATGGACCCTCTGCTGGAAAGCGATCGAATGAATACTTGCTCGTGATTGAACCACCTGCCCATGCGAATGCGATCACCCAAGATGGCACCCTGGTGCAAGACCGATGATGGGTCTACACAAAGCACTGCAACATGCTTTCCCTCTTGCACATATGCATCCAGCAATGCATCGACCAAGGTACTTTTACCGGCACCTGGGGGACCCGTTATGCCAATCACAGGAATGGTTCGGGTGCTGTGCGGCCATTCAATTTCTGCCTGCGATTCAATCAGAGAAATGATCCTCGCAACACTTTTTTTGTCACCTTGAATAGCTTTTTTTACAATCAGCGCGTCCATGAATAGGCATAAAATTATCGCAATATGATCATATTAATGGGTATGATTCAACAACTTTACCCCACCTTTGCAAAAAAACTGCATGAAGACATTGTGTGTCGATCTTGGCAACACAAGAATGAAAGCGGCCATCTTTGAAGATGGAAACATCATCGAAGTTTCTGCCATCGATGGAGACGTTCTCTCTTCTGTGCATGCATTGATTGAAAAATACCATCCCCAAAAATCAATTCTTTCCTCTGTCATTCATCATGATCAAGGCATTGAAAATATTTTATCTACCTCTACGCAATTTCACTTGCTCAAACATCAATCCAAACTGAACTTTTCCCTCGCCGTCGGAAAACCCGATACCATGGGAGCTGACAGGCTTGCATTGGCAGCGGCCGTGGTTCATTTCTTTCCTGGAAAAAACAACCTGGTGATTGGTTTGGGCAGCTGCATCACCTATAATTTCATCAACCAGTCAGGTATTTTTTTGGGGGGGAGTATTTCCCCGGGACTCGAAATGCGACTGAAATCACTCAAAGACTATACCGCATTGCTTCCATTGGTCGAAAAAGAATGGAATTTTCCGCTGATCGGATATGATACCAAGACCAACATATTAAGTGGAGTGATATGGGGAATGGCCAAAGAAATTGAAGGAATCGTGGCTGCGTATGAAGAAAAATATGGGAACTTTAACGTGGTTTTAACCGGGGGTGATTGCACCTATTTTGAAAGGCTTCTTAAAAATAAGATATTTGCAGACCCCGATTTATTATTCAAAGGATTGTATGCGATCAGTGAGACCAATAACTAATTGTTTTTCAGCGTTTTTTATCTTAACGGTTCTGATGATGTCAGGGGTGAAAGCCCAGGAAAATTCACCCTATTCCAGGTTTGGATTGGGGAACCTCACTCCCGCTCAAAACAACTTGAACCGGGGCATGGGTGGACTCACAGCAGCATACCATAATTTTCAATCGGTCAACTTTACCAACCCAGCCTCCTATGCCAATCTGAAAATCACCACCTATGACATCGGATTGGATTACAGCTCCAGAACACTGAGTACCCTGAATCCGCCCAAAAGATTCACCTCGTCTTACCTGATCCCTTCCTATTTCCAATTGGGATTGCCACTGTCCAAGAAAAACAACTGGGGAATGAACATCGGACTGAGACCCGTCAGCCGCATCAATTATGACATCACAATCAGAACACGTACTTCAATCGACAGCGTTCGCTATGGATATGTTGGAAACGGCGGAACCTACCAAGCCTTCACGGGCATGGGCTTTGGAACAAAAAATCTTACAGTTGGGTTCAATGTTGGATACATGTTCGGCAACAAGGAATACAATTCAAGGGTTTCATTCATCAATGACTCTGTTACCTACAAGACTTCCAATTCAACGGATACAACGCGTTTCGGTGGACTCTTTTACAATGCAGGCATTCAATACAAACTCAACCTCAATAAAACAACCTCGTTAAAACTGGGTGCTTTCTCAAATTTCAAAACTGAAATGACTGCCACCAAGACCATTTCCAGAGAGACCGTCAACTTCTCAACAACCAGCGGAATACAAACGATTGACAGTGTGTACCGCGGAGTGGACGAACAAGGCAAAATCATTTATCCTTCTTCATGGGGAGCCGGATTCATGATCGACAATGAAAACGTCTGGATGCTGGGTGTTGAATTCAATGCAGCGAAGTGGAATGAATACAGGTATTTCGGCACAAATGACAACATGGTCGACAGCTGGACGGCAAGGTTTGGCGGACAAATCATTCCCAACTACAAAGGGGAAGGTTACTGGTCGAGAGTGGCCTACAGATTTGGATTTTCATTTGGTCCGGATAACCTCAAAATCAACAAACCCATCAACCAAACCACCTTTAGTTTTGGAGCGGGACTTCCAGTAAGAAGAAACGTTTATACCAACCAATACACTGTCATCAATACATCATTTGAACTCTGCTACAGAGGCAACAATTCAAATGAAATCAAAGAAAGCCTGTTCAGGTTGTCGATCGGACTCAACCTGAGTGATATCTGGTTCAACAAACCGAAGTATCAATAAATTTTTTGCAAGTGGCCAAGAACATCTTTTTGCTGCTGCTCTCATCTCTCCTGATGATAGCATGTGAAAACGACGAGCAGAAAGTGAATGCATTCTTTCAAAAAAAATTGGGTGTTGATCAGGCAGATTCCATTGAGAGCTATATCAGTCAGTCAGGCAAAATGAAGGCGAGATTGATTGCGCCCGTTTTTCTCAGATACCAGGATACCTCCAACCGCATTGAATTGCCCAATACATTGCATGTTGATTTTTATGATTCATTGAAAAACATTGAAAGCAGGATGGATGCCATGCAGGCATATTACTATGAGAGTAAAAACATTGTATACCTGAAAGACAGCATCCGGGTGTACAATATCAAAGGAGATACATTGTTCTGCAGAGAACTTACATGGGACCAAAACCTGGAGAAATTTTTCACTGAGAAGTACGTCCGCATCCACACACCAGACATGATCATGCATGGCGAAGGACTATCTGCACCGCAGGATTTCAAGACATTCGAAATCTACAAGATCACCAACAGCGAGATCAGGATCAATCAGTAAACAAATCATTGTACAGGGTTGCACCGGGAACAACGGAATAATGTGCAAGGTCTGTAATGCCCTCGGCCGCAAGCACCACTTCATCAATGAAGAAATTGCCTGTGCATTGCGCTGATTGCTTTTGCAAAATATAATATGCAGCATCTGCCATGATATCGGGTGTTCTGCTCATGTTGATCAACGCTTGTCCACCGAGCAAATTCTGCACAGCTGCCGTTGCAATGGTTGTCTTTGGCCAAAGCGCATTGGAGGCAATCTGATATTTTTTTAATTCCTCTGAGAGTCCAAGCATGATCATGCTCATATCATATTTACTAATGGTATAAGCAACGTGTTGTCCAAACCATTTGGGATGCATATTGATGGGAGGAGATAGAAAGAGCATATGGGGATTCTTTCCTTTTTTAAGATGGGGGATGCAATGCTTGGAGACCAGGAAAGTTCCCCGCACATTGATATCATGCATCAGATCAAATTTCTTTGATTCGGTTTGTTCCGTATTGGTCAGCGAAATGGCAGATGCATTGTTTACAAGTATATCAATTCCTCCAAATGTTTCCACTGCTTTTTCCACTGCTGCAATAATTTGATCCTCAAAACGAATATCGCATTGAACAGCCAGTGCCTTTCCTCCGGCCTTTTCAACTTCTTCTGCAGCGGTATAAATGGTACCACCCAACTTTGGATTTTCTTCCACCGACTTTGCAGCAATGACAATGTTCGCACCTTCCTTTGCAAGTTTCAATGCGATTGCTTTTCCAATTCCTCTTGTGGCACCGGTGATAAAAACCGTTTTATTTGTGTAATGCATATTTATTTGATTGAACTGATATCCTCCATAACATACACACCTCTTCCATAGGTTGCAATGACCAGTTGCTTGTCGCGCGGATGGATGAACAAATCCTGCACCGATACGGTTGCAGGCAAATTGGCCTGCAGTGATTTCCAGGTGGCACCGCCGTTGTTGCTGACGTAAATTCCCATATCGGTACCGCAATACAGAATGGATGGATTTTGTAAATCCTCTCGAATGACGTTTACAGGAGACGCAGGCAAATTTCCAGCGATGCTCTTCCAAGTACTGCCATTGTCGTTGGAGACATATACATACGGACGATCATCGTCTTCTCTTCTGTTGCTCAAAGAAAGATACACACGGTTTTTATTGAACCTGGAAGCAACCAGTCTTGATACATGTGCATTCGATGGAATATTTTTCATGATGGGCTGAAATGCAGCACCAGCATTGCTTCTCACCCAAACCCTTCCATCATCTGTACCAACATAGAGCAGTCCCTTTTGCAGCGGAGACTCATCGATGGCAGTGATGGCCTGGTGATTGATTGCATAGGGCGTTCTTCCCATTCTTGATTTGTCGTTGTAGGTAAGATCACCGCTGATTCTCTTCCATGAATTTCCTTGATCTGTTGATTCAAACAAATACTGAAATCCATGATAAATGGTTTTATTGTCATGCGGAGAAATCATGGTAAATGCCAACCACTCTCCACGGTGCACTTCTTCATCATCGGCTTTCTTGGGATAAATATCTTTGGAACGAATGGAATCAGGATGCTCTTTCTTGCCCCATTCAACCCTGGGCATTCTCAAATCACTTCTCTGCAATCTTCCGTAGAAGGTACTTGCATACACAATATTGGGATCCGTTGGATCAACGGCAGTGATGGTGCCTTCTCCTCCCGGTGCATCCTGCCAAGGTTTGAAACCTTCCGGTTTTTTACCGAAAGTATTTTTGATGCTGGCCATAAAGCTTCCTTCATCTTGCACAGAACCAATGATGTTGAAAGGAGTTGACATGTCGTAGGTGACATTGTAGAATTGCGTCGTTGGAATTTTTCTGAAGAAATTTTTCCAAGTGGCTCCACCATCATAACTCAATACCACGCCTCCATCATTTCCGTTGATGATGTAATTGCTGTTGGTTGGATCGATCCACAACGCATGATGATCACCATGCAATGGGTCGCTTGTTTTTTGATTGGGACGAATGGCGTTGAATGTTTTGCCACCATCGGTTGATTTTGCAATGGGAACACCCATGATATAGACCAGGTCCGCATTGTTGGGATCTACCCTGATTTGTCCGAATACCCATCCATAGGTCCCGGCAAATCGCTCCAACTTCTCATCTTCTGTGCTTACTTTTTTCCATGACTCGCCTTTGTCTTCACTTCTGTAAACCTGCACACCAAAAGGAATCACTTGAATGGGACGACCATAAGGATCCAATTCACCTGGCTTGGGATCTCGCTTGGGCGTATGATTGTCGACATAGGCATACACAATGTTTGGATTGCTTTTTGAAATACTCAATCCAATGCGACCGGTATATTTTGTTTCGGGCAAACCTTGTGTGAGTTGTTTCCATGTTTTTCCACCGTCGGTCGTCTTGTACAAATGATCTCCGTCCTCAGGAACCGGATCACTCCATCTTCTGCGGATGCGGTTCCATGTTGAGACCAAGATGATTTCGGGATTGGATGGATCAATGGCAATATCCACCACACCGGTTTTTTCATCATTGCCCAAGATTTTATTCCATGTCTTCCCCCCATCTGTTGTTTTGTACAAACCTCTGTCGTTGTTATAGCTCCACTCATTTCCGCCTGCCGCGACGTATACGATATCCGGATTGGTAGGATGAATGCGCACCCTTGCAATGGTTCCGGTATTGGTCAGTCCGATATGCTTCCATGACTTCCCTCCATCAATTGATTTATATGCACCCATTCCAGGCAGTGAAGCCCTGAAAATATTGGCCTCTCCAGTTCCTAGATAAATGATGTTTGGATTGGAGGATGCCACATCGAAGGAGCCGATGGACAAGGTTCCGATTTGATCTGACAAAGGCAGCCATGTTTCCCCTGCATCGGAAGTCTTCCAGAAACCACCTGAAGCAAACGAAGCATACATGATGTTTTTATTTCCTGGTACCCCCAGTACTTCTGTACAGCGGCCGCTGATCAGATCAGGACCTACATTCCTCCAGTTCAGGTTTTTGTATGGTGAGCTGGATCTCAGCATCGAATGCATGCTGAATGCATTTTGCCTGACTGAACCTTGGGTATTCCTGGTTTGAGCGATGATGGAGAAAGAGAAAATCGTGAAAATCAAAGCGTAAAAGAAACGAAGCATAAGGATGATTTTAATTCAGGAGAGAGACGATAAAAATAAGGTTGTCTGTGTATAAATGTAAGGATTAGCCGTTAAATTGTGTACCTAAAATTCTTCGCATGAAAAGAACCAGTTTGATTGTTGCAGCGGGACTCCTGTTGCTGTCTTTGTCAGTCGTTGCACAAAAGAAAAAGCCAGCCCCAGCTCCTGAAGAAGGATGGAAAGCCACTGCGGTTCAAAACCTCCAAAACAACTATGATCAGTATAAAAAAATTGCCCTTCAAATATGGGGACATGCAGAGTTGGGGTACAAAGAAGTAAAGAGCTCTGCGCTCTTGCAGGAAACCTTGAAAAAAGAGGGATTCACGCTTGAAACAGGCGTTGCAGAAATTCCCACAGCGTTTGTGGCAACGTATGGATCCGGACAACCGGTGATCGGAATACTGGCTGAATTTGATGCCCTGCCCGGATTGGCGCAGGAAGCAGTTGCAGACAAGAAGCCGATTGCAGGGCAGGCAGGCGGACATGGATGCGGACACCACCTGTTTGGTACAGCCTCCGTTGCAGCGGGCATTGAAATCAAAAAACTCATCGAAGAAAAAAAATTGACAGGAACAGTGAAGGTCTATGGTTGTCCTGCTGAAGAAGGAGGCTCTGGAAAAGTATACATGGTGCGTGCGGGTTTATTCAACAACGTGGATGCTGTCATCCATTGGCATCCGGGAAATGAGAACGGCGTGACCATGACAAGTGCATTGGCCAACAGCTCGGCCAAGTTCAGGTTCTACGGACTCTCTGCGCATGCAGCAGGTTCACCAGAGAATGGACGTTCTTCTCTTGATGCAGTAGAATCGATGAACTACATGGTCAACCTGATGAGGGAGCACGTTCCCCAAGAAACCAGGATTCACTATGTGATCACCAGTGGAGGAAAGGCCCCGAATGTGGTGCCTGATTATGCCGAGGTGTATTATTATGTGCGTCACCCTAAACGCGACCAGGTAAAACAAATCTTCAACAGGGTGGTCAATGCTGCAAAGGCAGCTGCATTGGGCACAGAAACCAAGATGGAATATGAAATCATTGGAGGCACACATGATTTGTTGCTGAACAGATCACTTGCAGAGGTTATGCAAAAAAATTTAGAGTCCGTTGGAGGTGTCAACTATACAGCAGAAGAAAAAGCATTTGCTGAAAAAATACAAAGCAGTTTCAATTTCAAATACCCCGCAGTGGATGAAGCTGCCAAGATCAAACCATTGAAGATCGAGACGGATGCAGGTGGAGGATCCACCGATGTAGGTGATGTGAGTTATGCAGTGCCGACCGTTGGATTGAGAGCTGCAACTTGGGCACCGGGAACGCCCGCACACAGCTGGCAGGCGGTTGCCTGTGGCGGAACAGAGATCGGAACAAAGGGCATGAATGTTGCGGCCAAAACCATGGCCATGACGGCGATTGATCTTTTCACAAAGCCGACATTGATTCAACAGGCAAAGGAGGAATTCAAAAAACTCAAAGGGGATTACCAATACGAAGCCTTGCTTGGAAACAGAAAACCTGCATTGAATTACAGAGACTGATTTAAATCAATTACATGAAAATAAAATTATTGGGCAGCTTGCTGCTCCTGACAACCATTGCTGCTGCACAGAAAAAAAATCTCACGGACAATCAAATGCTTCGCGGTGATAAAATTCCCAACCTGCTGCAACCTCTCCCCCAAGTTGTGGGATGGGTGGATGATGAGCAGGTATTGTTCAGCAAAAAAGAAAACGGTGACACTGCCACACGTTATTTCATCATGAATGGAAAAACAGGCAAGGTTGTACCATCCTCCAAGGATGCACTGAAAGAAGAAAAGAGCGAAAATATTTCGGTGCGTTCCATCAACAATGATGTGTTTCTCTACATCAATGGCAAACAGGACAAACAACTGACCAAAACAGCTGATCCGGAAATCAATCCTACTTTGTCACCCGATAAACAATGGATTGCATTCACCAGAAAAAATGACTTGTATACAGTAGAAATCGCATCCGGAAAGGAATTCCGTCTAACAAAAGATGGCAGTGACCTGATTTTGAATGGCTATGCAAGCTGGGTGTATTTTGAAGAAATATTGGGCCGACCCAGCAGGTATAAATCTTACTGGTGGAGTCCCGACAGCAAATCCATATGCTTCATGCGCATGGACGATACCCATGTTCCGCTCTTTCCCATTGTAGGCGAAACGGGTCAGCATGGATATGTTGAAAACACCCGCTATCCAAAATCAGGCGATCCCAATCCACAAGTGAAAATTGGCATCACCAGCACGGATGGTTCTTCATTGGTATGGGCGGATTTTGATGAAAAATACGATCAGTATTTCGGCATGCCTTACTGGACACCCAATGCATCAACCCTGCTTGTACAGTGGATGAACAGGGGACAAGACAGCCTGATCATTTATGCAGTCAATCCTGCCAATGGATCGAAAAAAGAATTTTACAAAGAAATACAAAAGACCTGGGTGGATTTGGATGATATGGGTTCAAGAATACATTTCCTTCCTTCCAACAAAGGCATCATCATCAAAAGCGACAAGGATGGTTGGGATCAATTGTACCTGCACAATGCCGATGGATCACTGAAAAATAAAATCACCAGTGGCAATAACTGGAGTACTGATGTACAGTGGATTGATACCGTTAAAAATGTTGTTTATTTTACCAGCAGACAACATGAATCAACCAGGACAGATTTATACAGGGTTGATTTGGATGGTAAAAATCAATTGCGCTTGACATTTGGTGACTTTACACATAATGTAGACCTCTCTCCAGAAGGAAGTTATTTTATCACCAGATATTCCAATGCTTCAACACCTGACCGCCTTGCATTGGTGAACAACAAAGGAAAAATTGTCGGAGAAATCGGAAGCAGTGCAGGTAGCTCATTTGATGAATACGCACTGGCAAAAACAGCATTGATCCGCATACCTTCTGAAGATGGAAAATTTCAATTGCCTATTCGCATCACCTGGCCTTTGAATTATGATCCTTCAAAAAAGTATCCGGTGATGATCAATATTTACGGCGGTCCCAATGCAGGCACCGTAAGAGATGGCTGGCAGTTCAGTCCACTGAGCCAATGGTGGGCAAAAGAGGGACTCATCCAGGTAGCAATGGATCACAGAGCGAGCGGACATTTCGGGAAAAACGGAGTGAACTATATGCACAGAAATCTCGGCAACTGGGAACTCAAAGATTGGATCACCATTGTGAAATGGTTGAGAAACAATGGTGCAGATTCCACGAGGATTGGCATCTCCGGATTCAGTTACGGAGGATACATGACATCATTGGCGCTTACAAAAGGGGCGGGATATTTTACACATGGTTTGGCTGGAGGAAGTGTGACCGATTGGCATTTGTATGACAGTCACTATACTGAACGATTCATGGACAGTCCCAAGGAAAATCCCCAGGGATATGCAGCGGGTTCGATCATGACTTATGCAGACAGCTACAAAGGTTTGCTCAGGATTTATCATGGAACCATGGACGACAACGTTCACATGCAAAACAGTTTGCAACTGGTGAAGAAATTGCAGGAATCCAAAAAGCATTTCGAATTCATGGTTTACCCCGGTGGCAGACATGGATGGGGCGGAAATCAATCTGCACATTCCACCAATGAAAACAACATGTTCATTTACAAGAATTTGTTGAACAAGGAGATGCCTTCAGGGCTGATCAGATGAACAGTTGGCAGTTGACAGTTAACAGTTAACAGTCAACTGTTTTGAGTTGCTGATTTTGAGTTTTGGGTTAAAAAAAGTTTTATCTTGATAACAGTTAACTGTTAACGGTTAACCTTCAACGATTAACCAAAACCTACCACTCAAAACCAACAACCCATATGAAGCCGACAAGATTATTTGACTGCCTCGATTGGCAACTCCAACGTTCTCCGCAGGAGGATATGTTTGCAGCCAAGGAGAATGGACATTGGAGAAAATACAGCACACAGGAAGTTAGAAAGCTGGTGGACAGTCTCAGCATGGGACTTCTTCATGCGGGAGTAGGGTATCAGGATGGATCTGTGGAGGGAAGAGATAAAATTGCCGTGCTCAGCAATAATCGTCCAGAGTGGTTGATCCTGGATCTCGCCATCCAACAGACAGGCGCGATCCTCACCCCCATTTACCCGACCATCAGTCCCAATGAACTTGAATTCATATTCAACGATGCATCCATCAAGATGGTTTTTGTGAGCGACCAGGATTTGTACAATAAAGTACAGTCCGTCAGATCAAAAACCCCATCTGTTCAGGCGGTGTATTCTTTCAGTGAGCTCAACGGCGTATTGAATTGGAAAGAATTGCTGCACAATGGAACAGCAACAGATTTTGAAAAATTAACATCCATCAGAGATGCCATTCGTCCGGATGAACTCGCGACCATCTTATATACTTCAGGTACAACAGGATTCCCCAAGGGTGTCATGTTGAGCCACAAGAACATCATGGAGAATGTGCAAAATGTGGAAGAAATTGTTTCCGCAGTTGCCAATGCAAGTGACCGATGCTTGAGCTTCCTTCCTCTCAACCATATTTTTGAGCGGATGGTGAGTTATATATACATGTACATCGGTGTTTCTATTTATTATGCAGAGAGCATAGACACCGTTGGTGACAACCTCAAAGAGGTAAAACCTACACTCTTTACAACAGTACCAAGGTTGCTCGAAAAAGTATACGAAAAGATCATGGCCAAAGGAAGAGAACTCACGGGTGTAAAGAAAAATCTCTTTTTCTGGGCAGTGGGCGTTGCGAATAAATATGAATTGAATGAAAATCAAGGCCTCGTTTACAATATACAATTGGCCATTGCCAATAAGTTGATTTTCTCTAAATGGAGAGAAGCACTTGGTGGAAATGTCAAAGCCATTGTAACAGGTGCCGCAGCTTGTCAAGTGCGACTGCTACGCATTTTCACTGCAGCAAAACTTGTAGTAATGGAAGGATACGGACTCACCGAAACCTCACCCGTTATTTCTGTAAACAGATATGATAAAAGTGGAAGAAGATTTGGAACAGTGGGGCAAGGAATCAAAAACGTTGAAGTGAAACTTGCAGAAGATGGAGAAATATGCTGCAGAGGATCCAACGTGATGATGGGATATTACAAGCGTCCGGATCTTACCGCAGAATGCATCGACAGTGAAAACTGGTTCCATACGGGTGATATCGGCGCATGGGTGGAAGGAAATTTTCTGAAAATCACCGACAGAAAAAAAGAAATATTTAAAACAAGCGGCGGAAAATATGTTGCTCCTCAACCCATTGAAAATAAAATGAAAGAATCTCCTTTCATCGAGCAAATGATGGTGGTTGGTCCGGAGCGAAAATTCACTGCAGCATTGATCGTTCCTGCATTTGCCAATTTGAAATCCTGGTGTGAGAAAAACGGCATTCCCCATCAAAGCAATGATGAGATGATCAGCCATCCGCGTGTGCAGGAACACTACAAATCCATTGTTGAAAAATTCAATGTACAGTTCAACCATATTGAGCAGGTCAAGAAATTTGAATTGCTCAATGCAGAATGGACCATTGATGGTGGTGAACTGACGCCAACATTGAAACTGAAAAGGAAAGTGATCACTGAAAAATACGGAGAGGCCATTGAAAAGATCTACGCAGAAGATCAGTCATTCTAAATCAAATGCGTGAGGAGTCCATCTCTGAGCTTGGGCTCAAACCAGGTACTTTTGGGTGGCATCACATTTCCGCTGTCTGATATGTCAAACAATTGTTCGATGCTAACGGGATAGAAACTGAAGGCAACTTTCATTTCACCGGAATCGACTCTCTTCTCCAATTCTTTCAACCCTCGAATACCTCCTACAAAATCAATTCGCTTGTCCGTGCGTTGATCCTTGATGTCCAAATGTTTTTCCAATACATTGTTGGAGAAGATGGTGATATCCAAAACGCCAATGGGATCTTCATCATATGTCCCCTCAAGTGCTGTCAGATGATACCATGATCCGTTGAGGTACATGCCAAATTCATGCAAGGATGCAGGCTCCACAGGAATATCATAATGAGAGACCACAAAATCATCCTGCAATGCACTCAGAAAATCTTCATCGCTCATTCCGTTCAGGTCTTTCACCACTCTGTTGTAAGGCAAAATTTTTAATTCATTGGCCGGAAACAAGGTGGTAAGAAATTTGTCGGCCTCAGGACCCGCCTGTTTGCCAAGTGACTTGCGCACTTTGGCAGCACTGGCCGCACGGTGATGGCCATCGGCTATGTATGTACAAGGAACATCGTTCTTAAATATATCGGTAATGGATTGGATGGCAGATGCATCTCCTACTATCCAGATGCGGTGCACAATACCATCATCTGCAGTAAAATCATACACTGGCTGGTGATTTTTTTTCCAGTCAGCAATCAATTGATCAAGCACAGCATGATTGCGGTATGCGAGAAAAACATTTCCGGTTTGAGCACCTGTGATGCTGATGTGGTTGATGCGGTCTTTTTCTTTCTCTGGACGGGTAAACTCATGTTTCTTGATGATGTCGTTTTCATAATCGTCGACAGATGAACAACAAACCAATCCGGTTTGACTCCTTCCATGCATCACCAACTCATAAATATAATAGCATTCCTGTTCTTCCATCAACAGCACAGCATCAGCCAGCATTTGATCAAGGTTCGATTTGGCTTTTTGATAAACACTGTTGTCATATATACTCAAATCAGCCGGCATGTCGATTTCTGATTTTGTAACATGCAAAAAAGAATGGGGCTGGGAAGCTGCAAGGTTGCGGGCTTCTTCACTCGACAAGACATCGTAAGGAGGCGACGCCAATGCCTTTGCAATGGTTGGCTGAGGTCTTACTGCTTTGAAGGGAAATATGATGGCCATGATAAAATTTCTATACGTGTTCTTTTGCAAATTGATTGATCAGCTCCACCAATGCTTCGATGCTGCTCAGCGGCAGTGCATTGTACATGGATACCCGGAATCCCCCCACACTTCGATGCCCCTTGATGCCCACCATATTTGCTTCTTTGCAACGCTGCAAAAATGCTTGTTCAAGTGCCTCATCCTTCATGGTGAAGACTGCATTCATATGGCTTCTGTCTTCTTTTGCAACGGGCAAATGAAACAAAGGAATGGACTCCAGTGTATTGTAAAGAAGACTGGATTTTTGTTCATTGATTTTCTGAATGGCTGCAACACCGCCTGATTTTTTCAACCAACGGAGCGTCAGCAGACAAACATAAATGGCAAATACAGGTGGCGTATTCAACATCGATCCGTTGGCAACATGTTGTTTGTAATCCATCATGGATGGAATGGCAGATGAGGACTTATCCAAAAACTTTTTATCAATTACAACAAGATTTACTCCCGCAGCTCCAATATTTTTTTGGGCTCCCGCATAAATAAAAGAGAAGCGATTGAAATCCATTTCCCTGCTCAGGATATCACTGCTCATGTCCGCAACCAAGGGCATGGATAGATTGGGAATGGCATGCATTTGCGTTCCCTCGATTGTATTGTTGGTGGTATAATGAAAGTATGCCGCCTCATGGGGAACTGCATAATCCTTGGGGATGTAGGTGTAATATTTATCCTTTGAACTTGCCACTACATCCACCTGACCAAAACGCTTTGCTTCTTTGATCGCTTTACTTCCCCATACACCTGCGTCAAGATAAGCTGCTTTTTTATCCTTGGAGAGATAGTTCATGGGCAATTGAAAAAATTGCGTCGATGCTCCTCCGTGCAGGAACAATACTTCTTTGTTCTGATCAAGTTTCATCAGTTCTTTTACCAATGAAACTGCTTCCTGCAATACCTCTTCAAACAGCGGAGTGCGGTGTCCTATTTCCAAGATGGAGAGTCCTGTGTTGTTGAAATTCAGGATAGCCTGACTGGCTTCTTCAAAAACTGTATGTGGGAGAATGCTGGGACCAGCATTGAAATTATGTACCATAAAATTGCGTGCCGAAGCAACGTTTAAACGTGTCGCGAAGATACTTATTTTGAGTGGGAGATTTCAGAAAGATTGGGCTGACCTGCATCCACCCATGCCGTATACCAAAAACTGGCAATGGCATGTGTGGAGGCTCTTATTCTGCGTTCTACCATTCCGTTCAGCGCCCGGTGGTATTGAGCTGCATAGTCAACTGCATAGATGCGCTCATATTTTCCATTGCGCTTTTCATAGGAGAAAATATGTTGATCATGGTTGGCAGTGGACAGATGTTTTTCGATGCTCAGCACGGTATCTGCTGCAGCTGCACTTTGATCAATCCTTTCCCATATGAATGCAAGTGGATCTCTGATATAAACCGCTCGTTCGATCAGCATGTCATATTGTGCAGCAAACAACTCAGGAAGTCGGCTCTCCCAAAATCCGTGGATACCGATCTGATTGGTCATTTGCCCGTTGTGGTTGCTGCTGGCGTGCAGCGGCACATGTGCATCTCCGATATAATGTCCGATGTCTGCCGAATATTTTAGAATAGCCACTCGATCTTTTTCAGCAAATGCCTTGGTGAGATTTGCTTTCACCACTTGAATCCACCAGGGAACAATACCATATGCATGAAGTGTATCTGTTGAATATTGTTCCACTGCCTTCTCCCATTTTCTCGGCAACAACAGGGAGTCATTTCTTTTAAACCGATCCAGATCAATGTAATGCCGAGGTGCTTCATCTGGAAGGATATACCTGCGTTTATCAGGGTCCACCGCATGTTCCGATAGATAATGAACATTGCTTTTATAAAAAGCAATCATTTCCGTAGGCAGTAGAAATACAGCATGAAAATTGATGAAACGGTGCGCAAAAAATCCCCAACTGTAAGTCCCTTTAGGTACTCCAAACAACAACCACAACAATACCCATCCCCTCCACATACAACCAATGATTTTCTTTTGTCAATCCTCTCCCTCTGACCATTCCGTAACACCGCCGGATACGATGAACTTCATGGCGTCTGCAGAACGGACATCATCCAATACCTTGATTCTGTCCTTTTGCACCATATAGGTGATACCTGAAAAAGCATAGGAGTGCGGCACGTATACACAGTAATAATCCGTCAATCCAAATTGAGAAAGATCGGTTTGTGTGATGAAACCCATTCTCCAAACATCCTTGTCGTCTACCGCCACCAAAACAGGTTTGTTGAATTTCCTTTTGTTGCCCGCAAATGCTTCGAGAAAATCCTTTACGGTTGTATATATCAATTTGATGCCCGGTGTTTTTTCCAGGACTGTGTCAAAGAGGTTGACCAAACGGGAAACAAAAAAGAGTGAGGATAAATAGCCAACAGTAAGCACAATCAAAACAACCGTCAGGAATCCGAGTCCGGGTATCTTAGCCGGATTCCCCTGGGCATCCAGTTTCACCATATCCGGCACCAGCACCCTGAGGACATTGGGCAGTATATCATCGACAAAATTGAAGAGAGAAACAACCGCCCAAGCAGTAATCACGATGGGAGCCAGGATGATCAATCCCTGAAAGAAATAATAGATCAGCTTACCCGGAGTGAAAGATTTCATTGAGCGCGGTTTTATCAAATATACACCTAAAAATGACCAGTTTTGGGCGAAAATCACCCTATTTTATGCGAAAATCCCCGGTTTTTGACAAAAATCGATAAAAAAGCAGAAAACAACGTTCAAGATAACTTTAGAAAAGTTTAACATAGAAACCCAATTAACAAATAAAGTTTCCGTAGTTTTGCGCCCTCAAAATCATGGAAACAAAAGAACGAATCATACAGGAAGCCCGGAACCTCTTTTTGCGACTGGGAATCAGGTCGGTTTCCATGGATGATATTGCCACCCAACTGGGAATCTCCAAAAAAACAGTTTACCAGCATTTTCAGGACAAGGATGAGCTGGTTGATCGGGTGCTCCAAATGCAGATCAACAACATGCAGGCGGAAACGACCGAAACAGTACAATCCGCTTCCAATGCCATTGAAGAAATATTCAATACAATGGACATGATGGTGAAGCACTCCAGGAATATGAATCCCATGGTACTCTTTGACTTGCAGAAATACCATCTTTCCTCCTTTCAAAAATTTCATGCCTACAAGAACGATTTTCTGCTGAACATCATCTCCAACAATTTGAAAAAGGGAGTAGAGGAAGGTTTGTACCGAAGCGATATCAAGATTGAAATCCTTTCAAAATTTCGATTGGAAACCCTGATGATTGGATTCAACATGGATGCCTTTCCGGCTGACAAATACAACGTGACGGAAGTATCGCTTGTGATCATTGAGAACTTTCTGTACGGATTGGCAACAGAAAAAGGATTCAACATGATTGAATCCTACAAAAACAAAAGAAAAGAACATAACAATATAAATCAATAACAAATGACACGTGTGCGTCTACTATGTGCAGTCATGCTTCTAATGTTTACAGGCTTCCTGCAAGCCCAGCAAACATTCAAACTGTCTGCAGAAGAAGCTACCAGCATGGCATTGAAAAATGCTACTGAGCTCAAAAACCTCCGGTTGGACAAAGAAATCCAAATCGCTAAAAACAAGGAATATATTGCACAGGCCACTCCCCAAGTGAACGGAAGTGTACAAATGCAACACTTTTTCAGCATTCCGGTGACACTGCTGCCGGATTTCATATCGCCTGCAGTATACGGCGTGCTGTCCAAAAACGGTGTAAAAGATGGAAGTGGAAATCCGATTACACAGCCAACCGGACCCGCACAGTTTTTTCCTGCTCAGTTTGGAGTACCCTGGCAATCCAATGCAGGTGTGCAATTCCAGCAACTTTTGTTTCAACCCGATCTTTTTATTGCCATTTCTGCAAGAAAAAAAGCAGTCGACTACACAGATGCCAACATCAGGGTGATGGAAGATTCTGTGAAGAGCAATGTACTCCGTGCTTACTACAGCATCCTGATTGCAGAAAAAAGAAAACACTACCTGGATGAAAGCATCAAAAGGCTTGAAAAATTAAAACAGGATCAAGAAAAACTGTTTAAAAACGGTTTTGCTGAAAGATTGGATATTGATAAAACACAGGTTACCCTGAATAATCTGATCACCACATCCACGCAAATCGAAAGATTGATAGAAATTGGATATGCCTCCATGAAATTTGTTTTGGCGGTTGATCAAAAAGATACGCTGCAGCTGACAGAAACTTTGACAGCAGATTTGGTAAAAAAGGGATTGCTGGAAATGGGCAATTTCAATTACAACGACAGAAAAGAAATACAACTGCTCAACGTAGTAAGAGATTTGCAGGGATTAGATCTAAAACGCCAAAAACTTTCATTCGTACCTACCCTCGCCAGCTATTGGAGTTACAGCAGAAATGCATTGAGGCAGGAATTCAATTTCTTTGATTTCAACCAGAAATGGTTCAAAGCTTCTGTATTGGGCATCAATCTGAGCGTACCCATTTTCGACGGAGGACAAAAAATACAACGCATCAAACAGGCCAATATGAATGTTGAGAAAATTGACAACACCATACAAAACCTGCAGCGTGCAATTGACCTGCAATTGAAAGCATCCTCTACCCAATTCAAAAATGCACTTTCCTCTCTCGATGTGCAGGAGAGAAATGTGCAACTGGCAGAGAAAGTGTACAATACCACCAAGAAGAAATATGAACAGGGACTGGGATCGAGTTTTGAGCTTCTGCAAACTCAAACTGAACTTGAAAATGCACAGTCCAATTATTTCCAGGCATTGTTTGATGCTGTAAATGCAAAAATATCATTCACCAAGGCACTGGGTAAACTTTAAATTATACAACACATCAATATGAAAAAGCTATTCGTCATTGTCATCATCGCTGCACTGGTATCCTGCGGAAGCAAACAGGAAGGGAATCAGGATCTGGCCGGGAAAAAAGCTGCGCTGGAAACACTCACCAAACAAAGAGATGCATTGAACAATCAGATCAATGCATTGCAGACAGAGATCAATCAACTGTCAGGCGGTGCAGTTGCTGAAAAAATGAAGCTGGTGGAGGCAACTGCACTTGCAACACAGGATTTCAGTCACTACATCGAACTGCAGGGAAAAGTATCTACTGAAAACGTTTCCTATGTTACACCAAGAGGAATGGGTGGACAGGTCAAGCAGATTTATGTCAAGCAGGGCGATGTTGTCAAAAAAGGCCAGTTGCTCATGAAACTGGAAGACGGCATCGTGCAGCAAAACATCAAACAGGTGGAAAGCCAGCTTGCTTTTGCAAAAAATATTTTCAGCAGACAGGAAAATCTTTGGAAAGAAGGCATTGGTACAGAAGTGCAATTTCTTTCAGCCAAGAACAACGTGGAGAGCTTGGAGAAACAACTGGGACTCGTAAAGGAACAA
>JACCDM010179871.1_pt1 | contig 38097 bp, 33 predicted proteins | sample 7445851 | NCBI WGS metagenome assembly JACCDM01 (sample SAMN15323438, study PRJNA562643) | freshwater metagenome | isolation source: river surface water | place: USA:Blue River Watershed | collected 2017-08-16
AAGAACCACCAGGGCACTCCGTTCATGGCGGTAAGCACCACGGTGTCCGGCCCCAGCAGCGGGCCGATGCCGGCGGCCACGGCGGCCATGGCGGGGGCCTTGACCGCCACCACCACCAGGTCTTGTAAGCCCAGGTCGGCGGCCCGCTCGCTGGCCTGGACCGGCACCGCGAGGTGCTCGCCTTGCAGCTCGAGCCGCAGGCCCTTTTCGTTCAGGGCGGTGAGGGTGGCGCCGCGCGCCACGGCGCTGACCTGAGCGCCCTGGCGGGCCAGGCGGGCCCCGATCCAGCCCCCGATGGCGCCCGCGCCGTAGATGCAGACTTTCATGCGCCCGATGTTACGGGAGGCGGGCGGGCCGCTTTTCTGGGGACAATCCGTCATGGCCAAGGAAAAGACGATCTATACCTGCACCGAATGCGGTGGCACCAGCCCGCGCTGGCTCGGCAAGTGCCCGCACTGCGAGGCCTGGAATACGCTGATCGAGAGCGTGGCCGAGGGTGCCTCCGCCCCGGGCAAGAACCGCTTCGCCGCGCTGGCCAAGTCCGCACCCGTCACGGTGCTGGCCGACATCGAGGCCGCCGACGTGGCGCGCACGCCCACCGGCATCGACGAACTCGATCGCGTGCTCGGGGGCGGCATCGTCGAGGGCGGCGTGGTGCTGATGGGCGGCGACCCGGGCATCGGCAAGTCCACGCTGCTGCTGCAGGCGCTCGACGGCTTGCAGCGCGCGCAGGTATCCACGCTGTACGTGACGGGCGAAGAGTCCGGCGCGCAGGTGGCCCTGCGTTCGCGCCGCCTGGGGCTGGAGCAGTCGCAGGTGAAGGTGCAGGCCGAGATCAACCTGGAGAAGATCCTGGCCACGCTGGCGTCCACGCAGCCGGCGGTGGCGGTGATCGACTCCATCCAGACGGTGTACTCCGACCAGCTCACTTCCGCCCCCGGCTCGGTGGCCCAGGTGCGCGAATGCGCGGCGCACCTCACGCGCGCGGCCAAGGCCAGCGGCACCTGCATCGTCCTGGTCGGCCACGTGACCAAGGAAGGCGCGCTGGCCGGCCCGCGCGTGCTGGAGCACATGGTGGACACGGTGCTGTATTTCGAGGGCGACACGCACTCGAGCTTTCGCCTCGTGCGTGCGATCAAGAACCGCTTTGGCGCGGTGAATGAGATCGGCGTCTTCGCGATGACCGAGAAGGGCCTGCGCGGCGTGGCCAACCCCAGCGCCATCTTCCTGTCGCAGCATGCCGAGCCCGTGCCGGGCAGTTGCGTGCTGGTCACGCTGGAGGGCACACGCCCCCTGCTGGTGGAGATCCAGGCGCTGGTCGATACGGGCGGCCCCAGCCCGCGGCGCCTCTCGGTGGGCCTGGAGCGTGACCGTCTGGCCATGCTGCTGGCGGTGCTGCACCGGCATGCGGGCGTGGCCTGTTACGACCAGGACGTCTTCGTGAACGCCGTGGGCGGCGTGCGTATCAGCGAGCCCGCCGCCGACCTTTCGGTGATGCTGGCCATCACCTCCTCGCTGCGCGGGCGGGCCCTGCCCAAGGGTTTCATCGCGTTTGGCGAAGTGGGTCTGGCGGGCGAAGTGCGACCCGCGCCGCGCGGGCAGGAGCGCCTGCGCGAAGCGGCCAAGCTCGGGTTCTCGGTGGCGGTGGTGCCGCGCGCCAACGCGCCCAAGAAAGGCAGCCGCGAGCTCGAGGGGCTCACGATCCATGCGGTGGATCGCATCGAGGAGGCGATGGAGGTGGTGCGCGGCCTGGCCTGAGGGCGCCGCGCATCACGGACAATCGCACCCCATGAACTGGCAACGAATCCTGGTTCCCGTGGCGGGCGTGCTGCTGGTCGCCGCCGCCTGGCGCGCCTACGGGTGGGCCGGCGTGGCGGTGGCCGCTGGCGGCATCGTCATGTGGGTGCTGCTGCATTTCACCCGCCTGATGCACGTGCTCAAACAGGCGGCGGACCGTCCGGTGGGCTATGTGGCCAGCGCGGTCATGCTCAATGCCAAGCTGCAGGCGGGCATGCCCCTCTTGAAGGTGATCGCCCTGACCCGGGCCCTGGGCGAGCTGCAATCCCAGCCCGACGTCCAGCCCGAGGTCTTTCGCTGGAGCGACACCGGAGGCTCGCAGGTGACATGCGAATTCGCCAACGGGCGACTGGTGGCCTGGCACATGGAGCGGCCAGCCATCTCCGGCGACGGGAACCCGACCCCGGGCCAGAGCCCATCCGCCGACTAAAATCGCGGTTTCGGTTTTCCGACCCTCAAAGGAAGAAGCATGAGCGTTGTTCCCAGCATGGCCGACCGCGACGGCAAGATCTGGATGGATGGTGAGATGGTGGAGTGGCGCGACGCCAAGATCCACGTCCTCTCGCACACCCTGCACTATGGCTGTGGCGCCTTCGAGGGGGTCCGCGCGTACAAGACCGACAAGGGCACCGCCGTTTTCCGTCTGCAGGAGCACACCCAACGCCTGTTCAACAGCGCCAAGATCCTGCGCATGGCGATTCCCTTCACCCAGGAGCAGGTCAACGAGGCGCAGCGCGCGGTGGTGCGCGCCAACAAGCTCGAAAGCGGCTACCTGCGCCCCCTCACCTGGATCGGTTCGCAGAAGCTGGGCGTCTCGCCCAAGGGCAACCAGATCCACCTGATGGTGGCGGCCTGGGCCTGGGGCGCTTACCTGGGCGAGGAGGGCATGAAGCGCGGCATCCGCGTCAAGACCTCCAGCTACACCCGCCACCACGTGAACATCACGATGACGCAGGCCAAGGCGGTGAGCAACTACACCAACTCCATCCTCGCCAACATGGAAGCCACCGACGATGGCTACGACGAGGCCTTGCTCCTCGACACCTCGGGTTTCGTGAGTGAAGGCGCCGGAGAGAACATCTTCGTCATCAAGGACGGCAAGGTCTACACGCCGGATCTGTCGGCCGGCGCGCTCAATGGCATCACGCGCAACACCGTGTTCCACATCTGCCAGGACCTGGGGATCGAGATCGTGCAAAAGCGCATCACGCGCGACGAGATCTACATCGCCGATGAAGCCTTCTTCACCGGGACGGCCGCTGAAGTCACCCCGATCCGTGAGCTCGATCGGGTCGAGATCGGCAAAGGTTCGCGCGGTCCGGTCACCGAGAAGATCCAGGCCGCCTTCTTCGACATCGTGAACGGGCGCAACCCCAAGTACGCCCACTGGCTCACCCTGGTCTGAGGGTCGCGCGCATGAACGCCACTGCCGACAAGAAGGAAGCCGTCGTCGAGCTGCTCGCCAAGGAGCTCAACGGCAACGGCGGCGTCTTCTGCCCCAGCCCCCAGGCCGGCATGAAGCTGTGGAACGGCCACCCGCGCATCTTCCTGGATGTGGCCCGCACCGGCGAGGCGCGCTGTGCCTACTGCGGCACGGTGTACCGGCTCAAGGCCGGCGAGCACTTCGGCGGCGGACACTGACGTCGGCGCCCCAGCGGGGCGAGGTTCCTTCTTCTCCCTGCGGCCCCGCGCCGCGCGCTTCGCACCATGGAAACGTCTGGCGCGCGGGCGCTGGCACGTCCATCCGATTTAACGAATTAGGCGTCATTTATTGACGAGTTCATTTTTAATGATTACAAAAAGAACTTGTTAATAACAAAACACTAATTCAAAAATGCGCCCCCTGCTGCAACTGCTCAGGCGCCCCTTGTTGCATGTGGCGGGGTTTTCCTTCTTCATCAACCTGCTGCTGCTGGTCCCCGCTTTGTTCATGCTGCAGGTGTTCGACCGCGTGCTGGTCTCGGGCAGCCTGGACACGTTGGTCCTGCTGCTGGTCGGAGCCGCCATTGGCCTCGTCCTGCTGGGGGCGCTGGACTACGTGCGCGGGCGGCTGCAGGACCTGGCGGGCCACCTGGTGGCGCAATCGCTCTCGCCCGTGGTGACCCAGTTGATGCTGGCGCAGGGGGCGCGGCGCAGCGGTCAGGTCGGCACCGAGGGCTTGCGGGATATCGGCACCCTGCGCTCGCTGTTTTCGGCGCAAGGCCTGCTGGCCCTCTTCGATACGCCCTGGATCGTGGTGTACGTGGCCATCATCTGGGTGGCGCACGGGTGGCTGGGCGCCACGGCCCTGATGGCCGCTGCCCTGATGCTCCTTCTGGCCGTGGCCAATGACCGTCTGACGCGCCACGCGATCGAGTCTCTGCAAAAGGCCACCGCCGGTGCCACCCGCTACCTGGAGACCTCGCTGGCCAATGCCGAAGTGGTGCAGTCCCTGGGCATGGCCCATGCGCTGATCGCCCGCTGGCGCGAGAAAAGCGCCGATGCCGCCACGCTGCAGGGTCCGGCCGCGCACCGCACCCTGGCCATGGCGGCCCTGACCCGCACGCTGCGCCAGTCGGTCCAGGTCATCATGCTCGCGGTTGGCGCCTGGCTGGTCGTCACCGGCCAGGGCTCGCCTGGCATCACCGTGGCCTGCACCATCTTGCTGGGTCGTGCCCTGGCGCCCGTGGAGCAGGTGGTGGGCAGCTGGAGGCTCCTGGCCGAGGGCCGGGCCGCCTTGGGCCGTCTGTCCGAGCTGATGGACACATCCGCGACGAAGGCGCCGACCATGCCGCTGCCACCGCCACGCGGTGAGTTGTCGGTGCACCAGGCGGTCTACCGGGCGCCGCGGTCCGACCGCTTGCTGCTCTCGGGCGTGTCGCTGCACCTGAAGCCGGGTGAGTCGCTGGCCATCATCGGGCCCAGCGGCGCGGGCAAGTCGACCTTGCTGCGTCTGGTCACCGGCCTGTGGGCGCCGCTGTCGGGTGTGGTGAGGCTCGATGGCGCAGACCTCGCCCAGTGGCCGCGCGAGCAACTCGGACCCTGGCTGGGGTATGTGCCGCAGGACGTGGAGCTGTTTCCCGGCACGGTGGCCGAGAACATCGCGCGCCTGGGCGAGGTGGACTCCGAGCAGGTGGTGCGGGCCGCGCAGCGCGCGCGGGTGCATGACCTGATCCTGCAGCTGCCCGAGGGCTACGACACCTGGGTGGACCCGCAGGGCGCGCTCCTGTCGCCGGGCCAGCGCCAACGCATCGCCCTGGCGCGCGGGCTCTATGGCGATCCGCGCCTGCTGGTGCTGGACGAGCCCAATTCCAACCTGGACGGCAGTGGCGAGCAGGCGCTGGCGCAGGCCCTCAAGGACTTGCGCGGAGAGGTGACGGTGGTGGTGGTCACCCATCGCACCAGCCTCGTGCAGCAGGTCGACCAGCTGATGGTGATCGAGGGCGGCAAGCCGGTCCACTACGGGCCGGTGGCCGAAGTGCTCAAGGCCATGCAGGCCAAGGCCAGGCCTGCGAGCGAGGGCGGCACGAAAGTCGTGGCGATGCCGACGGCCGCCGCAGTGATGGAGAAGAATTCATGAACGCCCCCACCCCCGCGCTGACGGCGTTCGACCCCGCGTGCAACCCCGTGCTGGCCACGCACCTGGCCGCGGCGCAACGCCACGCGCGCACGGGCCTGCTGGTCCTGGGCCTGGGGCTGCTGCCCGTCCTGGCCTGGCTGGCATGGGCGCCGCTGGCGTCGGCCGTGGTGGCCCCTGCGCATGTGAAAGTGGATCTGGACCGCCGCCCGGTGCAGCACGCCGAAGGCGGCATCGTGCGCGAGGTGCGGGTGCGTGATGGCCAGCGTGTCGCCCAGGGTGAGCCCCTGCTGGTGCTTGGCGATGTCGGGGTCGCTGCCGACCTCAATCGCCTGAACTACCGACTGCTCGCCGAGCAGGCGGGCATCGCGCGCCTGGAGGCGGAACAGGCCGGGCAAGCGCAACTGGTCTTTCCGCCCGAGGTGCAGTCGGCCCTGCAGTCAGACGCGCGCCTCGCGCAGCAGGCGGCCAAGGAACGCAGCCTGTTCACCGCGCGGCGCGAAGGTCTGGCAGCGCAGACGGCGCTGCTGCGGGCCCAGCGCGAAAAGATCGGCCAGGAAATCGGCGCCTTGCAGGCGCAGATCGAACAGGCGCAGGTCGCGTGGGGCCACCAGAAAGTAGAACTGGACCGCAATCGGGAGCTGGTGAAGGAAGGCTTCATCGCGGCCACGCGTCTTTCGCAGCTCGAAGGCGGCGTGGCCGACTACGGCATCAAGCTCGAGGAGCGGCGCCAGGAGCTGGCGCGCGCAGAGCAGCGCCTGATGGATACCGACCTTCGCATGCAAGGCCTGGACAACGAGTACCGGCAGCAGGCCAGCGACCAGCTGAAAGTGGCCCACGTGCGCCTGTCCGAGATCGCGCAGGAATTGCGCAAGTCCACCGACGCCGCGCAGCGCCAGGTGATCGCGGCGCCGGTGGCCGGTGAGGTGATGAACCTGCGGCACGTCAGCGCAGGCAGCGTGGTTTCGCCGCGCGAGCCGGTCGCGGACATCGTGCCGGCCGACCCGCGCCTGCTGGTGGAGGCGCAGATCCGCCCTGAGGACGTGCGCCGCGTGCAACCGGGGCAGCTCGCGCGCATTCGCTTCACCGCGTTCAATACGCTCACCACGCCCCTGGTGGAAGGCAGGGTGCTGTATGTCTCCGCCGACCGCATGGTGGACCGCAATGGCCAGCAGGCCTGGTACGTCGTGCAGGTGGAGGCGGATCCGCAGTCGCTGCAGCGGGCCGGAACGCTGCAGCTGCAGGCCGGGATGCCGGCCGAGGTGTACCTCGAGGGCGAGCAGCGCACGCCGCTGCAGTACCTGCTGGAGCCGATCACCCTCGTGATGCAGCGGGGCGCGCGCGAGCGCTGAGGCGCGCCGCGCCCTCAGCCCCCAGCGGGGCGGGCCTTCACCCGGGCCGCCAGGGCCACCAGCAGCAACACCGGGGCGCCCAATGCGGCGGTGACCAGGAAGAAATTCGTGTAGCCGAAGTGGTCGACATACTGTCCGGAGAAGCCCGCCAGCCACTTGGGCGCCAGCAGCATGATGGAGCTGAAGAGCGCGTACTGCGTGGCCGAATAGCTCACGTTGGTCAGGCCCGAGAGGTAGGCGATGAAGGCCGCCGACGCGATGCCCGAGGCCAGGTTGTCCGCCGACACCACCAGCACCAGGGCCTGCACGTCATGCCCACGCGAAGACAGCCACGCAAACAGCAGGTTGGTCGCGGCGCTCAGGATGGCGCCGAGCATCAGCACCCGCATCACGCCCAGGCGCAGGGCCAGTACCCCGCCGACGAAGGCGCCCACCAGGGTCATGATCACGCCGTACACCTTGGTGACCGCGGCGACTTCGTCCTTGGTGAAGCCCATGTCCACATAGAAAGGGTTGGCCATGATGCCCATGACCACATCGCTGATGCGATAGACCGCGATGAGGGCCAGCACGATCGCAGCCTGCCCGCGGTAGCGGCGGATGAAGTCGGCAAAGGGTTCGAACACGGCTTCACGCAGCCAGGCGGCGAGGTTGCGCGCCGGCGGCAGCGCGCGGTGCGCGGGTTCGGGCGAGAGGAGCACGGTGAGGACGCCGACCAGCATGGACGCCGCCATCACCAGGTAGGCCGCCTGCCAGGCGGCGTGCTGGTAGGCCGCGGTGTTGGCCACCTCGGCGCGCGCCGCGATCCACAGCACACCGGCACCGGCCCAGATCATGGCCAGGCGGTAGCCGCTCTGGTACGCCGCAGCCAGGGCCGCCTGGCGCTCGGTGCCAGCCGACTCGATGCGGAAGGCATCCAGTGCGATGTCCTGCGTGGCCGAGGCGAATGCCACCACCAGCGCGCACACCACCACCGCCTGCAGCTGCAGCTTCGGGTCGTTGAAGGCCATGCCCACGAGCCCGCCCGCGATCGCCAGCTGGGACAGCAGCAGCCAGCTGCGACGGCGCCCCAGCCAGCGTGTGAGCAGGGGCAGGGGCAGGCGGTCCACCAGCGGCGCCCAGGCCCACTTGAAGCCATAGGCCAGGCCCACCCAGGACAGGTAGCCGATGGTGGTGCGGTCGATGCCTGCCTCGCGCAGGCGAAAGCCCAGCGTGCCCAGGACCAGGAGCAGCGGCAGGCCCGCCGAGAAACCCAGGAACAACATGCGCAGGGTGGCGGGTTCAAGGTAGACGCGCAGGGCCGAGGCCCAGCCGGCCAGCCGGCCGGAGGCCGTGGGGTCGGTCCCCGGGGGAGTTCCGCCAGGCAAAGAGCCTTCCGCGGGCGAGGTTGTGGAGGGCTTGTCTGACGGGGCCATGAGGTGCCGTCATTATCATCGTGGCCATGTGTCTGGCCTGCTACGGCGCTCCTGGGGCGGCTGCCTCCCTGCATGACGGTGCGAGCCATCGGTGGATGCCGCGCCGCGCCTTCCTGCTGGCGGCTGGCAGCGCGGTGGCGGCCCCCGCCCTGGCGCAGGTGCAGGTGGATGAGGCCTCGCCCCTTCGCAACCTGGTGCCGGCCCGCGAGCTCGAGGCGGCGGCCGGACAGCAATACAGCCAGCTGATTGCGCAGGCCCGCCAGCAAGGCGCGCTGGCGTCGGAGGGCCACCCGCAGCTGCAGCGCCTGCGTGAGATTGCGAAGGACCTGGTGCCCCATGCCGACCGCTGGAACGACCGCGCGCGCGGCTGGCGCTGGGAGATCAACCTGATCGGGAGCAAGCAGATCAACGCCTTCTGCATGCCGGGCGGCAAGATCGCCTTCTTCACCGGCATCCTGAACCAGCTGGATCTGTCCGATGACGAGGCCGCGATGGTGATGGGCCACGAGATGGCCCACGCCCTGCGCGAACACGCACGCGCGCGCATCGCCAAGACCCAGGGCACCAGCATCGGGCTGTCGGTGCTGTCGCAGGTGCTGGGGCTGGGGCAGCTCGGAAGCCTCGCGGCGGACGTGGGCACGCAGCTGCTGTCGCTGCGTTTCAGCCGCGACGATGAGATCGATGCGGACCTCGTGGGCCTGGAGCTGGCTGCACGGGGGGCCTACCGGCCGCGGGCCGCGATCAGTCTGTGGGAGAAGATGGGCCGCGCCTCCAGCGGCAGCGGCGGCCCTGCCTTTCTCTCCACCCACCCCCGCGGGCCCGAGCGCATCGCGCGCCTGCAGGACAACGTGCCCCGCGTGCAGGGGCTGTACGAGCAGGCCGCTGGCCGGCGCTGAGCGCTTGCGCCGTCAGGTGCCGCCGACGTAGGGGTTGCTGCGGCGCTCGCGGCCGAAGGTGCTCTCGGGGCCGTGCCCGGGGATGAACACGGTGTCGTCGCCCATGGGCCACAGGCGTTGCGTGATGCTGGCGATCAGCGTGTCGTGGTCGCCCTGCGGGAAGTCGGTGCGGCCGATGCTGCCCGCAAACAACACATCGCCGACGAAGGCGCGTTTCAGTTCAGGGGAGTGAAACACCACGTGGCCTGGCGTGTGGCCCGGGCAGTGGCGAACCTGCAGCGTGTGACCGCCCAGGGTGACGGTGTCGCCATCATGCAGCCAGCGCGTGGGCGTGAAGGGTTCGGCCGGAGCGAAGCCGAACATCGCGCTTTGCTGCGGCAAGCCGTCGATCCAGAACTGGTCGCCCGGGTGCGGGCCGATGATGGGAAGGCCCAGCCGGCGCGCCAATTCGCCGGTGCCACCCGCGTGGTCGATGTGGGCGTGCGTGAGCCAGATCTGCTCGAGCTTCAGGCCCAGGCGCTTCACTTCCTCCAGCAGGCGATCGAGTTCGCCGCCCGGGTCGATGACGGCGGCCTGCTTCGTCTGGTCGTCCCAGACCAGGGAGCAGTTCTGGGCGAAAGGGGTGACGGGGACGGTGAGGTAGGTGAGCATGGGCGGAATCTTGCCAGACCCCCGCCTGCCTCTTGCATCCCCTTACCTGCGGCCCCGGGAACCTGTGCGGCGCAGGGCAGTCGAGCAATGTTCCGCCCATGCCGTCCCGTCTTCTCTCCCGCCGCCTGCCGACCGTGCGGGCACTTTTGCTGTGGCTGGTCCTCGCCTGCCTGTTGCCTGGCGTGCTGGGTGCCGCGGCGCTCCTGGTCGACCAGTACCGCCAGACCCGCCAGCAGATCGAGCAGACCACCGTGCTGACCGCCCGCGCACTGGTGCAGGCGGTCGATAACCACTTGCACACGGTGCAGGCCGTCTCGCTGTCGCTCGCGCATGCCCAGTCCCTGCAGTCCGGGGATCTGGCGCGGTTTCACGGCCTGGCCCGCCAGGTGATGCGCCAGGTCGGCCTGGACGCGAACGTGGTGCTGCGCGACGCGGCAGGACGCCAGTTGCTCAACACCGCGGTCGATTACGGACAGCCCCTGTCGCCGCCCCCCGCGCCGCAGCAGGTGCGTGCGGTGTTCGAGACCGGACGCCCGGTGGTGTCGGATCTTTTCCTCGGGCCGGTGCTCGGGCGTCTGCTGGTGTCGGTGGATGTGCCGGTGTGGGTGGACGGGCGTATCCGTTATGCCCTGGGCGTGGGGATCCTGGCGCAGCAGTTTGACGATGTGCTGCGCAGGCAGAACCTGCCGTCCCAGTGGATCTGCAGCATCGTGGACCGGCGAGGAACCATCGTGGCGCGCACGCACATGGCGGACCGCTACGTGGGCAAGAGCAGCTCGCCAGACCTGCTGGCCCAGCTGAGGCAGCGGCCGGAGGGGCGGGGCAAGGGTCTGACGCTGGAGGGTACCGGTGTCAACTCGTTCTACAGCCGTTCTTCGTCCACGGGCTGGAGTGTCGCCATCGGCATTCCCGACCGGGCGGCCGACGCCGTGTTCGCGCAGACGGCTTCCCGCATGGCGGCAGGCATCGCGGTGCTCTTTGCGCTGGGGACCTGGGTCGCCTGGCGCATCGGAGGCCGGATCTCCGGGGCGTTCCAGGGGCTGATGACGGCGGCGGGACAACTGGGCGCCGGCCGCACCATCGCCGCGCCGCACGGGAGCATCCAGGAAGCGGATGAAGTCACGCGGGCCTTGCACCGTACCTCGGTCCTGCTGCAAGAGCGTGCCGATACGCTGCGCGCGAGCCAGGCGCGTTTCCGGGCCCTGGCGGACAACATCGCGCAGCTGGCCTGGATGGCAGACCGCGAAGGCCGCATCCAGTGGTTCAACCAGCGCTGGTATGAATTCACCGGGGCGACGCCAGGTACCCCGCAGGACGTGTGCTGGCAGGCGAGCCAGCATCCAGACCATGCGCAGCGTGTGCAGGACCGGCTGGACCGGTGCCTGGCGGCGGGAGAACCCTGGGAGGACACCTTCCCGCTGCGGCGCCACGACGGCCAGTACCGGTGGTTTCTCTCGCGGGCCTTCGCGCTGCGGGATGTCCGCGGTGACGTGGTCAGCTGGTTTGGCACGCACACGGACATCACCGTGCAGCTGCAGGCGCAGCAGGCCCTGCTGGAGGCCGACCAGCGCAAGGACGAATTCATTGCCCTGCTCGCGCACGAATTGCGCAATCCGCTGGCGCCGGTGCGAACCGCAGTGGAAATCGTGCGGCGCATCGACGGCCTGCAGCCTCCGCAGCGGCGCGCCTGCGAGGTGATCGCTCGCCAGGTGTCGCACATGGCGCGGCTGATCGATGACCTGCTGGACGTCTCACGGATCGCCCGGGGCAAGATGGCCTTGCAGCGTCAGCGCTGCGACCTGGCGCTGATCGCCCGCCAGACGGCCGCCGATTACCGGGACAGCCTGCAAGCCCTGGGCCTGGCGCTGGTGATCGAGGTGGGCCCGCAGCCCTTGTGGGTGGATGGCGATCCGGTGCGCCTGGCCCAGATGATCGCCAACCTTCTGAGCAACGCCCAGCGCTTTACCGATGCAGGCGGACAAGTGACCGTGCGTGCGCAGGCCGACGAGGCCGCGGGCCGGGCCTGTGTGTCCGTGCGTGACACCGGCGTCGGGATCGCGCCCGAGTTTCTCGCGCGCCTCTTCGACCCGTTCAGCCAGGCGCACCAGGACCTGGCCCGCAGCAAGGGAGGGCTGGGCCTGGGCCTGGCCCTGACCCGCGGGCTGGCGCAGATGCACGGTGGAACCGTCGAGGCCCACAGCGAGGGGCTGGGCCGTGGCGCGGTCTTCACCCTGGCCCTGCCGCTGCGCGCGCGCGCGCCGCTGCCGCCGCCGTCGGCTGATGCGGCGCACGCCCGGCCTGGCGGCTTGCGGATCCTGGTGATCGAAGACCACGAGGACGCCGCGCAGTCGCTGGGCGACCTGCTCACGCTGTCGGGTCACCAGGTGCGGCTGGCGTTCGATGGCGAGAGCGGGCTGCGCGCCGCGCAGGAGGAGCGCCCCGACGTCGTGATCTCGGACATCGGCCTGCCGGGCCGCCTCGATGGCTATGCGGTTGCCGCCCGCCTGCGCGCCTTGCCGGCGTTGGCTGGCGTGCGGTTGATCGCGTTGTCCGGGTATGCCGACGCGCGTGCCCGCGAGCGCGCGCGTGCGGCTGGATTCGATGCGCACATTGCCAAGCCGGCCGATCTGAACGAGCTGGAGGCGGCGCTGCGGCCGGCGTGAACAGGGGGCTCCTTACAATTCGGGGATGACCTTCCTCGAGATGCTGCAAGACGCCCAGAAGCGCAATGGCTCCATGCTGTGCGTGGGCCTGGACCCGGAGCCTTCGCGCTTTCCGGCCACGCTCCAGGGCGATGCCAGCCGCATCTACGACTTCTGTGCGCGCATCGCCGATGCGACGGCCGATCTGGCCATCGCCTTCAAGCCGCAGATCGCTTACTTTGCCGCCCACCGCGCCGAGGGCCAGCTCGAGAAACTGATGGAGCACCTGCGCCGCAACATCCCGCAGGTGCCGGTCATCCTGGACGCCAAGCGCGGCGACATCGGGTCGACCGCGGAGCAATATGCGCGTGAGGCTTTCGAGCGCTATGGCGCCGACGCGGTCACGCTCTCGCCCTTCATGGGCTTTGATTCGGTGCAGCCGTACCTGAAGTACGCGGGCAAGGGCGCCTTCCTGCTGTGTCGTACCTCCAACCCGGGCGGGGATGACTTGCAGAACCAGCGCCTGTCCTCGGTGCCTGGCGAGCCGCTGCTGTACGAGCATGTGGCCCGCCTGGCGCAGGGGCCCTGGAACCTCAATGGTCAGCTCGGGCTGGTGGTGGGGGCCACCTATCCCGCCGAGATCGAGCGCGTGCGCCAGGTGGCGCCGAACGTGCCGCTGCTGATTCCCGGCGTGGGCGCGCAGGGGGGTGATGCGGTGGCCACGGTGAAGGCGGGCTGGCGCGCCGACGCGCCGATCGCGGTGAACTCGTCGCGGGCGATTTTGTATGCCTCGTCGGGTGAGGATTTCGCCCAGGCGGCGCGGCGCGAAGCCATGAAGACGCGCGATCTGCTGCAGGCGGCGCGGGGCTGAGGCCGCGCGCCCGGCGCTTTAGCGCAGATAGCGCGCCAGGTAGCGCCCGGTGTGGCTGTCCGGATTCGCGGCCAGGGCCTCGGGTGTTCCCACTCCCACCACCGTGCCCCCGCCGGAGCCGCCCTCGGGCCCCATGTCGATCAGCCAATCGGCGGTCTTGATCACATCGAGGTTGTGCTCGATCACCACGATGGTGTTGCCCGCATCACGCAGCTGGTGCAGCACCTTGAGCAGCAGGTCGATGTCGGCGAAATGCAGGCCGGTAGTGGGTTCGTCCAGGATGTAGAGGGTGCGGCCGGTGTCGCGCTTGGACAGCTCCAGCGCCAGCTTCACCCGCTGCGCCTCGCCGCCGGAGAGCGTGGTCGCCGCCTGGCCGAGGCGGATGTAGGACAGGCCGACGTCCAGCAGCGTCTGCAGCTTGCGCGCGATCGCGGGTACGGGCTTGAGGAATTCGTGGGCGTCCTCCACCGTCATGTCCAGGATCTGCGCGATGTTCTTCCCCTTCCAGGTGACCTCCAGCGTCTCGCGGTTGTAGCGCTGGCCGCGGCACACGTCGCAGGCCACGTAGACATCCGGCAGGAAGTGCATCTCCACCTTCACCACCCCATCGCCCTGGCAGGCCTCGCAGCGCCCGCCGGCGACGTTGAAGGAGAAACGCCCCGGGCCGTAGCCCCGCTCCTTGGCGATGTTCGTGTCGGCCATGAGCTCACGGATCGGGGTGAACAGGCCGGTGTAGGTGGCCGGGTTGCTGCGCGGGGTGCGCCCGATCGGTGACTGGTCGACGTTGATCACCTTGTCGAAGTGCTCGATCCCTTCGATGCCGTCGTGCGGCGCGGGCTCTTCGTGCGAGCGATAGAGTTCGCGCGCCACGGCCGCATGCAGGGTGTCGTTGACCAGCGTGGACTTGCCCGAGCCGGAGACGCCGGTCACGCAAGTGAGCAGACCCACGGGGAGGTCAACGTCCACGCCCTTCAGGTTGTTGCCCCGCGCGCCGGTGATGCGCAGGCGCTGGGTCTCGCCGGCCGGTCCGCCTTCGACCGGCAGCCAGGGCCTGCGTTGTCTGGGCACCGCAATGCACCGCGCGCCCGAGAGGTACTGGCCCGTGAGCGAATGTGCATCCGCCTGCACCTGCGCCGGTGTGCCCTGCGCCATCACGCGCCCGCCATGGATGCCCGCACCCGGGCCCATGTCGATCACATGGTCGGCGGCGCGGATCATGTCCTCGTCGTGTTCGACCACCAGCACGCTGTTGCCGATGTCCCGCAGGTGCTTGAGGGTGTCGACCAGGCGATCGTTGTCTCGCTGGTGCAGGCCGATGCTGGGTTCGTCCAGCACGTACATCACGCCGGTCAGGCCCGAGCCGATCTGGCTGGCCAGGCGGATCCGCTGGGCCTCGCCGCCCGAGAGCGTCTCGGCGCTGCGATCCAGGCTCAGGTAATTGAGGCCCACATCGTTGAGGAATTTCAGGCGGTTGCCGATTTCGCGCACCACCTTGTCGGCGATCGCGGCCTTGGCGCCCTCGAGCGTCAAGGACTGGAAGTAGTCGTGAGCCTCGCGCAGCGTGGCGTGGCTGATCTCGTAGATGGCGCGGGACTGCGCGCCCTGGCCGATCCTGACGTGCCGCGCCTCGGTACGCAGGCGCGTGCCCCGGCAGTCGGGGCAGGGCTGCAGGCTGCGGTAGCGGGCGAGTTCTTCGCGCACGGTGGGCGAGTCGGTCTCCCGGTGGCGCCGCGCCATGTTGGTGAGGATGCCCTCGAAGGGATGGCGCTTGTTGATCTTCTTGGGCGCGGACTGACCCGATTCGAGCAGGTAGGTGAACTTGATGACCTCTTCGCCCGAGCCATGCAGCAGCGCGTGCTGCACCGGATCGGGCAGGCTCTCGAAGGGCGCGTCGACATCGAAGCCGTAGTGCTTCGCGAGGCACTCGACCAGGTTGAAGTAGTAGGCGTTGCGCCGGTCCCAGCCCTTGATCGCGCCCGAGGCCAGCGAGAGCGAAGGGAAGGCGACGACGCGCTGCGGGTCGAAGTACTCGGTGTGGCCCAGGCCGTCGCAGGTGGTGCAGGCGCCGGCCGGCGAGTTGAAGGAAAACAGGCGCGGCTCGAGCTCCCCGATGGCGTAGTGGCACACCGGGCAGGCGTAGCGCGCGTTGAAACGGTGCTCGGTGCCACTGTCCATCTCCAGCACCACGGCGCGGTCCTCGGCCAGGCGCAGGGCGGCCTCGAAGCTCTCGGCCAGGCGCTGCTGCATGTCGGGGCGGACCTTGAGGCGGTCGATCACCACATCGATGTCGTGCTTCTCGGTCTTCTTGAGCTGGGGCAGATCGCTGAACTCCAGCACCTGGCCGTTGACCCGGAAACGCACATAGCCCTGGGCCTGCATCTGCGCGAACAGGTCGCCGAACTCGCCCTTGCGGTCACGCGCCACCGGGGCCAGCACCATGATCTTGGTGTCGGCGGGCAGGGCCAGCGTGGCGTCGACCATCTGCGAGACGGTCTGCGCCGCGAGCGGCTCGCCGTGGGTGGGGCAATGCGGCGTGCCCGCGCGCGCGAACAGCAGGCGCAGGTAGTCGTGGATCTCGGTCACGGTGCCCACGGTCGAACGCGGGTTGTGGCTGGTGGCCTTCTGCTCGATGGAGATGGCGGGCGACAGGCCCTCGATCACGTCCACATCGGGCTTGTCCATGCGCGCCAGGAACTGGCGGGCATAGGCCGAGAGGCTTTCCACATAACGGCGCTGGCCCTCGGCATAGAGGGTGTCGAAGGCCAGGGACGACTTGCCCGACCCGGACAGCCCGGTGATCACCACCAGCTGGTTGCGGGGGATGTCCAGGTCGATGTTCTTCAGGTTGTGCGTGCGTGCGCCGCGGATCGCGATGCGCTGCGCCGCGAGTGAAGACGCCAGGTAAGGGCCGTCGGTGGGGGTGTTCAAGGCTGGGGCACGGTCAGGACAACCCGCCATCATAGGCGGCAGGGGGTTCGCCGGACATCCCACCCCAGGGGGGCCTCGGAGAGGGCGCCTGCGCCCAGGTTTCCAGGCGGTTCCCAATACTGACTTGGTGTGACATACTAGATGTCAATTTAAGTTGACACTTTAGGCTGACACCCCATGGCCGTGCCCTTTCCTTTCTCCGCGATCGTTGCCCAGGACGAGATGAAGCTCGCCATCCTGGCCGTCGCCGTGGACCCGAGCATCGGCGGTGTCCTGGTGTTCGGCGACCGGGGCACTGGCAAGTCGACGGCGGTGCGCGCCCTGGCCGCCCTGCTGCCGCCGATCAAGGTGGCGACCGGTTGTCCCTATGGCTGCGACCCGGCGGCGACCGCCGGCGTCTGCGAGCAATGCGCCGCCGTCCCGGCGGGCAAGGCCCGTGCGGGCCGGCAGGTGCCGGTGCCGGTGGTCGACCTGCCCCTGGGCGCCACCGAGGACCGCGTGGTCGGCGCGCTGGACCTGGAGCGTGCGCTCTCGCAGGGCGTGAAGGCCTTCGAGCCGGGCCTGCTGGCGCGCGCCAACCGGGGCTTTCTCTATATCGATGAAGTGAACCTGCTGGAGGACCACCTGGTCGACCTCCTGATCGACGTGGCCGCCTCCGGCGAGAACGTGGTCGAACGCGAGGGCCTGTCCGTGCGCCACCCCGCGCGCTTCGTGCTCGTGGGCAGCGGCAACCCGGAGGAGGGCGAGCTGCGCCCGCAGCTGCTCGATCGCTTCGGCCTGTCGGTGGAAGTGAAGACGCCCTCGGACCTGGCCGCGCGTGTCGAGGTGGTCAAGCGCCGCGATGCCTTCGAGCGCGATCCCGCGGGTTTTGCGGCCCAGTGGCAGGACGAGGACGAACGCATACGCAAGCAGCTGGTGCGCGCGCGCAAGAAGTTGCATGAAGTCGAGGTGCCCGACGCGGTGCGCGAACGCTCGGCGGCCTTGTGCATGGCCCTGGGCACCGACGGTCTGCGCGGCGACCTGACCCTGGTGCGCGCCGCGCGTGCGCTGGCGGCCCTGGACGGCGCGCGCAAGGTGACGGTGGACCATCTGCGGCGCATCGCCGCACCGGCCCTGCGCCATCGACTGCGCCGCAACCCCCTCGATGACTCCGGTTCGACCGTGCGGGTGGACCGCGCGGTGGCCGAACACCTGCCCGCCTGAGGCCCGGCGCCGCGCGTCGGTCCGCTGATCCCCTCCCGGTCTAACGCGCGATCTGATGTCCGCCCTCGACGCCGCCCTCCCGAACGACGCGCATGCCGCGGATGACCGCCGCGGCCAGGCGCTGGCCGATGCCGTGGCGGCGGCGACGCTGCTGGCGATCGATCCGGCAGGCCTCGGGGGCGTGGTGCTGCGCGCGCCCCACGGCGCTGACCGCGATGCGTGGCTGGCCTTCCTGGCCGCCCTGCTTCCTGCCGGCACGCCGCAGCGGCGCATGCCCTTGAACGTGGGCGATGCCGCGCTGCTCGGGGGGCTGGACTTCGCCGCCACCTTGCAGGCGGGTCGCCCGGTGATGCAACGCGGCCTGCTGGCCCAGGCCCATGGCGGCGTGGTGACGCTGGCGATGGCCGAACGCCTCAGCCCTGGACTCGCGGCCCGCATTGCATCGGTGATGGATGCCGGCGAAGTACGGCTGGAGCGCGATGGTCTGGGTGAGCGCCTGCCCGCACGGGTGGGGGTCGTGGCCCTGGACGAGGGACTCGACGATGACGAGCAGGCCCCGGCCACCCTGCGCGAGCGGCTGGCCTTCCGGCTGGATACCGACGCTCTGCGCGGCCTGTGTGATCTGGCGCTGGCTCCTGAGGCCGTGCTCGATGCACGCGCGCGATTGCCCGACGTCGCGGTCGATGACGCGATCGCCGAGGCCCTGTGCGCCGCTGCGCTGGCGCTGGGCGTGGATTCGATGCGTGCGCCCTTGCAGGCGCTGCGCGTGGCGCGTGCCGCCGCGGCGCTCGACGGGCGCCTGCAGGTCGACGCGGACGATGCCGCGCTCGCCGCGCGGCTCGTGCTGGCGCATCGCGCCACGCGCATGCCGCAGCCGCCGGCGCAGGACCTGCAGCAGGCCGAACCGGAACCCCCGCCGCCGCCCTCTCAGGAGGAGCCCGAGGATCGCGGCGATGAGGACGACAGTGCCTCGCTTCAGGAGCTGGCCGAACGCGTCGTGGAGGCGGCTCAATCCGCGATCCCGCCCGGCCTGCTGGCGCTGATCGCGATGGGCGAGCGTGCGCGCGGCGGCGCGCCCTCCGGCGGACGCTCCGGCGCGCTGCAAAAGGGCCTGATCCGCGGACGCCCGGTGGGCGCAAGGCGCGGCGAGCCGCGTGGCGGTGCCCGCCTGAACCTGCTGGAGACGCTGCGTGCCGCCGCGCCCTGGCAGGCCGTGCGCGCACGCCAGGCGACGGGTGATGCGAAGGCGCGCCGCATCCATGTGCGGCGGGAGGATTTCCATGTCACGCGCTTCAAGCAGAACACCTCGACCACCGCGATCTTCGTGGTGGATGCCTCGGGCTCCTCGGCCCTGCATCGCCTGGCCGAAGCCAAGGGCGCGGTCGAACTGTTGCTGGCCGATTGCTATGTGCGCCGCGACCGCGTGGCAGTGATCGCCTTTCGCGGACCGGGCGCGGACCTGCTGCTGCCGCCCACGCGTTCGCTGGCGCGCGCCAAGCGCAGCCTCGCGGGCCTGCCCGGGGGCGGCGGCACGCCGCTGGCCGCCGCACTCGATGCGGCGCGCGGGGTGGCCGAATCGGTGCGACGCAGCGGCGACACGCCGGTGGTGGTGATGCTGACCGACGGGCGCGCCAACATCGCGCGTGACGGCACGCCCGGGCGCGAGCGCGCGACGCAGGATGCCCTCGCGGCCGCCGCCGCCTTGCGCGCCTGCGGCGCCAGCACGCTGCTGCTGGACACCTCGCCGCAGCCGCAGGCCGGCGCGCAGGCGCTGGCCCAGTGCATGGGGGCCACCTACCTGCCCTTGCCGCATGCCGACGCGCAAGCCATGTCGACGGCGGTGCGACTGGCCACCGGGCGAGCCTGATGCAGCGACGCCTGGACTGGGCGCGCGACGGCGCTGACTGGCCCCATCGCGTGCACAGCGCGTTCATGGCCTGCGACGGCTTGCAGTGGCATGTGCAGCGATTCTCCCGCACCACGGAGTCGGCGCCGCCGGCGCCCCAGTGCCTGTTGATCCACGGCACCGGCTCGTCCACCCACAGCTGGCGCGACGTGGTGCCCCTGCTGCAGCCGCACTTCGAGGTGCTGGCGATCGACCTGCCCGGGCACGCCTACACCAGCCTGCCCGCGGATGGCATCGGCTCGCTGCAGTTGTCGCTGCCCGGTATGGCGCGCTCCCTGGCGCGCCTGCTGGCGATGTTGAATGTCACGCCGCAGCTGGTGGTGGGGCACTCGGCGGGCGCCGCGATCGGCGTACGCATGGTGATCGATGGCGCGATCGCGCCCAGGCTGCTGGTGTCGATCAACGGCGCGCTGCTGGCGCTGGGCGGGATGGCGGGGCGCGTGTTCTCGCCGGCGGCGCGGCTGATGGCGGCCTTGCCGGGCGTGCCGCGCCTGTTCGCATGGAGCGCTTCGGATGCGTCGGTGCTGCAAAGGCTGCTCGATAGCACCGGCTCGACGCTGGATGCACGCGGCCGCGAACTCTATGCGCGTCTGGCGGCCAACCCCGGCCATGCCGAGGGAGCGCTGGGCATGATGGCCGGCTGGGACCTCCCGGCGTTCGAGCGGGACCTGCCGAAGCTGCACACGCCGCTGCTGTTGGTGGTGGGCAGCCTGGACGCGACGGTGCCGCCGGGCGATGCAGACCGCGTCATGGCGCGCCTGGCGCCCGGCGCGCCCGTGCAGAAGCTCGTGCTGGAGGGGCTGGGACATCTGGCGCACGAGGAGCAGCCGCAGCGGGTCGTGCAGACGTTGATGGCGGCGTGGCAAAGCACCGCTTCGCCCGCATTGACGTCGACACCTTGAAGCCGGCCTGCGGTAAGGTGGTGCGGTGACCCTTGCTGCCCCAGACGCATCGCTGACCCTCCAGATCGAACGCACCCTGCGCGCCCCGCGCGCGGCGGTGTGGCGCTGCTGGACCGAACCCGATCTCTTGATGCAGTGGTATTGCCCGCAGCCCTGGCGCGTGGCGCAGGCGCAGATCGAGATGCATCCCGGCGGCCGGTTCTTCGTGTTGATGCAAGGCCCGCAGGGCGAGCAGGTGCCGTGCCCGGGTGTCTACCTGGAGGTCGAGGCTGGACGCCGGCTGGTCTTCACCGACGCTTTCGTGCAGGCCTGGGTGCCTTCGCCCAAGCCTTTCATGGTCGGGGACATCACGCTGGAGGACACGCCAGACGGCGGCACGCGCTACGTGGCGCAGGCCCTGCACTGGACGGCGCAGGACCGCGACGATCACCTGAAGATGGGATTCGAGGGCGGATGGAACGCCGCCGCCGACCAGCTCGAGGCGCTGGCGCAGACGCTGCGTTGAGTGGGGGCGCCTACGCCGTCACCAGTGCGCGGGCTTGCGAACAGGCTTTTTCCGGGTGGCCACTTGAGCCGGCAGCTGCGCTGCCCCCAGCTCTTCGTCCGTGATGTGACGACGCACCCAATGTGCGTGCGCGGCCAGTGACTTGCTGAAGCGCCGAGCACCGGCGTGCGGCGGGACCGGTGAGATCACGCCGGTGTGCACATGGGGGAAGTCTTCTCGGATGGCCCTCAGTGCCGGCTCCAGGTCGCTGTCATTGGTGCAGAGGACAACATGTTCAGCCTGCCCCTTGCTGCAGGCGCGGTACATCGCCAAGGCGATGTTGACGTCGGTCTGTTTCTCCTCGAGTGCCCAGACGAGAACGCGGTCTTTCTTGTCGCAGGGCTGGCCCTGTACGAATCGGGGCATCCAGGAGCCCCCCTTGTCGAAGGCATGAGTGCCGAGGATGACCTGGAACAGCGGGGCTGGATGACGCGCCTCGAGCGCGCGGTGATAGCTTTGCTGTGCGATCACGGAGTCCTGGCCTCGCGAAGCGAATGCCTCCTTGGCGGGCGCTGTGAAGTAGCACACCTGTTGCACATCGAAGTGGCCACCCTGTATGCGCACGATGCGTGTCATCAGGGAAACCACATCGAGCCACTTGAGCGATGTGCCGCGGAGCCTGCCGTAGTAGAGGTTGTAACCGTCGATAAAGACGTTCGTGCGGATGACTTGCTCCGGCTCAAATGTGAAAAGACCGCCGGGTGGCGGTCTTTTCGTCCCAAGTAGCGGCCAACTGAATGACGCGACCAGGGGGGAGTGGTACCGCAGATTGTGACGGCATTCAGTCGACGGCGCAAGCGCGCCGGTTTCACCCAGCCTACCCCGGCAGCGGCAACGCCGTCTTGTAGCGAACCTGCTTGAGCGCGAAGCTCGAACGGATCTTCTCGATGCCCGGGATGGGCGTGAGCTGGTTCAGGATGAAGCGCTCGAGCGCCGCGATGTCCGCCACAGCCACGCGAATCAGGTAATCGCTGTCGCCCGTCATCAGGTAGCACTCCATCACCTCGTCGTGCTCGCCGATGCGCCGTTCGAATTCGGCCAGCGCAGTCTTGGATTGTTCCTTGAGGCTGATCGAGATGAACACCGACAGCCCCAGCCCCAGCGCCTTCGGGTCGGCCAGGGCCACATAGCGCTGGATCACGCCCGCCGCCTCCAGCGCCTTCACCCGCGCCAGGCAGGGCGAGGGCGAGAGGTGCACGCGCCGGGCCAGCTCCACGTTGGTGAGCGAGCCGTCCTCCTGGAGCTGGGCGAGGATCTTGAGGTCGAGGGCGTCGAGTTGCATATCCTGCTGATGAAGTCGTAAATGATGGCATTTTATGCCGTAGAGATGGCCATATGAGAGCCATGAGACACGTAATTCCATCGCCATCGGCATAGAGTCGGGCCCATATTTCCGGTCCTTTCCCCATGACCCACCTGCCCGAATCCGCCGCCCCCGACCTCGACCCCCAGGAGACCGCCGAATGGCGCGATGCCTTCCAGGCGCTGGTGGCGACCCAGGGGCCCGAGCGTGCGCGTTTCATCCTCGACCAGCTGGCCCTGCAGGCCCAGGCCACCCACCTGGGCTGGCAGCCCGAGACGGTCACGCCCTACGTCAACACGATCCACGTCGACCAGCAGCCGCCCTTTCCCGGCGACCTGGCGATCGAGGAGCGCCTGGCCTCCCTCATGCGATGGAACGCGCTGGCCATGGTGGTGCGCGCCAACACCGCCTACGGCGAGCTCGGCGGCCACATCGCCAGCTATGCGAGCGCCGCCGACCTGTTCGAGGTCGGCTTCAACCACTTCTTCCACGCGCGCCACGCGCAGCATGGCGGCGACCTCGTGTTTTTCCAGCCGCACAGCGCGCCCGGGGTCTACGCGCGCGCCTACCTGGAAGGCCGCCTCACCGAAAAGGACCTGGCCCATTACCGCCAGGAGATCACCGCGCCCGCGCAGGGCGCGCGGGGCCTCTCCAGTTACCCGCACCCCTGGCTGATGCCGGACTTCTGGCAGTTTCCCACCGGCTCCATGGGCATCGGCCCGATCAGCGCGATCTACCACGCGCGCTTCATGCGTTACCTCACGCACCGCGGCCTGCTCGATTGCGCGGGCCGCAAGGTCTGGGGCGTGTTCGGCGACGGCGAGATGGACGAGCCCGAGAGCATGAGCGCGCTCACGCTGGCCTCGCGCGAGAAACTCGACAACCTCGTGTGGGTGGTGAACTGCAACCTGCAGCGCCTGGATGGCCCGGTACGGGGCAACGGCCGCATCGTCGACGAACTCGAAAAACTCTTTCGTGGCGCGGGCTGGAACGTGATCAAGCTGGTGTGGGGCAGCGACTGGGACGGCCTCTTTGCCCGTGACACGGAAGGCGCCTTGGTGCGCGCCTTCGCGCAGACGGTGGACGGCCAGATGCAGACCTTCGCGGCCAAGGACGGCCGCTTCAACCGCGACCACTTCTTCAACCAGAACGAGGCCCTGGCCCGCCTGGCCCAGGGCATGACGGACGAACAGATCGACCGCTTGAAGCGCGGCGGCCATGACCTGGTGAAGATCCACGCCGCCTATGCGGCCGCGGCGCGCCATCGCGGCCAGCCCACCGTGATCCTGGCCCACACCAAGAAGGGCTACGGCATGGGCAGCGCCGGCCAGGGCCGCATGACCACCCACAGCCAGAAGAAGCTGGACGAATCGGCGCTGATCGAATTTCGCAACCGCTTCAACCTGCCGCTCACCGACGCCCAGGCCACCCAGCTCGAGTTCGTGAAGCCCGCCGCTGGCAGCCCCGAGGCCGCATACCTCGCGCAGCGCCGCGCCGCCCTGGGCGGCCACTTGCCGCAGCGGCACACCGACTGCCCGGCGCTGCCGGTGCCGGACCTGGGCGCGTACGCGCAGTTCGCGGTGCAGGCCGGCGGCAAGGAGATGTCCACCACCATGGCCTTCGTGCGCATGCTGGGCAACCTGCTCAAGGACCGCGAACTCGGCCCGCGTGTCGTGCCCATCGTCGCCGACGAGGCCCGCACCTTCGGCATGGCCAACCTGTTCAAGCAGGTGGGCATCTATTCCAGCGTGGGCCAGCGCTACGAGCCCGAGGACATCGGCTCCGTGCTGTCCTACCGCGAGGCGCTCGATGGCCAGATCCTGGAGGAGGGCATCAGCGAGGCGGGCGCCATCGCCAGCTGGACGGCCGCCGCCACCAGCTACAGCGTGCACGGCCTGCCGATGCTGCCGTTCTACATCTACTACTCGATGTTCGGCTTCCAGCGCGTGGGCGACGCGATCTGGGCGGCCGCCGACCAGCGCGCGCGCGGCTTCCTGCTCGGGGCCACCTCGGGCCGCACCACGCTGGGCGGCGAGGGGCTTCAACACCAGGATGGCAGCAGCCATCTGGTGGCCGCCACGATTCCGAACTGCAAGGCCTATGACCCGGCCTTCGCCGGCGAGATGGCAGTGATCGTCGACCATGGCATGCGCGAGATGCTGGTGCAGCAGGAAGACGTCTTCTACTACCTCACGCTGATGAACGAGAACTACGCGCAGCCGGATCTGCCCGAGGGGGCACGCGAGGGCGTGATCCGCGGGGCCTACCGCTTCGCCCGCTATGGCGAGGGGGTGCCGCAGGTGACCCTTCTGGGCTCGGGCGCGATCCTCACCGAGGTGATCCGCGCCGCGCAGGACCTGGCGGCGCAGGGCATTGCCAGTGAGGTGGTGAGCGTCACCAGCTGGAGCGAGCTGGCGCGTGACGGCATGCGCTGCGAGGCGCGCGAGCTGCATGGCGACGGCCCGCAGCAGCCCTATCTGCGCAGCCTGCTGGGGTCCGCAGGACCGATCGTGGCGGCGACGGACTATGTGCGCGCGGTGCCCGAGCAGGTGCGCGCTTACCTGCCCGAAGGGCGGCGCTATATCACCCTGGGCACCGATGGTTTCGGGCGCAGCGACACGCGCGCGGCGCTGCGCGCCTTCTTCGAGGTGGACGCCGCATCCATCGTGCGGGCGGCGCTGCACGGACTGGCGCGGGGCGAGGGCCCGTCTGCACGGGGACGCCGTGTGCGTTCCGCGTCCGAAGTGGCCTGAAGACGGCGGGGTCGCGCGCGGCGGCGCGTGTCGCTCAAGGCTGCACGCGGTCGATGCGCAGCTCGACGCCACGCAGGCCCACGCGCGTGTGCACCGGGCCGCCGACCAGATCGCCCGACTCGGGCATCGCCTGTCCCGAGCGCGAGACGCGGGCGGTTACCACCACGTCGGGGTGGGCTGACAGCCGCATCTGCGGTGACATCGCGCTGCTGTCGTCCAGCGTGAAGTCGGCGGGCAGGTCGGCCACGCGCAGGCGCATGATGGCCAGCGGCATGCGCGGGCCCTGCTCGGCGCGCGCGACGATGAAGACCGTGTCGTTGGGGTTGGCGCGCGCGCGCATCGCGGGCGAGAGGCTCACGCGCCCCCGGATGGATCCGCCCGAGGCGGCCAGCTTGACGGTGTCTGCCTGCACGCGCGGCGAGGTGTTTGCAGCGGCCCCCGTCCGTGCGGCGGCGGGCGCGCCCGCCTGCGATTGCAGGGCCTCCTGCAGGCTCTGCGCCAGCCCGCGTGCGAAGTCGCTCTCCGGCGGCAGGTGCGCGAGGGCGCGGCGCCAGTGGCTGATCGCGCCCGCCATGTCGCCCCGCTTGAACGCTGCGCTGCCCGCCAACGCCAGCGCCTTGGGTTGGTCGGGGTCGATGCGCAGCGCTCGCTCGATCAGGCGCATCGGCTCACCGCGTGGGTCCTGACCCTGCAGCAGGCTCAGGATGTCGGCGCGGTCGGCCAGCAGGCCCGCATCGTCCGGTGTGAGCGCCAAGGCGCGGGCGAAGGCCTGGTCGGCTTCCTTGAACCGCTGCAGCGAGGCCAGGGTACGCGCCGCCATCGCCCAGGCTGCAGCGTCCTCGGGCCGCGCCGCGCCGCCTTGCGCGCGCGCCTCCAGTGCCTGCGTCATTTGCGACACCATGGCTTCGACCTGCGTCAGCGTGGGTTGCGATTCGCTCGCACGGCGGTCAGGTTGGGACAGCGCCTGCGGGTTGCCCAGCGCGAGGTACAGCACCATGGCCAGCAAGGGCACACCCGCCGCCAGGGCCCAGGCCGTGCGGTGCGCCGGGTCGCTGCGCCAGGCGGGGGCGCTCTCGGGGTGTTCCTCCAGCAGGCGGCGGCTGATCTCGGCGCGCTGGCGTTCGGCGCCGGGGGCATCGATGCGGCCCGCGAGGCGGTCACCTTCGGTCGCGGCCAGCTGCTCGCGCAGCAGCGACAGGGTGGAGACGCCCTGCGTGCCTGCGGCGGCCGACGCGCCGAGCGCCCGGTCATCGGGCCCGCGCCGCAGCGCCGGCAGGAGCAGCCCCAGCGTGCCAGCCGCGAGCAGCAGCGCGCATCCCCAGAAGGTGAGGGCCGGTGTCATCGGGAGGCCTTTCCATCCAGCAGTGCCTGCACACGCCGCAGTTCATCGTCGGTCAGTCCGTCGACGGCCTCGCGTCGGCGTCGCGCGACGCGGCCAAGCAGCCACGCGGTCGCCAGTGCCAGCAGCAGGAAGGGGCCCGCCCACAGCACCAGCGTCGACGCCTGCAGCGGCGGACGGTACAGGACGAACTGGCCGTAGCGGGCCACCATGAAGTCCAGCACCTCCTGGTGCGTGCGGCCTTGTTGCAGCTGCAACCGGATCTGGGCGCGCAGGTCGCGCGCGAGGTCGGCCTGCGAGGCCGCCAGCGTCTCGTTCTGGCACACCACGCAGCGCAGTTCCTCGGCCAGCGCCATCACGCGGGCCTCCAGCGCGGGGTCGGCGGCGGTGGGGACGGCCTCGCGCGCCTGGGTGACGGCGGGGATCACGAGCAGCGCGATCGCCACCAGGGCGGCCAGGGCCACGGCCGCCCGGACCACCCGGGCGATGCCGCGGCGCAGGAGATGGCGCGCGTTAGGCACGCAGCCTCCTGACCAGCGGAATGATCTGGTCCTGCAGCACCTCGGGCGTGAGCGCGCCCACATGCTTGAAGCGCACGCGGCCCGCCTGGTCGATGACGAAGGTCTCGGGCGCGCCATACACGCCGAAGTCCATGCCCACCCGTCCGTCGCGGTCGCTGAAGGAGTGCTGGTAGGGGTCGCCGAAATTCGCTAGCCAGCGCTGTGCGTCGGCCGGTGCGTCCTTGTAGTTCAGGCCATAGACCGGCACGGTGTCCGTGCGCGCGAAGGCCACCAGCAGCGGGTGCTCCAGTCGGCACGCCGTGCACCAGGAGGCCCAGACATTGAGCACCCACACCTGCCCGCGCAATTCGCTGCTGCTGAAACTGCGCTCGGGGACGGCCGGTGTGGCCAGCGTCGCGAGGCGGAATTCGGGCGCGGGCTTGTCGATCAGGGCTGACGGCAGCTCGCGCGGATTGCCCCGAAGACCGACGCCCAGGAACACCAGAACCGCCAGGAAGATCGCCAGCGGTATGAGGGCGCGCAGCGTGCGGCTCATGCAGCGCGCTCCGAAGCCGTGGCCGCAGCGGCAGGGGCTGCCGGGTTCGCCGCTGGCGCCGGGGCGCCGGATTCGCGGGTGCGTCGCACGCGGTCGCCGGATTCGCGCGTGCGTCGCACGCGATAGCGCCGGTCAGCCACCGCCGCCAGGCCGCCCAGCGCCATCATCAGGCAGCCGCCCCAGATCCAGTTCACCAGCGGCTTGTGGTGGATGCGTACGCTGAAGGCGTCCGGCCCCACCGGCTCGCCCAGGGCGACATACAGGTCCCGCGTGAAGCCGCGGTCGATGGCGACCTCGGTCATGGGCATGCGGCTCACGGTGTAGTGGCGGCGTTGCGGATGCAGCGTGGCCACGGGCTCGCCCTCGTGCGTGACGGTGAGCGTGGCCACCAGCGCCAGGTAGTTGGGTCCCTGCCTCTGGCCCAGGTGCTCCAGCTGGAAACGGTAGCCTCCCACCTCGGCATGGTCGCCCACGGTCATGCGCACGTCGCGCTCGCTGTGAAAGCCGCCCACCACCGTGACGCCGGCGATGAAGACCGCCACACCCAGGTGCGCCAGCTGCATGCCCCAGTAGCTGCCCCCTTGCCCCGCGACCCGCGCCCACAGGCCCGGCGCGCGGTGCAGACGCAGCCGCTCCAGGGCGTTGGCGGCGCACGTGCCTGCGATCCACACCGCCAGCAACAGGCCCAGGCCGATCATCGGGGTCCAGGTGCCCAGCGCGAAGGGCGCCACCACCGCACTGACCGCGCTGGCGGCAGCGGCCCAGCGCAGTCGGCGTGCGAGGTCGGGCAGGGGCGAGGCGCGCCAGCGCGCCATCGGTCCCACGCCCATGAGGAACAGCGCGGGCGCCATCAAGGGCACGAAGACCGCGTTGAAGTACGGCGGCCCCACCGACAGCTTGCCGCCGCCGAGGGCGTCGATCACCAGCGGATACAGCGTGCCCAGAAGCACTGCCGCCGTCGCCACCGCCAGCAGCAGGTTGTTGACCAGCAGCATGGACTCGCGTGACACCGGGTCGAACGCGCCCCCCAGGCCCACGCGCGGCGCGCGCCACGCGAAGAGGGCGAGCGAGCCGCCCACCACCAGGGCCAGGAAGGCCAGGATGAAGAGCCCGCGCGCCGGATCCGTGGCAAAGGCATGGACCGAACTGAGCACGCCCGAACGCACGATGAAGGTGCCCAGGAGCGACAGCGAGAAGGCGAGGATGGCCAGCAGCGCGGTCCAGACCTTCATCGCGCCGCGCTGCTCGGTGACGGACAGCGAGTGAATCAGCGCGGTGGCGAGCAGCCAGGGCATGAAGGACGCGTTTTCCACCGGGTCCCAGAACCACCAGCCACCCCAGCCCAGCTCGTAGTAGGCCCAGAAGCTGCCCAGCGCGATGCCCAGGGTGAGGAAGCACCAGGCTGCCGTGGTCCAGGGGCGCGACCAGCGTGCCCAGGCGGTGTCCAGCCGGCCGGCGAGCAGGGCGGCCAGGGCGAAGGCAAAGGGCACGGCCAGGCCCACATAGCCCATATAGAGCAGGGGCGGGTGGATGATCATCCCCGGGTCCTGCAGCAGCGGGTTCAGGTCCTGACCGTCGGCGGCGGCCGGCAGCAGGCGCTCGAAAGGGTTGGAGACCATCAGCGTGAACAGCAGGAAGCCCACGCTCACCCCGCCCATCACGCCGATCACGCGCGCGCGTGTCGCGTCGTCCAGCGCCGTCGAAAAGCGCGCCACGGCGGCCGTCCACCCGGCCAGCACCAGGGCCCACAACAGGATGGAGCCTTCGTGGTTGCCCCACACCGCAGTGATCCGATAGGGCAGCGGCAGCGAGGAATTGGAGTGCTTGGCCGCCAGGGCCACCGAGAAGTCGTTGTCGATGAACGCCCAGGTGAGCGCCGCGTAGGCCAGCACCAGCAGCAGGAACTGCGCGGCGGCTGCAGGCCGTGCCACACGCACCCACGCCAGGCGCGCGCGGTGCGCGCCCCACAGCGGCAGCACGCACTGCACCAGGGCCACACCCAGCGCCAGCATCAGCGCGAAGTGACCGAGTTCGACGATCACGGTTTCGCGCCTTTCGCGTAGGCAGGCGCCGCAGAGGGCGCTGCGGAAGGCGGCGAGGTGCCCGCGGCCTTCAGGGCGGCGGCCGCCTCCGGCGGCATGTAGTTCTCGTCGTGCTTGGCCAGCACCTGTTCGGCGTGGAAGACGCCGTCAGCGCCCAGCTTGCCCTGGGCCACCACGCCCTTGCCTTCCTGGAACAGGTCTGGCAGCAAGCCCGTGTAGCGCACGGGCACACGCTGCGCCCCGTCGGTCACCACGAACTCCAGCCGCAGGTCCTGCGCGCCGCGCTGCACGCTGCCGTTTTCCACCAGACCTCCGATGCGGAAGCTGCGGCCCTGCGGCGCCTCTTTTGCCACCACCTGGGTGGGGCTGAAGAAGAACACGAGGTTGCTGTTGAAGGCATTGAGCACGAGCGCGCTCGCGCCGCCCACCAGGGACAGGCCCACGGCGACGGCCAGCGCGCGGCGCGTGCGGGGTTTCATGTCGCCTCCTGGCGCGTGAGCACCGGCTGCCGCAGTGCGTGCGCTGGCGCCTCGTCGGCCGCCATTTCCTGCAGCAAGGCGCGGTGGCGCGCGCGCAGGGCCCGGACCTCGGCCACGACCACGGCGATGCACATGCCCAGCGAGCCCCAGACATAGAGGCCGTAGCCGCCCATCGCGAACCAGCTCGGGAACCAGGACAGGATATCGGGCGCGTTCATGCCGCCGCTCCCCGGGCAGGCAGGCCCGCCGCCTCGCGTGCCCAGTCCGCATGCCCTTCGCGCTCCAGTACCAGCAGGCGCACGCGCCACAGGCTCACCGCGATCGTGTACATCCAGAATGCCAGCGCCATCACCAGCATGCCGGCCAGCATGGTGGCGGCCATCGTGGGCGCGCGCGTGAGGCTCACCGACGCGCCCTGGTGCAGGGTGTTCCACCAGGTCACCGAGAAATAGATCACCGGCACGTTCACCACGCCCACCAGCGCGAGCAGGGCGGCGGCGCGGTCGGCGCGGCGCGGGTCCTCGATCGCGGCGTGCAGGGCGAGAAAGCCCATATAGAGAAAGAGCAGCAGCAGCTCGGAGGTCAGGCGCGCGTCCCACACCCACCAGGTGCCCCAGGTCGGCCGACCCCACAGCGAGCCGGTCCACAGCGCCAGGAAGGTCATGAGCGCGCCGGTGGGCGCCAGCGCACGGGCCATCATCGCGGCCAGCCTGGCATTGAAGATCAGGCCCACTGCGGCCCAGCCGGCCATCACCAGGTAGATGAACATCGACATCCACGCGGCAGGCACGTGCACGAAGATGATGCGGTAGGCCTCGCCCTGCTGCGCGTCGGTGGGCGCGAGCACGAAGCCGATGTACAGGCCGATGGCCGCGACGATCGCGGCGGCGATTGCGCAGCCCCGCGCGAGGCGGCCGGCCAGCGGGTAGAACGTCTGCGGCGATGCATAGCGGAACCAGTGCATTCAGGCCTCCATCGAAATTCGGAGCGCCTGCGCGCAGGCGAGCGGCGCCAGGGCCAGCGACAGCAGCAAGCCCGCGCCCAGCAGCGACAGGTGGGCGGCCACGCCCAAGCCCGACTCGAAGGCCTGTACCGCGCCCGCGCCGAACACCAGCACCGGCACGCACAGCGGCAACACCAGCAGCGCCAGCAGCATCGCGCCCCCGCGCAGTCCGGCGGTCAGGGCTGCCGTCACGGCGCCGATCAGGCTGAGGATCGGGGTGCCCAGCAAAAGAGAAATCGCCAGCACGCCGGTGGCGCCCGCCGACAGGCCGTACTGCAGGGCGATCACGGGGGCAGCCAGCGTGACCAGCAGGCCGGAGCCGAGCCAATGCGCCAGCACCTTGCCCAGCACCAGCATCGGCAGGGGGTGGGGCGAGAGCAGGAGTTGTTCGAGCGTGCCGTCGGCGAGGTCGTCGTTGAACAGGCGGGCCAGGGACAGCATGCCCGCTAGCAGGGCGGCGACCCAGACCACGCCGCCCGCCATCAGCCGCAGCGTCTGCGGCTCGGGTCCGACGGCCAGGGGAAAGAGGCTGCTGACCATGAGGAAGAACACCAGGGCGGCCAGCGTGTCGGTGCGTCGCCGCCACGCAATGCGCAAGTCGCGCGCGGCCAGGGCCCGGGCGCCGGTCCACAGGCCGGGGGCAGGGGGACCCTCCCAAGCGGCCCGCACCTCGCGCAGGGACGGCCCGGCGACGGCCGCATCGGCCGGCCGGACGCCGGCGGTGCCGGCAGCGGGGGTCAGGACAGCCGCCATGCCGGGCCTCAGAGCCGCAGCTCCTGGTGCGCCAGCCGGTCCAGCGCCATCGGCTGGTGGCTGGTCAGCACGGCCATTCCGCCATGCTGGAGGTGAGTGCGTACTTGTTCCGCTAGCCAATCGCAGGAAGGGGTGTCCAGCGCATTGAAGGGCTCGTCCAGGATCCACAAGGGCCGGCGGCGGGCCAGCGGCAGGCGGGCCAGGGCGCAGCGGCGGCGCTGGCCCTGGGACAACCGGCGCAGGGGCTGGTGGGCCTGGGCACGCAGGCCGGCCTGGTCCAGGGCCCACAAGGCCTGGTCAGGTTCCACCGGGTCGCCGGCCAGGCTGCAGGCGGCCAGCAGGTTCTCCAGGGCGGTGAGTTCGTCCTTCACCGCTGGGGCGTGGCCCAGGAACAGGCTTTCCAGGCCGAGCCGCTCGCGCTGGACGGTCAGCGGCTGGTCGCGCCACAGGACGCGGCCGCTGGCGGGCGGCAGCAAACCGGCCAGCAGCCGCAGCAGGCTGGTCTTGCCGGCACCGTTGTCGCCGGACACCTTCAGCCATTGGCCAGGCTCGAGCCGCAAGGAGAGCCCGCCAAAGAGTAAACGCCCGCCGCGCGCGCAGCCCACCTGCTGCAGCTCGAGTGCGGCAGGCGGCGTCCCGGAGGACGGGGGAAAAACGGGAAGAGCAGCCATGTGTCAGTAATTAATGACACTTATAGCATGTCGCTCCAGTTTACAGCAGGGGTGGAACCCCCGTCGTCCGGCCCGACGCCTCATTTGACTTTCTCTTGTGTCATGTTAGATTGACACATATCAATGTCGAATTAGGCTGACACCTTGGCCTGTCCGGCGTGGGAGACACAGGCATGCTCAATCGAATCGAACAGGCGCTGGCCCGGGAATTTGCCCAGCTGGACAGCCCGCACACCCCGCCGCGCCTGCAGGCGGCGATGCGCCATGCCGTCTTCCCGGGCGGCGCGCGCATCCGGCCGCAGCTGTGCCTGGCGGTGGCCGGTGCCTGCGGTGAGGACGATCCCCGGATGGCCGAAGCCGCGGCGGTGGCCATCGAGCTGCTGCACTGCGCCTCGCTGGTGCATGACGACATGCCCTGTTTCGACGACGCCGAGGCCCGCCGCGGCCAGCCCGCGGTGCACAAGGCCTATGGCGAGCCGCTGGCCCTGCTGGCGGGGGACGGCCTGATCGTGATGGCCTTCGAAGTCCTGGGACGCGCGGGACGCGCGCACCCCGAGCGCCTGGGCGCCCTGATCGGCGCGGTCGGCCGCGGGGTCGGCGCGCAGGAAGGCATCGTCGGCGGGCAGGCCTGGGAGTGCGAGCCCAAGGTCGAACTCAGTCGCTACCAGCGGGCCAAGACCGGCGCGCTCTTCGTCGCGTCCACCTGCGGGGGGGCCATTGCCGCCGGCGCACCCGCCGCGCCCTGGCAGCGGCTGGGGGACTGCCTGGGCGAGGCCTACCAGGTGGCCGACGACATCCGCGACGTGATGGGCGATGCCGAGCAACTGGGCAAGCCCGTGGGACAGGACGCGCAACACGGCCGGCCCAGTGCCGCCGCCGAACTGGGGCTCGTGGGCGCCTTGCATTACTTCCGCCAGCTGATGCAGCAGGCGGTGGACGCGGTGCCCGAATGCGCCAGCCGCACCGCCATGCGCAAGCTGGTGCTGCGCGAATCCGAACGCCTGGTGCCGCAGGTCGCCTGCGACCGCGTGATGCAGGGGCATGCGCCGCTGCCGCAAGTGGTGCTGACATAAGCGGGGAAGACCATGAGTTCGCTGCACGCCTATCCCCTTCGCACACCGCCCGAGCGTCCCGCCTGGCGCCGCGCGCTCGATGCGCGCATCGACCGCTGGATGGCCGACCCGGGCCTGTACCGCTGGGCCGTCTCCAATCCCTTCACCCGCTGGCTGACGCAACGCCGTGCCGACCGTTTGTTCGAGGTGATGGCGGGCTTCGTGCATTCGCAAGTGCTGCTGGCCTGCGTTCGCCTGCGCCTGCTGGAAACCGTGGCGACCGCGCCCTGCACGCTGGATGAACTGTCCGCGTCGTGTGGCGTGCCCGCGGCCTCGCTGGAGCGCCTGGTGCGTTCCGCGGTGGCCGTGCGCCTGCTGTCCGCCCGTGGGGGCGGCCGCTACGGCCTGGGCCCGCTGGGTCGTCCGGTGGCCGCCGATGCGGGGCTGCGCAACATGATCGAGCACAACGCCGTGCTCTATGAGGACCTGCGCGACCCGCTGGCCCTGATGCATGGCGGCAGCGAGGCGGCGATGAACGCCTACTGGCCCTACGCCCAGTCGGTCGACCCGCAGACCCTGGGCAGCTGGGCGCCGGACAAGGTGGCCCTGTATTCGGAATTGATGGCGAGCTCGCAGCGCTTCCTGATCGACGAGCTCCTGGCGGCCTACGCCTTCAGCGACCACCAGTGCGTCATGGACGTCGGTGGCGGCAAGGGCGCGTGGATCACCGCACTGGGCCGACATGTGCCGGGGCTGCAGCTGAAGCTGTTCGACCTGCCGCCCGTGGCCGACCTGGCCCGCACCCACCTGGCGCAGGGCGGCCTGGCCGATCGCGTGCAGGTGCATGGAGGCAGCTTCACCGCCGACTCCCTGCCGCGCGGCGCCGACTTGATCACCTTGTTGCGCGTGGCCCACGACCACCCGGACCATGTGGTGCGCGCCCTGCTGGCCGCCATCCATGAGGCCCTGCCGGTGGGCGGCACCCTGCTGCTGGCCGAACCCATGGCCGAAGCCGAGGGCCAGCCCGCCACCGCCGACGCCTACTACCACTTCTATCTGCTGGCCATGGGCGCCGGCCGTCTGCGCACCCCCGAGGAGTTGATGCGCCTGATGGCCGAAGCCGGATTCACCCATCTGGAGCAGGTGCCCAACCCCATGCCCCTGCATGGACGCATCTTGTTGGGGCGCAAATCCGCGGGTTTACCCGTAGAAACGCGATCTGTTGCGGGTCAAAGCGTCAATTTAAATTGACACAGATCAATGTCAGCTTAAGAATACATTGATGCAAGCCTCCGCCATTGTCTTCCAGGCCCCGCTTCAGCTGTCCGTGCGGACGCTGGATCTGCGCCCGCCTGAGCCGGACGACCTGGACATCGAGGTCCTGTTCAGCGGCATCAGCACGGGCACCGAGCGCCTGCTCTGGGACGGCAGCATGCCGGCCTTCCCGGGCATGGGCTACCCGCTGGTGCCGGGCTACGAAACGGTCGGCGTGGTGAAGAGCGCGCCGAAGGACAGCCCGATCCGCGTGGGCGAGACGGTGTTCGTGCCGGGCTCCTACAGCTTCGATGGGGTGCACAACCTCTTTGGCGGCGCCGGCTCGATGCTGCGGGCCAAGGCCTCGCGCGTGGTGCGTGTGCAGCCGCAGCTCGGTCACCGCGCCGTGCTGCTGGCCCTGGCGGCCACGGCGTACCACGCGGTGTCGCTCGGGGGCAAGGGCGATCCGGCCACACCGCCGGACCTGATCATCGGCCACGGCGTCGTGGGCCGCCTGCTGGCGCGCCTCACGGTGGCCGCCGGCATGGCGCCCCCCACCGTCTGGGAGACCAACCCCGCGCGCCAGGGCGGCGGCGAAGGCTACGCCGTCATCCACCCCGAGGAAGACGCCCGCAAGGACTACCGCGCCATCTATGACGTGAGTGGCGACGCCGACATCCTGCACCGTGCGATTCCGCGCCTGCAACTGGGCGGCGAAGTGGTGCTGGCGGGGTTCTACAAGGAGAACCTCTCCTTTGCCTACGCGCCGGCCTTCATGCGCGAAGCCCGCATCCGTGTCGCCGCCGAATGGAAGCGGCCCGACCTGCTGGCGGTCACGCAGCTGGTCGAACAGGAACGCCTGTCGCTGGACGGCCTGATCACCCACACCGAAGTTCCCGGCCGCGCGCACGAGGCCTACGAGGTCGCCTTTGGCGATTCCCACTGTTTGAAGATGGTCCTGAACTGGAGCCACTGACATGAGCGCCCAACCCACCACGCAACCCGCGTCCCAGCCCGTTGCCCAGCCCGTGAAATTCGTGAACGACCTGCGCCGCGAAGCCGCCCAGGAACCGGCGCCGCCGCACACCGGCGCGCCCACGAAAGAAACGCAGATCATCGCGATCTACGGCAAGGGCGGCATCGGCAAGAGCTTCACGCTCGCCAACCTGTCCTACATGATGGCGCAGCAAGGCAAGAAGGTCCTGCTGATTGGCTGCGACCCCAAGAGCGACACCACCAGCCTCCTGTTTGGTGGCAAGGCCTGCCCCACCATCATCGAGACCTCCTCCAAGAAGAAGCTGGCCGGCGAGAGCGTCTCCATCGGCGATGTGTGCTTCATCCGCGACGGCGTATTCGCCATGGAACTCGGTGGCCCCGAGGTCGGTCGCGGCTGCGGCGGGCGCGGGATCATCCACGGCTTCGAGACGCTGGAGAAACTGGGCTTTCACGACTGGGGCTTCGACTACGTGCTGCTGGACTTCCTGGGCGACGTGGTGTGCGGGGGCTTCGGCCTGCCGATCGCCCGTGACATGTGCCAGAAGGTGATCGTGGTCGGCTCCAACGACCTGCAGTCGCTGTATGTCGCCAACAACGTCTGCAGCGCGGTCGAATACTTCCGCAAGCTCGGCGGCAACGTCGGCGTGGCCGGCATGGTGATCAACAAGGACGACGGCACGGGCGAGGCGCAGGCCTTCGCCAAGAACGCCGGCATCCCGGTGCTGGCGGCCATTCCCGCCAACGAGGACATCCGCCGCAAGAGCGCCTCCTACGAAATCATCGGCCGCCCCGGTACCGAGTGGGCCTCGCTGTTCGAGGAGCTGGCCACCAACGTCGCCGAGGCGCCCCCGAAGCGCCCCAAGCCGCAGACGCAGGACGAATTGCTGTCACTTTTCAGTTCCGACACCGTGGGCCGCGACGTGGTGCTGCAGCCGGCCACCCTGGCCGACATGACCGGCAAGGAGCATGTGGTCAAGCCCACGCTCGAAGTGATCTACGACGCGACCTGAGCGACAGACCGCCGCAAGACCATGGCCCGCACCATCCCCATCCAGCCCGCTGCCGCCGAGCCTTCATCGGCGGCGATCACGCCTTCGGCCGACGGCCTGGGCTGCGCCTCGGGCAAGGACGCCATGCAGCAGGCGGCCCTGGCCGCCGGCAAGGGCGATGTGCTGGCGCAATACGCGGCGGACTATCCGCTGCATCCGGACACCGGCCCGCACGACCAGCCGCAAAGCATGTGCCCGGCCTTCGGCTCGCTGCGCGTGGGACTGCGCATGCGCCGCACCGCCACCATCCTCTCGGGATCGGCCTGCTGCGTGTATGGCCTGACCTTCACCTCGCATTTCTACGGCGCGCGCCGCAGCGTGGGCTATGTGCCGTTCAACAGCGAATCGCTGGTGACCGGCAAGCTGTTCGAGGACATCCGCGACTCGGTCCATGACCAGGCGGACCCGGCGCAGTACGACGCCATCGTCATCATCAACCTGTGCGTGCCCACGGCCAGCGGCGTGCCGCTGCAGCTGCTGCCCAAGGAAATCAACGGCGTGCGCATCATCGGCATCGACGTGCCGGGATTTGGCGTGCCCACGCATGCCGAGGCGAAGGACGTGCTGGCCGGCGCCATGCTGCGCTATGCGCGCGAAGAGGCCCAGGCCGGGCCGGTGGCGGCCCCGCGCCAGGCGCGCCCCTCCGCGCCCACCATCACCCTGCTTGGCGAGATGTTCCCCGCCGACCCCGCAGGCATCGCGCAGATGATCGCCCCCATGGGCCTCGCCGTCGGCACGGTGGTGCCCACGCGCGAATGGCGCGAGTTGTACGCCGCGCTTGACTGCGACGCGGTCGCGGCCATCCACCCTTTCTACACCGCCAGCATCCGCGAGTTCCAGGCGGCCGGCCGCGCCGTGGTCGGCTCCGCGCCCGTGGGCGTGGACGGCACGCACGACTGGCGCGGCGCGATCGGTGCGGCGACCGGCGTATCGGCCGAGAAGATCGATGCCGCGCGCAATGCGACGCTGGCCGCCATCCGCGGTGTGCTGTCACAACAGAAGATCAACGGCCGCATCACGCTCAGTGGCTACGAGGGCTCCGAGCTGCTGGTGGGACGCCTGCTGGTCGAATGCGGCGCCGACCTGCGCTACGTCGGCTCGGCCTGTCCCGCCACCCCCTGGAACGAACACGACGCGCAGTGGCTGCGCGCCAAGGGCGTGCACGTGCAGATGCGTGCGTCGCTGGAGCAAGACCTGGCGGCGGTGCGCGAATGGCAGCCCAATCTCGCGATTGGCACCACGCCCGTGGTGCAGGCGGCCAAGCAGGCCTGCATCCCCTCGCTGTACTTCACCAACCTCATCTCCGCGCGCCCCCTCATGGGCGTGGCTGGCGCCGGCTCCCTGATCCAGGTGATCAACGGCGCCATCGGCAACCAGGCCCGCTTTGACACCATGAAGGAATTCTTCGGCGGTGTGGGCCAGGGTGACGAGGCCGGTGTGTGGAACGAGGTGCCGCGTCACTTCCCCGCCTTCCGCGCTGACGTCAAACGCATGAACGAAAAAGACAAGAAAAAGCGCAAGGCCGAGGAGATGGGCGGATGACGAACCCGGTCAAACCCAACTTCGTCCTGGACCACGACCGCGCGGGCGGCTACTGGGGCGCGGTTTATGTCTTCACCGCCATCAAGGGCCTGCAGGTGGTGATCGACGGCCCAGTGGGCTGCGAGAACCTGCCCGTCACCTC
>JACCDM011571695.1_pt1 | contig 38053 bp, 25 predicted proteins | sample 7445851 | NCBI WGS metagenome assembly JACCDM01 (sample SAMN15323438, study PRJNA562643) | freshwater metagenome | isolation source: river surface water | place: USA:Blue River Watershed | collected 2017-08-16
AGCTGCTCAAGGTTATAAGCAAATTGATGATGATAGAGATAGAAGTTTTTTAACTATTCCAACCTCTTTACCAGCTTCTGAAAAATAGTATTATGGAACCAACAAACTCGATATTTATCGCAAAAGCAATTCTTATTGTGGTGGTATTTGCCATTACTTTGGGTGTTGCAGCATATTCAACTTATTTTGAGCGTAAAATTGCAGCCTTCATGCAAGATCGTGTAGGTCCAGATCGTGCAGGTCCTTTTGGGATTTTTCAACCATTGGCAGATGCTGTGAAGATGTTTATGAAGGAAGATTTTATTCCATCGCATGCGAATAAATGGTTGTTTATTATGGGGCCTTGTTTGTCGATGCTTACAGCTTTGATGACCTCTGCCGTTGTTCCATTTGGCGATACAGTAACTATTGCTGGTGTAACTTTTGACCTTCAGGGAATTGATGTAAATATTGGAATTCTTTGGGTATTCGGGATCGTTTCTTTAGGTGTTTATGGAATTCTAATTGGTGGTTGGGCTTCAAATAATAAATATGCTTTACTAGGAGGTATTCGAGCTGCTTCGCAAAATATATCTTATGAATTGGCTATGGGATTATCTATTATTGCCATCTTAATGTTTTCAGGTTCTTTATCCACTAGAGCTATTGTAGAAGCTCAGCAAGCAAGTCATTGGAATATTTTATACCAACCTCTTGGCTTTATTATTTTTATTGTTTGTGCTTTTGCAGAGTGTAATCGAACACCTTTTGATTTACCTGAATGTGAAACGGAATTAATTGGAGGGTACCATACGGAATATTCATCCATGAAATTAGGCTTTTACTTGTTTGCTGAATACATTAATATGTTTATTTCTGGAGCAGTAATGGCTACTTTGTTTTTCGGTGGTTATGATTATCCAGGTTACGAATTCATCGCAGGTAAATTTGGCGATACACTTGCTGCCTTGTTAGGTGCTGGAGCCTTAATCGGTAAAGCTTTATTTTTTGTGTTTGTATTTATGTGGGTTCGTTGGACTCTACCTCGTTTCCGTTACGATCAATTAATGAATTTGGGTTGGACAGGATTAATACCTCTTTCCATCTATAATGTGTTAGTAACAGGCGTAGGTATCTTGTCAGGCCAACCAATTATAGCGGGTGTTGCTGGTGTGGTTATTTTATTAGCAGGACTTGTTATTTATGATCAATTAAAGTTTAAGAAAAAGATTGCCTAATATGAAATTAACAAATAGATCAAAGGTACTTGAGCAAGGTGAAATGACCTTGGCAGAGCGTTTGTACTTGCCGGCAATTGTAGGGGGAATGGCCACTACATTAAAACACTTTTTTCAAAAACCAGTAACCATTAAGTATCCAGAGCAACAACGTTACCTGGGTCCGATATATCGTGGTCACCATATTTTGAAAAGAGATGAAAATGGTGCTGAAAGATGTACAGCTTGTGGTTTATGTGCTGTTGCTTGTCCGGCCGAAGCTATTTCAATGGTAGCAGGAGAAAGAAAGCAGGGTGAAGAAAATTTGTATCGTGAAGAAAAATATGCTCAAGTATATGAAATCAATATGCTTCGCTGTATTTTTTGTGGATTATGTGAAGAAGCTTGTCCAAAACAAGCCATCTACCTTCGTCATGATAAAATAGTTCCCGCATTTCATGAAAGAGATGAAGTGATTTACGGAAAAGATAAATTAGTTGAAAAAATGGACCAACGCTATTTACGCGAAGGTTGGAAATAAATCGATATGGAAATTGCAAATTATTGGTATTTTCTTTCAGGATTAACCCTGTTGAGTGCCTTAATGGTCGTGTTATCTAAAAATCCCATTCACAGTGTACTGTATTTGGTATTTACTTTTTTCTGCATTTCAGGACATTATGTGCTTTTAAATGCACAATTTTTAATGGCCGTTAATATCATTGTCTATGCGGGCGCAATTATGGTTTTATTCCTTTTTGTGATCATGATGTTCGATTTAAAAAAGAATATTCCTGACTCAAAAACGAGTTTAACAAAATTAGCTGGAGTGATTGTTGCAGGTTCATTAATGGTGATCATGATCGCAGCATTTAAGAATACAAATTTTGTGGCTCCAGATGAGGGTGATTATTTACCTCAAACGGGTATGGTAGAAAATCTAGGGAAAGTTTTGTATTCAGAATACTTATTACCATTTGAGTTAGTAACGGTATTGTTTTTTGTGGCAATGGTTGGCGCCGTTATGTTAGGTAAAAGAGAAGTGGGTGATCGAAATTTTTAAGAAATATAATCAAATAAAAAGGCCGGATAATCCGGCCTTTTTGATGTATTGAGAGTAGAAAAATTATTTCTTAATGGCCTTGTTAAAAACGCCAAATCTAAAACCAAATTGTCCGCCAATGCCTTGAATATTTTCATTGGCAAATTTTCCCATTGCAAATCGATAATTAACGCCGCCAAATACTTTAGCGTATTTGAAAAGATTAACCTCAACATTAATTCCTGGTTGTATACCAAAAGATTTGTCAAATCCATCCAACCAATCGCGATCTCCAACTCGATTGTGATCGAAAGATCCTCGTTGAGGTGTAGAATTGTTTAAGGGGTCTGTGACATATAAAATAGGTGACTGATATTTTTCTTGAGCAATCATTCCAATAGTTAAAGGAAAAGATACATGTACCAAAGCATTTGGCTTTGGTGTATATTCTAAGTGAAGGCCACCAAATTTTTGTTGTAAATTTTCGGACAATCCCATGTCATCTCTTTTACGCAAAGAGCTCATCATTGTCATTCCAATTCCCCAGTTTTGATTCAAGTGAACTAAAGCTGTTAAACCACTTTGTTTTCCCATTTGACCAAATTGCATAACAGGTGCAAGGGAAATTCCCCATGATTTTAATTTGAAATTGGTATTGATGAGTGTTTTCATCTCCTTCTTGTTCGTTGTTTTGCTAGAGTCTGAAGAAGTTTGAAAGGCAATTGTACTATAAGTAATCGTAGTACTTAGGCAGAAGAATAAAGCAATGGATTTTAATTTCATGTGTGGGTTTAATTTGTTTTACATTCGAATTAACGGAAATTATTTGTTTTATTATCAAAGAAAAGACTTTTCATTTGATTTTGGAGATTAATTAGTCAATTAAGACGATATGAGGAAATTTACCTTTTGAAGTCTAATTTGGGCTATTTATCGACAAATATGACTTAATCGTTGTTTCTTTTTTCTTATTCATTGTTAAATCCTAGTTTTGTAAGAGAATATTTGAATTATGTGGCAAGTCTGGAATTCGCAAAAAACCTTAACAACGTTTAAAGTCCTATTTAATTTAATTTTATGGGGCATGTGGATTGGTTTGCCTTTATTCAGTCCGGTGCATCATACTCATGAGGTTTCGGCGCATGATCATCCAGAGTTTTCAGAGCATACATGGGTTGAATTAGCAGTTGTAGTTCCCTTATTTTATTGGATCACTTTATTTTTGGTTCCTACGATTTTTAAAAAGCATGGAGTTTTTTGGTACATCGGAGGCATTTTATTATCTGTTTTTGCTTTTTATTTTGTTGAGCTTATTTTTCAAGAATATGTTATTCAATTTGAACATGAAGAAGCAACAATTTTTGGGGTTCAGGGATTATTTCCTATTGTGATGATAGCTGGAATTGGTTCAACTTATGGATTATTACTTGAATTTATACAAATTCAAGCTGTTAAGGCTGAGGAGCATCAAGAGCAATTGCAATCGGAATTGTCCTTTTTGCGTTCACAAATTAGTCCGCATTTTATTTTCAATGTGTTGAATAGCATCGTTTATTTGGTTCGAACAAAAGCGCATAAGGAGGCTGAAGATGTGACCTTGAAATTGTCTTCTTTGATGCGATATATGTTATATGATTCTGATCAAACAATGATTCCATTAAGTAAAGAATTAGAATATCTTAAAAATTATATTGATTTGCAGGAAACTCGCTTTGGAGAAGATATTTCTATTGAATTTATACAAGAAGGAATGGTGCGAAGTTGTATGATTGAGCCCATGTTATTGATCCCATTTGTAGAAAATGCCTTTAAGCATGGATTGAATCAAGTTCTGAACCCTACGATTCAGATTTTTATCAAAATAAATGATGGATTATTGGAATTTTCAGTGGTGAATAAAATTGGAGAAACTAATCATGAATCGAATGAACCTAGCTCAGGCATAGGATTAAAAAATGTTACAAGAAGATTACAATTATTATATCCAGATAAACATAATCTTCAAATTAGTGATCAAAAAGGTGTTTTTAAGGTTCAATTAAATATGACACTCGACAAAAAGATGTAAAATGGAAAAGATGAATTGTATTGTTATTGATGATGAAAGTATGGGAAGAAAATTGGTAGAGGAAAATATTCGCCAAATTCCTTTTCTGAATTTAGTTGCTTCTTGTAAAAATGCTTTTGAAGCGATGGAAGTTTTGTCAACTCAATCGGTTGATCTTATTTTTTCAGATATTCAAATGCCTGGAATGTTGGGAACTCAGTTTTTACAGTCTTTGAAAGATAAACCGCTTGTAATCTTTATAACTGCCTATGAACAATACGCAGTAGAGAGTTTTTCCATGGATGTCGTAGATTATTTAGTTAAACCTGTTTCTTTAGAACGATTTAGTTTAGCTGTTCATAAGGCCTTAAAAATATTTAATGCAGAAAAAAATAGTGGAATTTCAGTACCTGAAATAAAAATGGAAACTGCATTGCCCAAAGAAGATTTCTTTTTTGTAAATGTTGAATATTCCCTTGTTAAAATTCCCATTTCTCAGGTTACCCACATCGAAGGTCTTAAGGATTATATTAAAATATATTTAGAAGGTGAAAAGCGTCCGATCTTAACAAAGATGACGATGAAGTCGATAGAAGCTCGAGTGTTGGATCATTTGTTTATGAGAGTACATAAATCCTTTATTGTAAATTTGCGCAAGATCGATTCAATTAAACATCAACGTATTAAAATTGGAGCATTTGATATACCTGTGAGTGATTCACACGCTTCGGAATTGATGGAAAAAATTGGAAGTTTTTAGAATTCCATACGGGCAAGAGGGCTTACGTCTTGTCCACAAAATTCACCTTGAATCGCTTTGAAATGACCGGCCATGGCAATCATTCCTGCATTGTCAGTGCAATAAGAAAAAGCTGGTATAAACACATTCCATTTTTCTTTTTCTCCCAAGTCTTGTAATCTTTTTCGAAGTCCTGAATTAGCTGAAACGCCACCTGCAATGGCAATTTGTGTGCAATTTTTCTCACGCATAGCTCTTTTTACTTTTTTCAATAAAATTTCTATAAGCGTATATTGAACAGATGCGCAGATGTCAGCTTTGCTTTCTTCAACGAAGTTTGGATTTTTTTGAATTTCCTTTTGTAAAAAGTAAAGGATTGCTGTTTTGATTCCAGAAAAAGAATAGTTTAATCCAGGGATTTCTCCCATTGGAAATTTGAATTTTAAAGGATCTCCTTCCTTGGCCAATTTATCAATTAATGGACCACCCGGATAGTGAAGTCCAATCAATTTTGCTGTTTTGTCAAAAGCTTCACCAACAGCATCGTCTAAGGTTTCTCCAATGATTTCCATTTCAGTGGGTCCTTTTACCCAAACTAATTGAGTGTGTCCACCGGAAACAGTAAGACACAGGAATGGAAATATTGGTTTAGGTTCATCGATAAAATGGGCCAATACGTGCGCCTGCATGTGGTTTACCTCTACTAAAGGGATATTTAAACTTAAGGCTAAAGATTTGGCAAAGGAAGTTCCAACCAAAAGTGCACCTAATAAACCAGGTCCACGAGTAAAAGCGATCGCATTCAGTTGATTTTTGCTTATATTTGCTTTTTGTAGGGCTTCTTCAACCACGGGTATGATTGCTTTTTGATGTTCCCTGCTTGCTAATTCTGGAACAACTCCACCCCATTGGGTATGAATTAGCTGGGTTGAAATAATATTTGATTTCAACTCACCGTTAACCATTACGGCGGCAGATGTTTCATCACAAGAAGATTCGATGGCTAAAAGAATCATTCGGCAAATATGCTAAAATTTATCAAAATACTGGCAAAAACGGTTCTCTATTCCTTAGTGATTGTATTTTTTTTGCTTTTTGGTATCACTGTTCTATTAAAAGCTCCCGCCAATCAAACTCTTTTAGCTCGTTATTTTTCACCTAAAATTGAGCAATCAATAGGGTATCCTGTATCTTTTGACCGTATTCAATTTAAGTTTTTTGATGAATTAAGTCTTTGGAATGTACAAGTGAAAGATCCTTGGGGAAAAGAAATGATTAAAATCAAACAGCTGGATGTGAATTTTAATCTGTCAGATCTTTTTTTGAAAGGGAATAAGCCAACGATGGAGTTTGCACGATTGGTTCAGCCGAAGGTACATCTGATTTTTGATAAAAAGGATGGGAAGATGAACATGGATGAATTTATCGTTCGACTAACGAATTGGTTGAGCAGTCCAAATGCTCCTAAAAATACACCAAGTGCCCTTTTTAAAATCAGAGAAGTGGATGTCTTGGATGGACAGTTTTTATTAGATGATGATCAAGTTAAAAATCAATCTAGTCCTAAAAACTTTGATATTTCTCATTTTTCTTTGGTAAAAATAAATTCTAAAGTTCATAATTTTTGGGTTTATGGTGATACAATTGCCTTGCAAACACAAGGGTTTAGAGCTTTAGATCCGATGACGAAATTTAAAGTTCATCGCTTAGATACAAAGTTTTTGATTTGCGAAAAGCAAATGCGTTTTGATCAAGTGAGTTTGTTTTTCAATCAATCTTGGATTGGAAATAAAGTAACAATGGACTATCAGAATTTCAAATCATTAAAAGATTGGAATCGGAATGTGTTTATGAGGGCAGATTTCAAAGGAGCAAAAGTCCAAGGTGCCGACTTAGGAAGGTTTGTTCGAGCGATGTATGATTATCCTGGAGTTTATCGTTTAGAAGGGAAATTAGCTGGCACTGTTCAACATTTGAAATTGAATAAATTTGCATTAGGCTTTGGTAAAAAAAGTGCTCTTCGCGGTAATTTTGAATTTAAAGGACTTCCTCGTATTGATAAAACCCAGATGGATTTTAACATGTCCCCATCCGTTTTTCAATCAAGTGATTTGGCTATTTTTATTTCTCATTCTGCTGCCCAAAAAATTCAACCTTTGGGAACTGTAAATTTTTCAGGAAGCTTTAAAGGAACGAATAAACAGTTTTTTACGGTAGGAAAACTTCATACTCAATTGGGGTATTTGGAAGCTAAGTTCAAAATGGATATGAAAGATTCCATGGCGCTTTCGGCCTATGATGGTGATGTGAATTTAAAAAAATTTAAGTTAGGAAAGCTACTGGATTTGCAAGAATATTTGGGCACAATTGATCTTAATGGACATATTAAAGGAACGGGTTTTTCAAATAAATCTGCGAAGGTTGATTTTGATGGAAATATTTCAGAGATAAATTTTCATCAATACCCATATAAAAGAATAAACCTAAAAGGTAATTTGCAAAAGCAATTATTTAAAGGTATCGTTTCGGTACGAGATAGTAATTTAATCGCAAATATGATTGGTGAAATTAATTTAAGGGTTAAGCGTCCGCATTATCAATTAAATGGAATTATCAATCGAGCAAATTTACATACGTTAAAATGGGTTCAAAATCCATTGAAAGTTTCAACAGAATTTGAGGTGGATTTGTTAATGAATGATTTAGATGATTTAGAAGGCAAGGCTGCTTTAAGTGATATTATTTTGTCTAAACCTAATGTTGAAGATTTACCAATTCGTTTATGCTCCTTTCAAGCAGACTTATCAAATCCTTTAAAGAAGTCCTATAAACTAAATTCTGATATTCTATCTGCGGAAATAAACGGAACGTTTTCTCCAAGTACTTTACAAGCAAATTTTACGCAATTGCTTAATGAATTGAGCTTGTATTTTAAACCGAATCAGTTAGAGCGATTAGCATATTATGCGGAAAATAAACCAATAATTGGACAAAAATACCAGTCGGATTTTGCGATTACTTTTCATGAACCCAAACCTCTTTTGAGTCGCTGGTTTCCGACAATTGAAATGTCTAAAAATACGGTGTTTTTTGGTTCAATTAACAGTGCAAGGTCCTTTCAATTTAGTTTAGAAAGTTATCCCGATACCTTAGTTTTTGGAAATTATAAATTCTATCAATCCATTTTTTCGTTACAAGGTTCTAAGTTTTTAGGCTCTCCGGAATTGTCAAGTAGCTTTTTATTTCAATCGAGAAAACAGCAATTAAATTTTTTAGCTCCAACGGAATTACTGAAACTTGATGCCCTTTGGGATCAAGATCGAATTCATTTTAATTATGATTTTAAACAACAAGGAGAAGATAATTTAGCCCATCTTTCAGGAGTTTGGAAGTTTGAAAATGAAGGATTTGGTCTTCGTTTTAAAGATTCGTATTTCAGAATTTTGGGTCAAGATTGGGCCATTGATTCCAGAAATCAAATTAGTCATAATGGGAAAGATTGGAAAGCTGAAAATATGTATTTAAGTAATCAGGATCAATTGATTGCTATGAATGGTAGTTTATCCAAAGATTCTTCTGCAATATTAAGTTTAAAAGCTGAAAATTTCCAATTAGCCACTTTAGGACCACTTTTTAGCGTAAAGGCAAAAGGAGTTATGAATGCTGAGTTGGATCTTAAAAACTGGTATCAAAATTCAGAAATGGATTCTTGGGTGAAAATTGATTCCTTGTTTCTAGGGAAGGTTTTTGTAGGCAATGTGCAAGCATTAGGGAATTTTTCATCGTCCTTAAATGCAATGGATATCAATGTCAATGTGAATCGATTAGATGCAACTGTTTTGACTATAAATGGCTTGTATAAACCTTCAGCCGAAGAACAAAAATTAGATTTAGTTGCCGATTTAAATAAGACTGATTTGAAAATATTAGAGCCTTTTACGGAAGGTGTTTTTTCGAATTTTTCAGGTGATGCAGTTGGTAAATTGAGTATAAAGGGACATTTTCGAGAGCCTGAAATAGAAGGGAAAATAGTAGTTAATAAAGCCAATGTTACGTTTGATTATTTGAATACTCAGGTCGCAGTTTCCGATACTGTTCAGTTTTTTCCAAGAAAAATTGAAGCCAAAAATTGGATAGCAAGAGACCAAGAGGGTAATCAGGCCAAGCTGCAGGTTGATGTCAATTTTCCAAAAGGAAAGGACTTTGATTTGGATGTTCGTGCCGACCTGAACCGGTTTAAAATTTTAAATACCAAAAGAAATTCGAACTCTATTTATTACGGTTTAGGATATGGTACAGGCCCGATGAGGGTTTCTGGAACAATCAAAAATCTTTTGATTTTTGCTGATTTAAAAACCGAAAAAGGATCTCGTTTATATATTCCTTTAGACCGAGATTATGGAAATAGTAGTACGGATGAATATCAGTTATTTAGTACGCTCATTCAACAAGAAAATTCCATAGGAGAGAAAGAACAGGTTACAACCAAACTCAATGAAGATGGAATATCGTTGGACTTAAATTTGAAATTAACACCTGAAGCATATGGTGAAGTTTTATTTGATTCCCAAAAAGGTGATTTAATGAGAGTTTATGGTAATGGTCAAATTAAAATGACTCTTGATAAAAAAGGGAAGTTTTTAATGAATGGTGATTACGCTATTGAACAAGGAGATTATACTTTTTCTCTTCAAAATATCATTAATAAGAAATTTTCAATTGAGAGAAATTCAAAGATATCATGGACAGGGGATCCTTTAGACGCGAAGGTCAATATTAAAGCAGTTTACACCCAATATGCATCACTTTTCCCAATTTTATTAGATACAACCAATAAAAGCAAACTGCCTGAATTTAAAAAGAGATATCCTGTTGATGTCGCCATCATGCTAAAAAATAGATTGTTAAGTCCTGATGTGAATTTTGATATTAATATTCGCGATTATCCGAAAGATGTAACCTTTAATGGGTCTGTGACTGCTTTTCAAAATAGAATTAAAACAGATGAACAAGAGTTGACCAAACAAGTGAGTAATGTGTTGTTGTTCGGTCAATTGGCTTCTCCTTTTGGAGCTTCGGGCTTAACACTTGGTAATCTGATGGGTAATTTTACTGAAATGCTTTCAAATCAACTAGGTAACTTAGCATCTAAGATAGATAAAGACTTAAACGTAGATGTATATTTAGGAGGGGGATCATTTGGTACCGATTTACTTTCCAATTTACAACTAAGAGCATCTTATAATTTAAATGATCGATTACGATTAACCAGAAGTGGAGGCTTTACCGATGCACGAAATCAAACAAGCCCACAATTATTATTAGGCGATTGGTCGGTTGAATGGTTTGCCAATCAAGATGGAAGTATCCGATTGAAAGGATATAATCGAAACGTACAAACCTCATTAGCAGGATCATTAAACTCTTATCAAATCAACCAAACCTTTGGTGCATCCATTTTATTTCAGCGAAATTTTAATAAGTTTTTTTGGCAAAAATAATTAAGGATTCCTCCTTAAATTTTCGTATTTTTGACTCAATTTTTGCCAATTCAATAAAAAAATAGAAAGTGAGTTTTAAGGAATACAAAAATCTTGATTACGCTCAAGTAGCCGATGAAGTTTTATCGTTTTGGAAATCTAATCAGATTTTCGAAAAATCAATTACCTCGCGTGAGGGCAAATCTAGTTTTACTTTTTTTGAAGGTCCGCCTTCAGCAAATGGTACACCGGGTATTCACCATGTGATGGCACGTACAATCAAAGATATTTTTTGTAGATATCAAACCTTAAAAGGAAAGCAAGTTAAAAGAAAAGGTGGCTGGGATACGCATGGTTTACCTGTTGAATTGCAAGTTGAAAAGGAATTAGGCATCACCAAAGAAGATATTGGAAAGTCAATTTCAGTTGAAGAATACAATCAGAAATGTCGCGAGACAGTGATGAAATTCACAGATCAATGGAATGATTTGACCGAAAAAATGGGTTATTGGGTCGATTTAGAAAATCCGTATGTAACTTATCATGCCACATATATTGAAAGTATCTGGAACCTACTAAAGCGTTTGTATGACAAAGGTTTGTTATATAAAGGGTATACGATTCAGCCCTATTCACCTGCAGCCGGTACCGGACTTTCATCTCATGAATTAAATCAACCTGGTTGTTACCGTGATGTGAAAGATACGTCATTAACTGCCCAGTTTAAGGTTAAAAAGACCGATAAATCAAGTTTATTATTTGATGGTACAGAGGGAGAGGTCTATATTTTGGCTTGGACTACCACTCCATGGACGCTACCTTCCAACTCGGCTCTTACAGCAGGTAAAAACATCGAATATGTCTTAGTAAAAACTTTCAATCCTTATACTTTTTTACCTGTTAATGTGGTATTGGCGAAGGATTTAATGAAAGGGTACTTCAAAGTAGAAGCCGAAAATGGCGACTTCGCAGCCTATTCGGCTGCGGAGAAAAAGCCGCAGGCTATACCATATCAAATCTTAAAATCGTTCAAAGGTAGTGAAATTGAAGGAGTAGAATATGAGCAATTGATGCCTTACGTTCAACCCTCATCTGCTGCATTTCGAGTGATCTTAGGTGATTTTGTTACCACCGAAGATGGTACAGGTATTGTTCATACTGCACCTACATTTGGTGCTGACGACTTTAGAGTTGCCCAACAAAACGGAATTCCAGCTATTACTGTTACGGATGAAAATGGGAAAGACGTTCCATTAGTCAATAGACAAGGTAAATTTGTAAAAGAAGTTTTAGATTATGCCTTGGAGCCAGTAAAAGAGGCATATTTGACTGAGGAAGAGAAAGCTGAAGCTATCAAACAACAAGGAAGAGATAAGTACTTATCGGTAGACGAACGTATTGCGATCCAATTAAAAACGGAGAATAAAGCATTTAATGTACAAAAATTCGATCACCCTTATCCACATTGTTGGAGAACTGATAAGCCTGTTTTATATTATCCCTTAGATTCTTGGTTTATCAAAACAACAGCAGTCAAAGATAAATTGATTGCTTTAAATAAAACTATTCAATGGAAACCAGAGTCGACCGGAACAGGCAGATTTGGAAATTGGTTGGAAAATCTAGTGGATTGGAATTTGTCTCGTTCTCGCTATTGGGGAACACCATTACCTATTTGGAGAACAGAAGATGGAAATGAAGAGCAATGCATTGGTTCTTTAGAGGAATTAATTTCAGGCTTAAAAACTGCTTTGACTTCAGGTAAATTAGATGCTGCGCAGACTAAAGGAAATGAAGCATTTATAGCTGCTGCTGATAGAGGAGATGCCGATTTGCACCGTCCATATGTAGATGACATCTATTTAATAAGTTCAAAAGGACTAGTGATGTCTCGTGAATCGGATTTGATCGATGTGTGGTTTGATTCGGGAGCGATGCCATTTGCGCAATGGCATTATCCATTTGAAAATAAAGATATTTTTGAAAAGAGTTACCCAGCAGATTTTATTTCTGAAGGTGTTGACCAGACCCGTGGGTGGTTCTTTACCTTACATGCAATTTCAAGTATGGTAGAGGATTCAGTGGCTTTTAAAAATGTAGTTTCTACCGGATTGGTACTGGATAAAAATGGCAATAAAATGTCTAAACGTTTAGGCAATGCAATTGATCCATTTGATACCTTGAAAAAATATGGGGCTGACCCAACTCGTTGGTACATGATTACCAATGCACAACCTTGGGATAATTTAAAATTTGATTTAGCGGGTATTACAGAAGTTCGTAATAAGTTTTTTGGTACCTTAACAAATACCTATAATTTCTTTGCTTTATATGCCAATTTAGATGGGTTTGATCCACAAAAAGTAGGTAATTTAAATGAAGTAAACTTGACGGAATTAGACAGATGGGTGTTGTCTAAATTAATGACCTTGATTGCTGAAGTTGACGAGGCCTTTGCACAATATGAACCTACTAAGGCTGGACGTGCAATACAGGATTTTGTTTGCGATCATTTGTCAAATTGGTATGTTCGATTATCGAGACGTCGTTTCTGGAATCCAGAATCTGCTGATCAAGGTTTTAGTGCAGATAAGCAAGCCGCCTACCAAACATTATATACGTGTTTAGAAACTATTGCTCAATTGATGTCGCCAATTGCTCCATTTTATGGGGAATGGTTATACAAAAATTTGACAGGTAAGGAGTCGGTTCATTTATCTGATTTTGCAGTTGTAAATAAAGACTTACAAAATGAATCACTTGAACAATCGATGGAATTGGCACAACGAATTTGTTCTTTAGTTCACTCTTTACGTAAAATACATAAATTAAAAGTTCGTCAACCATTAGCACAAGTATTAGTTCCTATATTAAATGAACAAACTCGCGAGCAAATCAGACGAGTGGATGGTTTAATTAAAACAGAGGTGAATGTGAAAGAGGTGAATTATTTGGATGACGCTTCTGGTGTTTTGAGTAAAAAAGTAAAGCCAAACTTTAAAGCATTGGGTCCTAAATTTGGAAAAGATATGAAGCAGGTAGCCGACTTGATCAGTCAGATGGATGCTGCTACTTTAGCAAATTTGGAGGCAAATTCAACGGTTCAAATTAATGGTTTTGAAATTGGATTGACAGAAGTAGAAATCATGACTGAGGATATGCCAGGGTATTTAACTGCTTCCGAAGGAGGTTTAACAATTGCCTTGGATAATACTTTAAGTCCAGAGTTGATACGCGAAGGAATGGCAAGAGAGTTTGTGAATAGAATTCAAAATTTAAGAAAAGATTCAGGATTTGAAGTGACAGATAAAATTACTATTTTAATCGAGCAAGGTGCAAGTACTTGGGAAGAAAGTATTAATGAATTTAAATCTTATATTTCTCAAGAAGTACAAGCATTGGCGATTGATTGGACAGCTAAACTTGAAACAGGTACCATCTTGACTTTTGATGAGGATACGTTAATGGTTCAAATTTCTAAATAATCATTATGGTTTTTAATTCCTTACATTTTTTGGTGTTTTTTGGAATCATGACCAGCGCTTATTTTTTATTGAATCATTCATATCGTTGGTTCTTATTATTACTAGGCTCATGTTATTTTTATATGGCATTTGTCCCTATTTATATACTAATATTAGGCATCACAATAGTTATTGATTATTATGCAGGGATATTTCTTGAGTCCTCTAAGGGAGGCCGAAGAAAGGTATTTTTAATCTTAAGTCTGTTTGCTAACATAGGTATGTTGGCGATTTTTAAATATTATCATTTCATTGATCAAAATATTGCTTGGCTATCTCATTTATTTGGATTTGATTACCATTTACCAACTTTCAATATTTTATTACCCATTGGCTTGTCTTTCCATACTTTTCAAGCGATGTCTTACACTATCGAAGTGTATCGAGGCAATCAAAAAGCAGAAAGGAATTTTGGCATTTATAGTTTGTATGTCATGTTTTATCCTCAACTGGTAGCAGGACCAATTGAGCGACCACAAAATTTATTACATCAATTCTATGAAAAGCATCATTGGGATTGGCAACGTGTACAATCTGGCCTACTCTTAATGCTTATTGGAATATTTAAAAAGGTAGTAATCGCTGATCGAATTGCCATATTAGTGGATTCGACCTATCAAGATTTGGCACATCAAACAGGTTTTAATTTGTTAACGGCTGCTAGTCTGTACTCAATTCAAATTTATTGCGATTTTTCTGGATATTCAGATGTAGCGATTGGTGCAGCATTAGTGATGGGTTTTAAACTCATGAATAATTTTAATAGCCCTTATCTTGCAAGATCTTTGCCTGATTTTTGGAGAAGATGGCACATATCATTAAGTACATGGTTTAAAGATTATGTTTATTTTTCATTAGGGGGAAATCGAGTAAGTATTCCTAAATGGTATTTGAATATTTTAATTGTTTTTTTACTTTCGGGTATTTGGCATGGTGCTAGTTGGAACTTTGTGATATGGGGCTTCTTGCATGGTTTTTTCCAAATTATTGGATTAAGTATCAATCGAATTTTTCCAAGTTTAGCTGCAGATAAACAAAAAAACAAAGTAATTGTTTTCTTTTACCAGGTCTGGACATTTGTTTTAGTGACAATTGCTTGGGTCTTTTTTAGAATTGCCAAGTTTTCAGAAATTAAATTGTTTTTTAAACAATTACTTAGCATATCTTGGGACGATTCTTTGCAAGATTCCTTAAATAATAATGAATTAATTTTGACCATTTTTTTGGTCGTAATGTTACTATTTGCTGAAAAAAAACAGTGGAAGCAGGTATTGCTAAATGGTAAATATTTTTGGATCATTTCGCTGATTACTGGTTCTTTGATTTATTTTTTAGGGGTTTTTGATTTGAAACAATTTATCTATTTCCAATTTTAGGATGAAGAAATTGCTTGCCTTTTTGGTCTTACTTATTTTGCTGTATTGGCTCGTTTGTGCAAGTTCAACTTCTGGGATGAGATGGATCAATAAGTTGCGAGATAAACAGTGGGCTATCCTGCAATCCGATAAATATACTTTTGGTGATTTGTATGGTATATCCTATTTGAAAGAGTTTAGGATACCCAAAGAAAACGGTTATGTTCCTTTGTCAATGCATTACGCAAATATCCCACGTTTCAATGATTTATACATTTTAGGAGATAGTTATTTGTATAGCTATTTTGATAAAAAACCAGACTATTACTTTGGAATTAAGCAAGTATACTTTAAAAAATGGTCCGAAGATACACTTTTAAATGCTTCCTATATTCGAGAACATCCTTCCATTTTATTGATTGAATGTGTCGAAAGAAATGCACAAAATAGATTAGTTTTTTCAGATGTATTATCTCATTACAGATTGGATGAACCCCGAAATTTTCCAGTGATAGAGGCAAAAAGCTCAATTATTACTTCTATTCACATCAACCAATGGTTAAGGGAACTCTTGTATCATCCTACCTTGGAGGCAAATTTGGATTATATTTTGTTTTCAAGAGGTCTTTTTAGATATTTTAAAGAATGGAAATCTGAGTTGAATGAAAAAGTATTTAGTAGAAATGCAAAAGATGTACAAATTGCCAACGATCATTCATTTCTATATTTAACTGAAACCACAAATCCAACAATTAAGGGGAGTTCCTTTTATGCAATAAGTAAACAAGAATTAAATGAATTGGTAAATAATTTAAATAAAATTCAATCGTTTTATCTTCAAAGAGGATTTAAAAAAGTGTTGTTTAGTATTCCGGCCAACCCAGTTGGAGTTTTAGGTACTGAAAAAAAATCAACAAATCATTTTATAGAACAATTGAAAAATCACCCTCTGCTGAAGGTTGAGTTAATTGATGCTTCAGATTCTTTAAAAGTAAATGCCTCAACTAATTTTTTTAAATCAGATTCTCATTGGAATCAAAAAGGAGCAGCAATATGGTTAAGTTTTCTCAATCGAGCCTTGGAAAAAAAATAATTTTTCTCCTCTTGCTGTTAGGTTGCAATTGTGGTCTTTATGCCCAAAAATCAACTAAAAAAAATTCAAAAACTGAAATTGAAGCACAATTTGCCAGTGGCATGCAAGCTTTTCTAAAGGAGGATTTTCAAGAAGCAGTTCTGATTTGGGAATCTTTACTTTCTGAAAAAATAAATGATCCAGGATTATTTTATTATTTAGCGAAAGCCAATTCAAATCTTAATTCAGAGGCCAATGCTATGATGTATGCAGAAAAAGCACATCTACTAATGCCGGCTTCTTTGGACTATGGATTGTTTTATGTCGATATATTGTTAAAGAAAAGAAAATTCCAAGAATCGATAGAAGTTTTACACAAAATTTCTGCCTTTGACGAATCACAACCAGATGTGAATATCAGATTGGCTCAGGCGAATTTAATGCTTGAAAATGGAGAGGCAGCGATAAAGGCTTTAAATAAATCAGATCATTACATTGGTGATTTTCCGGTAATCATTCGGACCAAACAATTTATTTATTTGAAACAAAAAAAATGGAAAGAATTCCAAGAGGCTTCTTTCCATTTTTTAGAAAATTTTCCGGAGGAAAATTTAATGGAATGGGAACTATTGGAAATGTTACCCCTTGAAGAGGCAAACCAATATGAACCTTTATTAGACTCAATTGCTACAGTTTATCCTAATTTAAAACAAGTGCAATTTATAAAGGCAATTAATCGACTTAAAGAAAATAAGTTCATCGATTGTGCTCAATTCATTAAACAAACATTCTCTGATGAGCGAGTGGAGGAAGATGTATTGGCTGCCTTTTTTGAAGATTTTCATAAAACATTACAAAAGAATAAAGACACATTCCAATTAATGCCGATTCTTCAGCAAAGCGTAGAGTTGTATCCTCAATCGCCAGAATTAGCCTATGTTCTCGGGGATGTTGCTATCAATCAGGAGAAACCAGAAATTGCAATTGTTGCCTACAAACAAGCTGTAAACAATGGATCAAAACGATTTGAGGCTCATGCTGAATTAGTTCAGTTGGATATGTTTTATCAATTACTAGACTCTGCAATCGTACATGTTAATAGAGCATTAGCCTTGTTTCCTAGTAATGGATTTTTTTATTTTCAGAAAGGCTTTGTTCAATCCTATAAAGGAGAAACATCAGATGCCATTGCTACTTTAGTTGCAGGTTTACCTTTTGCAGATAAACGTTTTGATTATTATGTTCGCATACAATCTATGTTAGGAGATTTGTATCATAAAACTGGTAAGTTTTTAGAGTCTGATGAAGCTTTTGAAAAGGCTTTAGCCATTGATCCCAAAGATGACCACGTCTTGAATAATTACAGTTATTTTTTATCCTTGCGAAAGGAAAATTTAGAAAAAGCCTTGAAGATGTCGGCACAATTAGTTGAATTGTTGCCTGACAATGAAACCTATTTGGATACCCATGGATGGGTGTGGTTTCAAATGGGAAATTATGAAAAAGCGTTACCCTTTATACGAAAGGCTTATGAAAAATCATTGGAACCAAGTGCAGAAATTATTGAACATCTAGGAGATGTGACTTTTAAATTAGGTTTTAAAAAAGAAGCCCTTAAATGGTGGAAAAAAGCATTCGAAAAAAATAAGCAGAATAAATTGTTGCAGAAAAAAATCCAAAACAAAGATTATTTTGAAAATTGATTAATTTTGTATGATTAACAGAACCTATGCGTTTTAATTTATTACTTTTTGGTTTGTTCTTTGGAGGTTTGGTGGTGCAATCTTGCTCCTCTTCCAAAACAATTTCGAACGCTCAGGATTCTACCGCTACTTTGGTTGTACCAGGACCTCTTTTAACAGATTCCCTAAACGCTGTTAAGCCAATTGAGTTAAAACAATCTTCAGAAAATAAAGAGGAAAACATTGATGAAAAAAGTCTTTCAGATGAATTGAATTTCTCTTACTTAAAAGCAAAATCCAAAGTCGTTTGGAAAACAGAAAATGATCAGGATAATTACACTGTAGATATTCGTGCAAAAAAGGATAGTGTAATTTGGATCAATATTTCAGTTGCTATGGTTTCTGGTGCAACTGGTTTGTTTACAAAAGATCAAGTTCAGTTTTATGATAAAATCAATGGAAAATATTTTTCTTGGTCTTATGATAGTTTGAGTACTGTGATGGGCTTTAAAGTTGATTATTCGATCATTCAATCATTAATTGTTGGAAATGAACCTTTTAAAAGGAAAAACTCTAAAGTGATTCGCGAGAATGATAATTTTGTCATACAACAGCAAGATGGGCTGGTTAAAATAGATAATTTTGTCGGTCCAAATCGTAAATTGAAAAAACTTCAATTGAAGGAAGATGCTTCTGAAAATCAAATGAGAATGGATTTTGAGGAATTTGCTAGCATCAACCAATTTTTATTTCCTTTTTCAAGTCAAATTACTTTAGATGTAAAAAATAAAGAGAATGTCTTGAAAAAAACCATCATTAGTATTAAATATTCTAAAGTGGAATTGTTAGAAGAGCCTTTGCCCTTTCCATTTAAAGTGCCTGAAAAATATTTAAAAAAATAAAATAAATTTTGTGAAATATCTTATTCTTTTAGTTTTCGTGTTCGTACATTTTTTTGCCTTTCCTCAAGTGGATCGCAAAACTCAATTAGAGCAGCAGAAGAAAGAGAATTTAGCTAAAATAAAGGAGTTAAATTCAATTATTTCTAGAACTTCTAAGAAGAAGAATGCATCGCTTGGAAAGTTGAATGTGTTGAAAGAACAAATTGGGGTACAGAAAAAACAAATTAATGTATTGAACGAAAACCAACAAGTTCTTCAGAGAGAAGCCGATGAGTTGACTCATGAAAGTGATGTTTTAGCAGCTAAATTAAAACGATTAAAAAAGGCTTATGCGGTGATGTTGTTTGAAGCTCAAAAGACGTCTACGGTTTATAATAAAATGTCTTTTTTGTTGTTATCCAAAAGCTATAGTGACTTTATAAAGCGTTTTGATTATTTAAGGCAATTTACCAGTAATCGAAAAGAACAGGCACATAAGATTTTTACAACTCGTCAGGATTTAATGACAAAAAAACAACAGATTGTTTTTAAGAAAGAGGAAGAAAAAAAGGTCATTGTTCAAAAAGAAACAGAAAAGAAAAAGTTAGAAGTTTTAAAAGTTAAGGAAGATAAGGTTGTTACAGTTTTAACGCAACAAGAGAAAAAATTAAAACAAGAGCTTGAACGTAAAAAATTATCAAATAGAAAATTAGATAACTTAATTGCTTCTATCGTTCAAGCAGAAATTAGAAAAAGTATTGAACGTGAACGTAAGTTACGTGAAACCAAGAAAGCCAAAGAATTGGCAGTTAGTAAACCAGGACTACCGAAATTAAATACCGATATTATCAAATATCCAGAATCTAAATCAGAAGCCCCAACAAGAGGTTCAGAAGTTACAAAGTCAGAAGCACCTGCTAAATCAAATGTTGCACCTAAAGAAGTGGCCAAAGCGCCGGAGCCTAAGGTAGAAAAACAGCCAGAGTTATCCAATAATACATATTATATGAATGCGGATGAGGCTAAATTGGCAAGTTCATTTGGTGCATTAAGAGGTAGAATGCCTTTCCCCGTTCCTTCTGGCTTTATTTCAGATCATTTTGGAGTTCATAAGCATCCCGTTTTAAAAGGGGTTATGATCAATAACAATGGTGTAGATATTCAAACTTCTCCTGGTGCTCCAGTGCATTCCGTTTATGAAGGCGTGGTGATGTCGGTAGTGAATATTCCTGGATTAGGTACGGTAGTTGCAATTCAACATGGTGATTATTTTACGGTATATTCCAAATTAGCTAATGCATCCGTAAGTACAGGTCAAAGAGTGAAAACTGCTCAAAGAATTGGTTCAGTTGCTTCTGATGATGATGGAACAGCAGAGATTAATTTTCAGGTTTGGAAAAACACTGTTCGCCAAAATCCAGAAACTTGGCTTAGACGCTAGGGATTTTATACAATAATCGAATACTGATATTTCGACCTTGCTCATCTGCATAATAGCGGAAACGATTCATGTAATCTCTGTAACTTTTATTTAATGCATTACTGATTCGAACTCCCACGTCAAAATTTTTGATTTTTGCTCCCCAATTGATCTCCAATAATTCATAGCCTGAAGGAGGTGCTATGAAATCAGAAAGTGGTTCTACTCTGTTTTGTTTGTCAACTCTAGTGATTCCCACAGAAGCATATTGTTTGTTTTTATTGAAGGAGTATTTTAGTGATAGGTCGTATCGATAAGGAGGAATGTTGACTAAGAATTCCTTATTTTTTACATCATACGCATTTACAATATCGATTTTTTGCTGAAGGCTTAATTTAGGACTAAGTTGTATATTTATTTTACTATCAAGTCCTGAAAATCTCGCATTGATTTGTTCGTATGCAAATCCTGGAAATGCTCCACGTACAGTAATAAAATAAATTGGGTTTCCTTGATCCACTAATGGTCTTAAATAGATGAAATCTGAAATATAATTAGTATAAAGTCCTAGTTCGATGTAAATTTTTTCATCATTGTAGACAGAGTTTAAACTAATATTAGAGGATTTTTCTCCTCTTAAACCAGGATTACCTAATTCGAATGCAGCTGCGCCGTGGTGTATTCCATTTGAAAACATTTCACTTGCATTTGGCGGTCGATAGGCCTGAGCTAATATAAGATGTTGCTCAAAAAATTTAGTCCAACGATAGGTTCCACCGACACTTGCAGAAAGTCCATAAAACCCTTTAAAGTCTGTAAAAAATTGTCTTGAATTACTTACTCTCACCCGGTGTGTCTCGAAAGTTTTAGAATCGAAACGTAAACCAAATTCCAAATCATAATTTGGTTTAGCCATTTTCTCCATTCCAAAAATTCCTAAACTTGATGAAAAATAATTGGGCAATAATCCATTCGAAATGGCGGGAGTCCGTATGTTATTTCCTGATGTTAAGTTGGCTTGATGTTGAAAATTAATTCCAATTTGACCTTTCCAAAGTCGGTCCATGCTCGACTCATCATATAGCAACTCTCCGGATACAGTACCAAGATTAAATAAAAGTGTATTGACATTTTTCCCTGCACGCATAACATCCAATTCCAATCGATCGTTTAATTGCAATGCGATATTTCCTCTTAAGTACGAATCGTTTAAGAATTTGTAATAACCTTTATACTTTAACATTTGGTGAATTACATCTTGATTCGGGCGATCTATTTCACGTATAAATTGAGCAGGAGTAAATTGGATTGGTGGTATGGGTTGTGCAATTGCATTTTCTAAGTCGCCCACATTGCCAATATGTGAGCCAGCATAAATTCCAATGATGGTGTGAAAATAACTATAGTATAGGTCGCTTCCCCAATTCTTTCGCTTCATCCCAATTTCTGTTGAAAAATTTTGTTCGCGGACTCCAGTGTTGGCTAAATAATAGTTTGGTGTTGAAATATTTCCACCATTTTTCATAGTTCCTTGTACACGCCATCCTAATCCTTTAACCTTTGAAATGGCACCTTCCAAATATCCTGAACCCACCCATTGTCTTCCATTTGAAAAATAGACTGATTGTACTTCACCACCCAATGCAGTAGTGTCTGGCAAAGGATCTGGCTCCATCATGACAATTCCTCCAATCGCATCTCCACCATATCTTAAACCTGCAGGACCTTTGATAACTTGTATGTTTTTAGATACAAATGGGTCTACTTCTGGCGCATGTTCACTTCCCCATTGCTGCCCTTCTTGTCTGACTCCTTGGTTTAAGATAATTACCCTAGAAGAGTGCATTCCATGTATGACAGGTTTTGAAATACTACTACCTGTTTGTAAACTTTGAACTCCAGCCATCCCTTTCAGCATTTCTCCTAGACTCAAACCGCTTTTTTGATTCTTTTCTTCTTCAGATAAAACGCTATTTAATTGGGCAGTATGTTCTGAGTGGTGCCCTTGAACGATGACTTCTTGTAACTGCTCTTGTGCCTCTTCTAAGTCAAAATTTTGACTAAAATTTTGTTTAATTTGTATAAAATTCTCAACTTTTTTGAATCCTGAAATATCACAAACCAATGTGTATGTGCCCGGACAGACCTTATCGATTACATAGGACCCATTGATGGAGGATTGCGCATAAAATTTTGTACCTTTTAAATAAACAACGGCACCTGGAATGTTTTCCTGATTAGCTTTTTGTTTGACACTTCCCTTAATCGAAATAGTACATGGTTTTTGTCCACTTACTGTAAGGAAATGAAAGACTAAAAGAAAAAGTAAAAGGATTTTTTTAAACATTTCTGGCAACTAATTTGCAACATCGAATCTTAAAATTAATGCATAATTTACAATTAAAATATTCTTATTTTGGAACTAAAGATTATCAAGTGTAATTTGGCTACGATTCGGTCTTTTTAGTCGATGAAAAATTGTGTATTTTAGTGTTTATTTCATTGAAGATGTCTAAGAAAAAGGTAATAGTTATTGGGGCGGGTTTTTCAGGATTATCAACTGCTACGCAATTGGCTTCGCTAGGATATGATGTTGAGATTTTAGAAAAAAATGAACAGGCCGGAGGAAGGGCCCGAGTATTTTCGGCACATGGATTTGTATTTGACATGGGTCCGAGTTGGTATTGGATGCCTGACATTTTTGAAATGTATTTTCAGAGATTTGGTAAAAGTCCAAGTGATTATTATGACTTAGTTCGACTTGATCCTTCCTATTCTGTTATTTTGCAAAATCAAGAAGTGTTGGATTTGCCTGCCAACTTTGAAGAATTAAAACAATTATTTGAATCAATTGAAAAAGGATCATCTCATCAATTAGATAAATTTCTGGAACAGGCCTCCTATAAGTATGAAGTTGGAATTGGGAATTTTGTTTGGAAGCCCTCTTTAAAAATTACTGAATTTTTAAGTTTAAATCTTTTAATTGATGCATTTCGAATTGATGTTTTTCAATCTTTTTACACTCATATTCGTAAATTTTTCAAATCTGAAAAATTGTTAAAATTGATGGAATTCCCCATTTTATTTTTAGGAGCTATTTCTCAAAATACGCCTGCGCTTTATTCTTTGATGAATTATGCGGAAATAAAATTAGGAACTTGGTATCCGATGGGAGGGATGCATAAAATAGTGGAAGGTATGGTTCAATTGGCGAAGGAAAAAGGAGTAAAAATTTCCTATCATCAAGAAGTACTTGGATTTGAATATGCAAATGGAAAAATTTCAAGTGTTCGGACGCAAAAAGGAATCTATTCAGCAGATGCTATTGTCGCAAGTGCAGATTACCATCATGTAGAGCAAATATTAGATAAGCCTTATCAGAATTATTCTGAGGAATATTGGGATAAGCGAATTATGGCACCTTCTTCCTTGTTATTCTATTTAGGGATAAATAAAAAATTACCTCGATTGAAACATCATAATTTATTCTTTGATCGCGATTTTGGAATTCATTCAGACGAAATTTATACAAATCCGAAATGGCCTTCAGATCCTTTGTTTTATGCTTCGGCTCCTTCGGTTACAGATGCATCTGTTGCTCCTGAGGGTAGTGAGAATGTATTTTTATTGATTCCTGTCGCTCCAGGTTTAGTTGATTCAGAAGAAGTTCGTGAAAAATATTATGATCAATTGATTTCTCGACTAGAAGAATTTTGTGGAACTTCTATTAGGGAACATGTCGTGTACAAGCGTTCTTATGCACACAAAGATTTCATAAAAGATTACCACGCATTTAAGGGGAATGCGTATGGTTTGGCAAATACATTGATGCAAACTGCTATTTTAAAACCTTCCTTGAAAAATAATAAATTAAAGAATTTGTATTATACCGGACAATTAACTGTTCCGGGTCCAGGTGTACCTCCTTCATTGATTTCAGGATTAGTGATAGCAAAACAATTACACGAAGATTTAAATAGGTGATATGAACGATTTTTATTCTAAGGTTTCGTTGGCATGTAGCAAGGGATTTACCAATGCCTATTCCACCTCATTTTCGTCGGGTATACATAATTTGGCAAAGGATATCCATGATCCAATTTATGCGATTTATGGATTCGTTAGGCTGGCAGATGAAATTGTGGATACTTTTTATGGATTTCAACAAGAGGAACTTTTAAAGAGATGTGAAAAAGATACCTATGATGCTATCGAACAGGGCATAAGTTTGAATCCAATTTTACAGTCTTTTCAAGAAGTTGTTCGTGCATACCAAATTCCCAAAGAGTATATTGAGGCATTTTTTTATTCAATGGAATTAGATTTGACTAAAACCAGATATTCCGAAGAAGAATATAAAAAATATATTTATGGGTCTGCAGAGGTGGTAGGTTTAATGTGTTTGAAAGTCTTTTGTAAAGATAATCCCACCGAATTTGACGTATTGAAAGAGGAGGCATGTGCATTGGGTTCTGCTTTTCAAAAAATCAATTTTTTGAGAGATATTAAATCTGATTTTGAGGACCGAGGTAGAATTTATTTCCCTAATCTTGATTATGAAACCTTCTCCGATGATGACAAAAAAATAATTGAGGATGATTTAGAAATTGATTTTGCCAAAGGATTAAAAGGGATTGATCGCTTACCTTTGAATGCTAAAAAAGGAGTATTATTAGCCTATACCTATTATATTCGATTATTTGAAAAAATAAAAAAATGTTCTGCTGCCGATTTGAAACAATCTAGAATTCGTGTTTCTGATTGGGAAAAATTGAGTATTTATCTTAAGTTAAAACTTACCTAATGGTTCTTGGAAGTTCTTTTATCTTAGTTTTAATCCTAATTGGATTGATGGCTTTTTTGTATGCTTCTGTAGGTCATGGAGGAGCAAGTGGATATTTAGCAATTTTAGCGCTTTTTGCCGTACAACCGGTGATGATGAAGCAAAGTGCTTTGGTGCTTAATTTATCTGTTTCTTTATTTGCTGCCTATAGCTTTTATAAAAAAGGGTATTTTAAATGGCGCAATTTTTGGCCTTATGCTGTTTCTAGCATACCTGCTGCTTATTTAGGTGCCCAATGGCCATTGACAGATACAAACTATAAAAGAGTTTTAGGCATCTGTCTAATTCTCTCTATTATTCGAATATTATTTCAATGGAAAGATAACACAAACAGTAAGTTAGTGCCTATTTGGGCTGGTGTTTTGGTTGGTGCAATCATCGGATTAATTTCTGGAATGATCGGAATTGGTGGTGGAATAATTCTAAGTCCGATTGTGCTCTTATTTAACTGGGGAAAAATAAAAGAAACTGCAGCGGTTTCTTCTTTTTTTATATTTGTCAATTCAATTTCTGGACTCCTTGGACTAAAAACATGGGTCCCTATGGATACAACTGAGTTGTTTTCGCTTATTGCAATTGCAACTTTAGGGGGAATTTTAGGGGCACAATGGGGTGCCAATAAGGCCTCACCTTTTTGGCTTAAAATTGTTCTTGCTTTGGTTTTATTTGTAGCTAGTGGAAAACTTGTATATAGTTGAAAAACTCACGCTTGGCTTTGCCAAGTGTGGAATATCTATTGAACATTTTGTGCAATTCATATTAAAATCAAAATGATTTTCAGTTATTCCACACTCAGCAAAGCTGAGCGTGAGTTTAGTTTCTAGCACCGGAAATGGCTCCTGCACCATTTCGTTGATTTTGTTGCTGCATTGGATTTGGAGCAGCATTTTGTCTCATTTTAAATAATTGTACTTTTGTAGGCTGCACAGGCTCTCTAGGGAATGCATTATCGTCTGTATCAATATCGGCAATTTCATAGAAAGGATCTAAAGTCCATTTTGTAACTTTTTTGTCTGTTGGGATAACCTTTTTAATGCTAACATCATTCAATCTCCAAATTTCTGCTGGGAATCGTAATACTTGTTCTGTGCCATCTTCAAATTGCAATTTGACAATTACAGGCATTGGTAGGCCTCCTTTGTTTTTGAAATTTACTACATAGAAGTTTTTGCCTGAAAGAACTAAATTTCTTTCTTCTTCACTTAATGAAGCTAAATAATCTTGATATTTCTTCTTCTCTTCATCAGTAGTAGCAAAACGATCGAAAGAATTGTAAAAATCGTTCATGTCTTTTTCCTTTTCGACTACCGTTTCCTTAATATCAGTTTTATTTCGAATATTAGCCATTGTTTTTCTTTTGGCTTCATACGCCTCTTTCTCTTTTTGCTTTTTAACTAACGGATTTTGATCATCAATTCCGAACCATTCAACCGTTTCAATGGATTGATTTACTGGCTCAGTTCCATAGAACCATCCTTTCCAAAACCAATCTAAATCGACACCAGATGCATCTTCCATGGTGCGGAAAAAGTCGGCAGGATAAGGTTGTTTAAATGCCCAACGGCGCGCATATTCCTTAAATGCATAATCAAATAATTCACGACCCATGATGGTTTCACGTAAAATATTTAATGCAGTTGCTGGTTTTGCGTAGGCATTGTTACCAAAATCCATGATATTTTCAGAGTTTGTCATGATAGGTACTTGGTTTTTGGCATCCAAACGCATATATGGAACAATACTTTGAGGCTCTCCTCTACGTACCGGGAAATTTCTATCCCATTCCAATTCTGCTAAATATTGACAAAAAGTGTTCAATCCTTCATCCATCCACGACCATTGTCTCTCATCTGAATTGATAATCATTGGAAAGAAATTATGTCCAACTTCATGAATAATCACACCAATCATTCCGTTTTTTACAGCTTCTGAATAAGTGCCATCTGTTTCTGGTCTTCCTCCATTGAAAGAAATCATTGGATATTCCATTCCTCCACCCATTCCTGAATGACAAGAAATTGCTACCGGATATGGATAGGCAATCGTTCTCTTAGAATACGAACGAAGTGTATGAGCCACTGCCATGGTAGAATATTTACCCCAAAGTGGATTTCCTTCTTTCGAATAATACGACATGGCCCACACTTTTTTTCCTTCTACCTCTACTTGCATAGCATCCCAAATGAATTTTCTCGAAGAAGTAAATGCGAAGTCACGTACGTTATCTGCTTTGAAAATCCATGTTTTCTTGCCTGTTGGCTTTCCTTTTTCTGCTTTTTCAGCTTCTTCTTGTGAAACCATTAAGACTGGACGTGTGGCAGATTTAGCCTGTTCCCAGCGCTTTAATTGTGTAGATGTAAGTACCTGATTAGCATTTAATAACTCTCCTCCTGCGCCAACAACATGGTCGTTTGGTGCCGTAATGGCTACTTTGTAATTTCCAAAATTCAAAGTGAACTCCCCTTGACCCATAAATTGTTTGTGTTGCCATCCGTATACGTCATTGTACACAGCCATGCGAGGAAACCAATGTGCAATAAAGTAATTGGCATTGCCATCTTTTGCAAAAAATTCATAGCCAGAGCGGCCATAATATTCAGTGATTAAATAATTCCAATCAATGCTAAAACTTACACTTTGTCCTGATCGAACGGGTGATGGTAAATCAATACGCATCATCGTTTGGTTGATTGTATGGCGTAATGGATTTCCTTTCGCATCTTTTACGGAGGTAATTTTATATCCGTATTCTTTTGTATTGTTTAACTCTTTGAAGGCTTCAGCACTGATTCCATTATTTGTAATTCCACCTGTACTTGTTGTTTTACGAGTAGAATTTTTTTCAAATAAATTTTGGTCTAATTGTAACCAGATATATGGTAAATCATCGGGTGAATTGTTGAAATAAGTAATTATTTCCGAACCAATAATTTTTCTATTGATATCATCTAATTCAACTTTAATATCGTAATCGGCTCTTTGCTGCCAATATGCTGAACCTGGCGAACCACTTGCAGTTCGGTAAGAGTTCGGTGTTGGGAGGGTCGACTCCAATTGTTCAAATCGATTGTTGCCATTATAACTACCCGGCTGTTGTGCATATGTCGAAAATACGACACTTATAATGCAAAGGAATGATAAAAAGTTTTTGTTCATGTGATGAATTTATTACAACTATGCTATACTGTGCTAATAATTTAATTGGAATTATTAGGTAATTTATTTAAGAATTTGTAGTTTTGAAAAAATCAAGAATTTAAAAATAATAAAAAAACATGAAGGTTTTAATAGGAGAAAAGGAATATTTTAAAGGGATAGACCAAATTAAATATGAAGGTCCTGAGTCAGATAACCCTTTGGCATTTAGATACTATAATGAAAATCAGATCATTGCTGGAAAAACGATGAAAGAGCATTTGCGTTTTGCAATTGCATATTGGCACTCGTTTTGTGGTGATGGAGCTGATCCTTTTGGTCCTGGAACCCATCATTATCCATGGGATGTTGCTTCTGATGCTCGTCAAAGAGCAAAAGATAAAGCAGATGCTGCCTTTGAATTTATTACTAAAATTGGTGCTCCTTTTTATTGCTTTCACGATGTTGATGCAATTGATGGACACAATGACCCAAAAGAATTTACCTCTCGCGTACAATTTATATCTGATATTTTTGCTCAGAAACAAGCTGACTCAGGTGTTGAATTGTTGTGGGGTACTGCCAATTTATTCTCGAATGAGCGTTATATGAATGGCGCTTCAACTAATCCTAATTTTGAAGTAGTTGCTCATGCAGGTGCTCAATTAAAAGGAGCTATCGATGCAACAATTAAATTGGGTGGAAAAGGTTATGTGTTTTGGGGAGGTAGAGAGGGTTACATGAGTTTATTAAACACTAACATGAAGTTGGAGCGTGAAAATTTTGCACGTATGTTGCATACTTGTGTTGAATATGCGCGTAGAAATGGATTTAAAGGTAAATTTTTCATCGAACCTAAGCCTTGTGAGCCGACAAAGCATCAATATGATTATGATGCTGCAACAGTAATAGGTTTTTTACGTGAGTTTGATTTATTATCAGAGTTTGGATTGAATTTGGAAGTTAACCATGCTACTTTAGCTGGACACACCTTTGCTCACGAGTGCCAAGTGGCCTCTGATGCAAGTATGTTAGCCTCAATTGATGCCAACCGTGGAGATTATCAAAATGGATGGGATACTGACCAGTTTCCAACAGATATTTATGAGTGGGCAGAAGCAATGAAAATTATCTTACAACAAGGTGGTTTAGCAGGTGGTGGTATCAATTTTGATGCAAAACGTAGAAGAAATTCAACGGATCCTGCAGATTTATTCTATGCACATATTGGCGGAATGGACACCATTGCGCGTTCATTAATCATTGCGGATAAAATTATCAAGCACGGTGAAATGGATAAGTTGAAGGCTTCTCGCTATGCTAGTTTTAATGCAGGTAAGGGAGCAGATTATACTGCTGGTAAGTTGAAATTAGAAGATTTATATGATATTGCCGTATCTATTGGTGAGCCAGCGATGATTTCTGGTAAACAAGAATATTTAGAGAATTTGATCAATCGATTTGTTTAGATTTTATGAAAAAGGTTATCGCTTACACACTAGTATCTAATTTATTACTAATCTTTAACCTATTTTATTTTTATAATGTAAAAGCAGCAGGGCCAAACGGCCCTGCTCTTTTTTCAACCGCTAAACCGTGGACTTATTGGTGGTGGCCTGGCAGTGCAATTAATGAAAAAGGGATCACTTTTCAATTAGAAGCTTATGCCAAAGCCGGATTCGGAGGATTGCACATCATCCCAATTTATGGGGCGAAAGGTTATGAAAAAGAGTTTTTGAATTATCTTTCACCGCAATGGCAAGAAAAATATCTTTTTGTTTTAAAAGAAGCGAAACGTCTTCATTTAGGGATAGATATGACCCTCGGTACTGGTTGGCCATTTGGTGGTTCCAATATAACCACAAAAGAAGCTGCTAAATCTTACAAAATAGTTGTCGATCCTAACCCAAATGAAAATCTTCCCAATGCAACATTAATAGCCTCCGAAAAAATACAAGGGAAAACCTACGCATTATATCAAACATTAACCAATCAGAAGGTGAAACGTGCTGCACCTGGTGGAGAAGGATTGGTCATGGATCATTTTTCTAAATCAGCCTTTGATGCGTATCAAAAAACGTTTGTTCCTACTTTACAAAAATCTAAAGGACAATTAAGAGCCATCTATACTGATTCATATGAGGTGTATGGAGCAAATTGGACTGATCATTTGTTGGAAAAATTTCAACTTTGGAATGGGTATGATTTACGAGCCAAATTACCGATTTTAGCAAAAGAAAAAGCGAGCTCAGAAGAAGAAAATCAAGTCTGGGCTGATTACCATCGAACCATTAGTAAATTGGTACAAGATGAATTTACTAAAAACTTTCATCAATTTGCAACACAACAAAAAGTAAAGAGTCGCGACCAAGCTCATGGGAGTCCTGGTAATCTAATTGATTTGTATGCAGAAGTAGATATTCCAGAATCCGAGTTTTTTGGAAGCAAACCTTACTCAATTCCAGGTTACCGAATTGATCCTGATTACGATTCGACTACTTTTGGAATTCCAGATATTAAAATTATTAAATTGGCTTCTTCTGCTGCCAATTTTTACGGAAAAAAATTAGTATCAAGCGAAACAGCAACTTGGTTGGGGAATCATTTCAAAGTTTCATTAGCTCAAGTTAAACCTGTAGTAGATGAAGTGATGTTGGGAGGTGTTAATCACTTATTTTACCACGGAGCAACTTATTCTCCGCCTGAGGTAAAATGGCCGGGTTGGTTATTTTATGCAAGCACTAATTTTAATTACAATAGTCATTTTTGGAATGTGATGCCAGAATTGAATGGTTATATTGAACGTTGCCAAACTCGATTACAAAATTCAACATCTGATGCGGAAATCATGCTTTATTTTCCAATGGAAGATATTTGGCATAAAGAAAATGGAAAGGGTAAATTGCATACGATGGAATTGCATGCTAATAGTCGAATTTGGATGCAAAAAACAGCCTTTGCACATTGGGCCAATTTATTTCAAACCAATGGATTTCAAGCAGATTATGTTTCAGATGAAATGTTATCTAAGATAAAATTGAATCCCAACAAATCGTTTACATCTCCTGGTGGACAAACTTATAAAATTCTATTTTTGCCTGCAGTCGATTATCTTTCCTTAGAAACGTTAGAAAGAGTTTCAAAATGGGTTAAGCAGGGGTATCCTGTATATTTTTTAGAACATTGGCCGCAACTTCATAACACTTGGAATTGGTCTGACTCTTTGCAAACTCGTTGGGATAAAGCGAAGGAATCGTTATTGTTGCGTGTGGTTGCAGATCCAAGAGATGTGTTGCAGAAACACCGTATAGCACATGAAGCTGATCTGGCTGAACAAGGGTTAACCTATTTAAGAAAAAGATCAAGTATTGGTTATACGTACTTCATAGCAAATTTAGGGAATGAGGTAAAAGAAGGTTCCATTAAGTTAGCCAAAATGAATTCGGGATATAAACTATTTAGTCCTCTTTCTGGCAAAGAACAAGATGGAAAATTAGATGCAAAGCAGAAAGTAATTTTTCTTCGATTGGAGCCAGGTGAAACAATTTTCGTTGATCAGAAAGCGATATCAACACCTTTGAGATTAAATAAATTACCTGATGAATATGTAAAAAAGGAAATTAATTTTGTTGGACCTATTCAGATAAATTTCATAAAAGGAAATCCAGCATTACCAAAATCTTTACAATTCGCTAAAACCAATTTTTGGACAATTGATTCGAGTACTCAATATTTTACGGGTCAGGGTGTGTACAAAATGAAGTTCAATTTGGATAGTATCGAAATTGCACAAACAAAATTTTTACATTTCACAGAAATTCGTGATTGGGCAAAAGTGAAAATAAACGGACAAGATGTAGGAAGTATGTGGTCTATTCCATTTAAAATTGAAATTCCAGCTGGATTATTAAAATCTGAAAATGAGCTTGAATTAGAAGTGAGTAATGTTTCTGCAAATTATATTCGATTACTTGATCAACAAAAAGTAATGTGGAAGAATTTTTATGAAATTAATTTTGTTGACATTCGTTACAAACCATTTGATGCATCTAAATGGAATGTTGAATCAGGAGGTTTTGGAGGAAAAATGTATTATTCAAATCGATGAGTTCTTGGGTTACACAACTTCAAAAAGCGTTAGAAAAGCACGCTAATTCAGAAAATGGTTTTTGGATGTCCAAATACATGCGCAATCAATTTGAATTTTTGGGCGTAAAAAAGCCAATTCAAATGCAAGTGTTTAAGCAGGAATTCAAAGATTTTGATCGATTTTCCGATTTTTTAAAAATTGCATCAGAGCTTCAACAATTACCTCATCACGAATATCATTATTTGTCTATGGTATTGGTCATTCAAATGAAAAAATCATGGGATGATCGAATTCCAATTTGGGTAGAACAAATGACTTTGAAATATCCTTGGTGGGATATTACCGATGTGTTGGCCCCTAAAATTCTGGGTCCTTATTTTTTAACATATCCTGATCAAAAAGAGATTTATATAGATCGATGGATGAACAGTGGTCATATTTGGTTACAAAGACTTTGTATTCTATATCCTTTAGATTATAAAGAAAAATTAAATACAGAAGAATTAAAAGCTATTATTCTTCAATTAACTAGCTCAAAAGAATTTTTTATTCAAAAGGCAATTGGATGGATCTTACGTCAATACGCTCGAACGAACCCAGGATGGGTTCGTGAATTTGTTCAAGACCATTCCTTAGCAGCATTAAGTAGGCGAGAGGCATTAAAGCATCTTACATAAATTGTTTTAACCATTCTCTGGCATCTCTTTCATTTGAAAATGTCTTCATAGGAATAGGTGATTGCTGAAATTTGAACAATACATTCATAATGAATTTTGCGAGGTTCCCTTCAGATACCATAGCCATTGCAGTATAAATTTCCGGTAATTTTAATTTGCTAAATTCACGAGTTGCCTTATCAGGCATTGGGGAAGATGAAAGAAAAATTAATAAAGGTACAGGCGTATTGTTTGTGATGGATTTGACCAAGTTTACATTTTCTTGAATGTTGTTGACTGTTCTAAGGATACTTTTTGAATAAGAAATCAGCAATTTTTGGTCTTCAAAATAATAATCTGCGATATGTCCTTTTATTAGTTCCATTGACATTTATTTTAAGCCTATAATTTGTAAAAAGGCTAATTTTGATGCTATTTTGTATCAATAAAAATATTCAATTTTTATAATTAATTAAAATATTCAATCGATATGTGCGGAATTGTAGCTTACATAGGATCTCAGAATGCCTTCCCAATTATTTTAAAAGGATTAAAACGACTCGAGTATAGAGGCTATGATAGTTCTGGAATTGCCTTATTTGATGAGCACATATCCTGTTTTAAGAAAAAAGGTCGTGTAAGTGAATTGGAAGCTTGGAAGGATAAAGTAATTGACAAGGCCCAAGTGGGAATTGGTCATACACGTTGGGCTACCCATGGAGAACCTTCTGATGCCAATGCACATCCACATCAATCGAACAGTGGACGATTGACTTTGGTTCATAATGGAATTATTGAAAATTATGCTTCTTTAAAGAAAGAATTAGAGGTGAAAGGATATCATTTCAAGTCTGAAACGGACACAGAAGTATTAGTGAATTTTATTGAGGATATTCAAAAAAATAACAATTCAAGCTTAGAAGAAGCAATCCGATTTGCTTTAAAAAGAGTAATTGGTGCCTATGTGATTATTGTGATGGAGGAAGGTTTTCCGGATCGCTTAATTGCTGCAAGAAAAGGAAGTCCTCTGGTTATTGGAATTGGGGAAGGAGAGCATTTTTTAGCATCTGATGCTTCACCAATTATTGAGTATACTAAAAAAGTAATTTATGTAAATGATTACGAATTGGCAATTATTACCAAAGATGAAGTCAGTTTGAAAAACCTAGGTAATGAGCCTGTTACGCCATACATTCAACAATTAGATTTAGAATTGGCCCAAATTGAAAAAGGTGGTTATGATCATTTCATGTTAAAAGAAATTTTCGAACAACCCAATAGTTTAACCGATTGTTTGCGTGGTCGATTAGAGCCCGAATCGGGAATTTTAACCCTTGCCGGAGTTGAACAAAATTTGTCGGCTTTTGCTCAGGCAAAAAGAATTGTCATCATTGCTTGTGGAACAAGCTGGCACGCGGGTTTAGTTGCTGAGTATATGATTGAGACTCTTTGTCGAATTCCTGTAGAGGTAGAATATGCTTCTGAGTTTAGATACAGAAATCCAGTAATTGGGGCAGGAGATGTGATCATTGCAATTTCTCAAAGTGGTGAAACTGCTGATACCTTAGTGGCCATTGAAAAGGCTAAAGAACAGGGAGCGTTTATTTTTGGGGTAGTTAATGCAGTGGGCTCATCTATTGCAAGAACATCTCATGGTGGAGCATATATACATGCTGGTCCAGAAATTGGTGTGGCAAGTACAAAGGCTTTCACAGGTCAATTGACAGTATTGGCGATGATGGCTATCAAAATCGGAAAAGAGAAAGGTACGATCACTGCACAAGTATATCAACATTTAATTAAAGAATTAGGTGATATCCCTGCAAAAGTTAAAAAAACGTTGTCTCAACCATTGAAGGTGAAGGAAGTAGCTGAAAAATATGCGGATGCTAGAGATTTCTTATTTTTGGGTAGAGGATATAATTTTCCTGTAGCCTTGGAAGGAGCATTAAAATTAAAAGAGATTTCCTACATACATGCCGAAGGATATCCTGCTGCAGAAATGAAGCACGGACCTATTGCCTTAGTAGATGAAAATTTGCCAGTTTTATTTGTGGCTACTAAAGATGCTTATTATGAGAAAATTGTAAGTAATATTCAAGAAATTAAAGCACGAAAAGGAAAAGTAATTGCAATTGTTACAGAAGGGGATACATTGATCAAAGGAATGGCAGATGATATCATCGAAGTGCCAGAAACAGATGAGTTACTTGCACCGTTGGTGTCTGTTTTACCTACTCAATTATTATCTTATTATATCGGTGTAGCAAGAGGCTTAAATGTTGACATGCCTCGTAACTTAGCCAAATCAGTAACTGTTGAGTAATTTTTTAAACTAATTTATGAAAAAGCTATCTCTATCTTTGATTTTAAGTCTTTATGTTTTTTTTACATTTGGTCAAAATGTAAAGGTTGAACCAATGAATTGGTGGGTTGGAATGAAAAATCCAAATGTCCAATTATTGGTTAGAGGTGAAAATATTAAGGGTTGCGAAGTGGTTTCTCTTAAATCAGGCTTGACCATTAAAAAAGTAAATAATGCGGATAGTCCTAATTACTTATTTGTAGATGCAGTCATTGCTGGAAATGCTCAGGCTGGCACCTACCCTTTGCAAATTAAAAAACAAGGAAAAATTATCCAAACCATTAATTATTCCTTGGAAGCTCGCGAAAAAGGTTCTTCTAATCGTCCGAGTTATTCATCAAAAGATGTAATTTATTTAATTACTCCTGATCGTTTTTCCAATGGAAATACAAAGAATGATCAGGTAGAGGGAATGACGGATATGTCATTAAATCGATCAGCTTTATATGATAGACATGGTGGTGATTTGAGAGGCATCATTAATCATTTAGATTATATTCATGACATGGGTTTTACAGCGGTTTGGAATATGCCTGTCATGGAAAATAATCAGAAATTGGAAAGTTACCATGGCTATGGAATTACCGACCATTACAAAATAGATCCACGATTTGGGACAAATGAGGACTATAAAGAATTAGGAAAAAAATTAAAAGAAAAGGGAATGTATTTGATTCAAGACATTGTGTTGAATCATTGTGGTGATGGACATTGGTGGATGAAAGATATGCCCTTTAAAGATTGGATTAATTATGGGGGGAAGTTCGTTTCAACAACACATCGTCGTGAAACTGTTCAAGATCCACATGTTTCAGCATATGATGCAAAATTGCAAACAGAGGGTTGGTTTGTTCCTGCGATGCCAGATTTGAATCAAAAGAATCCTTTTATGCAAAAATATATTATTCAGAATACTATTTGGTGGATTGAATATGCGCATTTAGGTGGACTTCGAATAGATACATATCCATATTCTACAAAGCAATTTGCAACTCAATGGTCAGATGCAATCCTTGCAGAATATCCAAATTTAAATATGGTTGGCGAAGAATGGTCTTCTAATCCTATCATTACCTCTTATTGGCAAAAAGGAAAAATTAATCGAGATGGATATAAATCATCCCTACCTGCTTTAATGGATTTTCCTTTGCAAAATGCGCTTTCCGAAGCTATGAATGAGGAAGACAAAGAATGGGGAAAAGGATTGAATAAACTTTATAGTGTATTATCAAATGATTTGGTGTATCCTAATCCTGATAATTTAGTTGTATTTGGAGATAACCATGATATGTCTAGAATTTTTACACAGGTAAAACATGATCCAGATTTATTGAAAATGGCCATGACCTATATCTTTACAACTCGCGGAATTCCACAGGTATTTTATGGCACTGAAATCCAAATGTCTAATCCAAAAAGTAATGAACATGGAGAAATTAGAGGTGATTTTCCTGGCGGTTGGGATGGAGATGCTAAAAATGCATTTAAGGGAATCAATTTAAGTAAAGAAGAAAAAAGCATGCAAGATTTTTTCAAGAAAATACTTCAATGGAGAAAAACATCTGATGCAATTCATCATGGAAAATTAATGCATTTTGGTCCTGAAAATTCCGGACCAGGGAACGGAATTTATGTATATTTTAGATATACCAACAAAAATAAGGTAATGGTAGTCTTAAATAAAAATAAGGAAAATCGAATGTTGGATTTAAGTCATTATCGTGAAATATTAAAAGAAAATTCAAAAGCCATTCAAGTATTTGATGGTAATGAAGTGGTACTAAAAGACCAATTAAACGTGCCAGCAAAATCAGCAATGATCTTTGAAATAAAAGAGTAATTTATGTCAAATGACGCAGGCTAAATCGTTTTTCTATTTTTTGCTTTTTTTAATTATCCTAGTAGGATGCAGTAGTGTTTTGGTTTATACTCATCCTGGATTAGATAATTCATGGGCACAGGCCTTACTTTTGGCCATTCAAAAAGGGGAAACATTTGGTACCGAATTCGTTTTCAACTATGGCCCTTGGGGTTATTTGAATTTTAAAACAATTGCTCCTTCTACTAGCAAATGGTTTATTCTTTTTATTCAATTATTATCCGCGTATAATTTTTTCCATTTGTGGAATTCTCTAGTAGAAAAAATGCCGAATCTAAAGGTGTTTTTTTCGATTTTATTTTTGTTTTTATTAGTCCCATTCGCTTCTATTGGTGATTTTAGCTTTACGTTTTTCTATTTTTTAGTTTATTGGTTATTTAATGGAATTGCTAAAAATGACCTCTTCTCATTTATCATTGCACTGATAATAGTGGTTGTGATCTTTTTCGTGAAGCTTAATTTAAATGTTATTGTGGTTTGTTTTTATATCACAACAATTGGAGTAGCAATGATTGAATCTCGTATTCCTAAAATTCAATTATTTAGTCTGGTAATTTTACTTTTAGGAATTATTTACAGTTTATCCTTTTCTCTCAATGTAGATTTAGTTGCTTACTGTAAAGAGACTTTATTGTTAATCGAAGCCT
>JACCDM011573269.1_pt1 | contig 37970 bp, 40 predicted proteins | sample 7445851 | NCBI WGS metagenome assembly JACCDM01 (sample SAMN15323438, study PRJNA562643) | freshwater metagenome | isolation source: river surface water | place: USA:Blue River Watershed | collected 2017-08-16
AAGTTGTGGTCCAAGAATTTACTGCGCTAGCAAAACCGTTTTGCAATCTAATCCGTTTCAAACGATTCTCCGATGACATTGAGGTCATCTCAAAAATGAAACAAGATCCGGTGGTATTGATTGTTGCCCCATTATCAGGTCATCACTCCACCTTGCTTCGCGATACGGTTCGCACTCTCTTACAAGACCACAAGGTCTATGTCACAGAGTGGATCGACGCACGCATGATCCCAAAAGATCAGGGTATCTTTGGTCTCAGCGATTATGTTCATTACGTTGAAGACTTTATCCGTCACATCGGTGCAGAAAATCTTCATGTGATCTCTGTATGCCAACCAACGGTTCCAGTTTTGGGTGCCGTCTCCCTGATGGCATCCCGCGGTGAAGATACACCTCGAACCCTAGTCATGATGGGTGGACCCATTGACGCACGTAAATCCCCAACCGCTGTGAACTCTTTAGCAATGAATAAATCGATCGAATGGTTTGAGGCGAATACGATCTATAACGTTCCACCTCCCCATCCTGGCGTAGGTCGTCGCGTATATCCAGGCTTTTTGCAACACCTCGGATTTATTGCCATGAATCCTAGCAATCACTTTCAGTCTCACTGGGACTATTTCCAGAATTTAGTTCGTGGCGATGAAGAGGATGCACAAGCGCACATTCGCTTTTATGACGAATACAACGCTGTTCTTGATATGGACTCTCACTACTACCTTGATACTATTCGGACAGTATTCAAAGACTACAGCCTACCCAATGGTACTTGGATGGTTGAGGATGAATTAGTCAAACCTCAAGACATTACACAATCTGCCCTATTGACGATTGAGGGTGAGATGGACGATATTTCTGGAAGTGGTCAAACACGCGCGGCTCATAAACTGTGTAAGGGTATCGATGAATCCAGAAAAGAACATTACGAAGTTAGTGGTGCAGGTCACTACGGAATCTTTTCAGGCAGTCGTTGGCGCAATAAGGTCTATCCTCGCATACAGAACTTTATTCGTGCACATCATTCGTCTAATCCTAATAGTCAAGACGCCAATTAAGTTCATCCCGAGTTAAGTCAATGCGCTCTACCAAGCTTGCTGACTTACTGGAGGATGCCCTTCCTCAAACCCAATGCACCAAATGCGGCTATCCGGATTGCCGGGGATACGCAGAAGCGATGGCCAATGGTCAAAAACCAAATCGCTGCCCACCCGGAGGTCAAGAAGGCATTATTCGCCTAAGCAAAATACTGGATTTCAAGCTCGATGATCAAACTAAGCAAATTGATCCAGAGTGTGGGGTTGAAAGGCCCCGTCCGGTAGCCTGGATTGATCCAAAAGCATGTATTGGCTGCACGCTGTGTATTCAAGCTTGTCCGGTTGATGCCATCGTTGGAGCCTCCAAACAAATGCATACCGTTTTGCCAGAATGGTGTACCGGTTGTGATTTATGTGTTGCCCCTTGCCCAGTCGATTGCATCAGCATGATCAACGTCACTGATCAAAAAACAGGCTGGGATGCCTGGTCACCCACTCAGGCAGATCTTGCTCGCACGCGCTATCAAGCCCATCTTGAAAGAATGTCGCGCGAAGAGCGTGATCAACAAGAAAAGCTTGCCCAAAAAGCGAAAGCAAAACTCGATGCCTTGGATAAAAATCAAGCCCACAATCAAGAAGAATTAAATGAAATCGAGCGTAAGCGTGCCATTATTGCTGCTGCAATTGCTCGCGTTAAGCAATCGAGTTCGTAATCACTCATATGAGTCCCGAGAAGCGCATTGCTTTTTTTGAGCAACTTAAAGCCAATAATCCAAAACCCACGACTGAGCTCGAGTACAGTTCGCCCTTTGAGCTATTAACAGCTGTATTGCTCTCCGCTCAGGCAACAGATGTCTCCGTAAATAAAGGAACCCGAAAACTATTCGCTGTCGCCAATACACCCGAAGCAATACTTGCACTTGGTGAAGAAGGTGTTCGACCCTATATTCAGCATATTGGTCTATTTAAAACAAAGGGGAAGCATCTCCAGCAAACCTGCAAACTCTTGTTGGAGCGTCATGGTGGCAAGGTACCAAGCAAGCGAGAGGATTTAGAGGCCCTTCCAGGTGTTGGCCGTAAAACAGCAAATGTCATCCTCAATACCGCTTTTGGTCAAGCAACGATTGCAGTTGATACCCATATTTTTCGGGTAGCCAATCGAACCGGTCTTGCTCCTGGTAAAAATGTGTTGGAGGTTGAGAACAAATTACTGAAACGCGTTCCCAAAGACTATTTATCGGACGCACACCATTGGCTAATATTGCATGGACGCTATATTTGCAAAGCTCGTAACCCCGATTGCCAACACTGTATCGTTGAGCCACTGTGCTCCTACCGATATAAAACGAATCTAGGAAAAATCCGTGGCTCTATTTAATCCCAGTCGGGACGAGGTCCGACAGTTTTTTTGCGAGGCGTGGCAAAAGCATATCAATCAAAGTGTTTTAACCCCCTTGGAAACCCTTGCCTGCAAATGGATTGAACAGCATCCAGAGTACCATTCCACTCTCAATCATCCAGACAAAGCATTGCAGCAAGAGTTCACACCTGAGCAAGGAACAAGCAACCCCTTCCTACATCTTTCGATGCATTTATCGATTAGCGAACAGATTTCGATCAATCAGCCGCCTGGTATTCAAGTGATTGCGCAACAACTCAGTAATAAACTTGACTCGGAACATGAGATGCACCATCAAATCATGGAATGTTTAGGTAAAGCACTTTGGGAGTCGCAACGCAGTGGCCAAGCATTGGATGCACAGGCCTATTTAGAATCAATCCGTAAACTGATATAACTTCAATTACTATTTGCCAAATGGATCCAATCGCCCTCTTTCGTTCGAACTGGCAGACGTATCAAAAAATTGTTGAGCATAACTATATGTTTCATGATGAATTGTTCTCTGCTTGCCAACGACTCATTAAGGGAATCCATAAACCGCTCACCATCCTTGATCTCGGCTGCGGTGATGCCTCGCTTACCAAACAGCTTTTGACCAATATCAAGGTAGAGCGCTATATCGCCTGTGACCTTTCTGAAAATGCTTTGGAGCTTGCGAAGGAAAATCTTGGATTCCTTAGCAACCTCGCTAAGTTCAATTGCATCGACATGCTGGAGCAACTTCGCTTAACTCCAGATCAATCAATCGATCTGGTTTTTTCAAGTTATGCAGTTCACCATTTATCGGATACTGATAAAGCCATTCTCTTCACAGAATGTAAACGTATTCTTAAACCATCAGGCTATGTCGTCTTAATTGATGTGATGCGAAATAATCTACAAGAACGTGCGATATATCTAAAAGAGTATTTAGGTGCAGTTCAAAGTGAATGGAAAGCCATTGATCCCGCTGAGTTTGACCGAATCGCTGAACACGTTATTGCAAACGATTTCCCATTAAGCCCATCGGAATACGAGGGTTTGGCATTCCAAGCGGGTTTAAAGAATATCTCTCGACTCGATGCCCATGGTTTTCATCAAGCATGGGCCTATCAACATTTAGGCTAGATCCGCAATTCCTGAACGGATTGCATCCGGCAAGCCCTTCGCTAGTTCTCGTCTAGACTTCAAAACAGCTTCCGGGGTCTCGCGTTGCTTAGCAGACCAAATGGATCCGGGAAAATAGGGATCGTCAGTAAACCGTGGGATTACATGCCAGTGCAGATGAGGTACTTGGTTACCTAAAGACGCTAAGTTGATTTTGGTCGGACGCATCACGCGACGTACAGCAAATTCAACAACATCAACTAGAGATAACAGTATTTCTCGCTCGACCCGAGAAAGATCACTCATTTCTGCAAGATGTCGGTTCCAAATAATCCGGCAATAACCTGGAAGATGGGGATCATTAATTTGGACGACGCGGGCATCATCACCGCGCCAAATGAGGTGGCCACCATCTTCTTCACAAAGTACGCAGTTACTCATGGCATTAATGTAAAACAGAAAGGCGCTAAAGTCACCCTTTTGAGGATCCTTGTAGCGCCTTACTTTACTTCTTACTCTGCCGCTTAAGGCAGGAGTGGTTTAATGGAACTGCTCTTCTTCGGTTGATCCGGTCAGTGCTGTCACAGATGATTTACCACCCTGAATCACGGTTGTAATGTCATCAAAATAGCCAGTGCCTACCTCTTGTTGATGTGACACAAAGGTATAACCACGCTCGCGAGCCGCAAACTCTGGCTCTTGTACCTTCTCAACATATGCTGACATACCCCGCTTCACATAATCTTGGGAAAGGTCGAACATGTTGTACCACATGGAATGGATACCAGCTAGGGTAATAAATTGATACTTATAGCCCATCGCACCCAACTCTCTTTGAAATTTTGCAATCGTTGCATCATCGAGATTTTTCTTCCAGTTAAATGATGGCGAGCAGTTGTACGCCAACATCTTGCCTGGGAACTTCTCCCGAATCGCTTCAGCAAATTTCTTAGCAAACTCCAAATCCGGTGTGCCGGTTTCGCACCAGACCATATCAGCATATGCTGCATAAGCCAAGCCGCGAGAAATCGCTTGTCCTAAGCCTTTGCGGGTCTTATAGAAACCTTCTGGTGTTCTCTCACCGGTTAAGAATGGCTTGTCATTCTCATCGTAATCCGAGGTCAATAGGTCAGCAGCCTCAGCATCGGTTCTCGCCAAGATGATGGTAGGCACACCCATCACATCAGCAGCCAAGCGTGCTGCAATCAATTTTTGTACAGACTCTTGTGTCGGCAATAAAACTTTTCCGCCCAAATGACCACACTTTTTAACCGATGAGAGTTGGTCCTCAAAGTGCACTCCCGCGGCACCGTTTCTAATTAGAGCCTTGCTAAGTTCATAGGCGTTCAAGACTCCACCAAAACCTGCCTCTGCATCAGCCACGATTGGCGCAAAGTAATCGATGTAGCCAGGATCTCCTGGGTTAATACCCTTGGACCACTGAATCTGATCAGCACGCTCAAATGAGTTGTTGATACGCTCAACTACCTTAGGAACGGAATCAACGGGATAGAGTGATTGATCGGGATACATTGCCGCATAACTATTGTTATCAGCAGCGACTTGCCAACCAGATAAATAAATCGCTTTTACACCTGCCTTAACCTGTTGCATCGCTTGACCACCAGTCAGCGCTCCAAGGCAGTTCACATAAGCCTCGTTATTGACGAGGTTCCACAACTTCTCTGCGCCTTGTCTTGCCAAGGTGTATTCAGGTCGGACCGAACCACGCAAACGGACAACGTCCTCCGCGCTATAGCCGCGCTTCACTCCCTGCCAACGAGGATTGGTATCCCAATCTTTCTGAATGGTTGCTGCTTCTGCTTTACGTGTCACCATGTTGCTCTCCTTCATGAACAATAAAAATCTGTTTAACTGGGGAACTGCGCCCCGAACTCTTATGTCTTATATAAGAGTTTAGAGAGGGATTTCAGGGAAAAGTATGAAAAATAACCAACAACGCTAAATAAATAAGTTAAATTAATTCAATAGCTTATAAATATAATTTTACTATACGAAATAATTATTTAGCGAGTGAAATTTACTTCTAAATTTTGAATGATCAAGTTTTTACTTGATGAAATGCTAATTTCTTAATATGAAATGTAAAAATGAATTGGAATCTACGCGGTATATTTTCAAATAAAACTAATGGAATCCAGAATGAAGCTTCGATCGTGCGTGCATTTACAACAAATAGCCTCATTGAGACTTAGTCTGTTAATCACCATTTGCCTAGTTACCCCTTTAAGCATTGCACAACAAAATCAACAGGCATCTGAGGGGCTTGAAGAGGAATTAATCTCAGTTGAAATTACAAAAGGAATTACTCAGGGCGGCGTCTTTTCAGTTAAGGTTGGATCAAAGAATCATTCTCGACTTGCTGTGTTGATACCAGGGTACCCATCAGTATTTAGGCCTGTAGTCGAAAATGGTGTAATGGTTAGTACGCGACTAAGTGGAAACTTTTTAATCCGCTCAAGACGTCATTTAGCAGATAACACAATAGCTGTTTTAACTGTAGATTGCTACTCAGATAGTGGAGATTACTGCTCAAGTACATACCAAGCCTCTAAGGAAAGACAAGCTCATATTCAAAATCTGATTGATGAAGTTAAGAAAAGAAATCCTAGTATTTCAGAGGTATGGCTGATCGGGACCAGTATGGGAACTATTTCTTCGTCCTTTATGCCAATATATGATCCAAAAAAATATGCTGGTTCAATACATACTGCCTCAATTACTGAGCCCTATGCTCGAAATTCTTACAGAGAGCTCATCAATTTCGACTATAAAAAATCAGGTATAAAGCAATTTTTTGTTCATCATAAAAATGATCCGTGTTATCTGACTACATGGTCTGGGGCAAAGAGTATTTCAACTAAATACGAAATCCCTCTAGTTACTGTTTTTGGAGGAAGTAACTTTCAAGGTGAGCCCTGTAATGCTTTTACTGAGCATGGATTTAGAGGAAAAGAGCGTGAGGTAATGAGTGTAATTGGAGAAATTGTTAAAACTGGAACTACAACTAATCTTGAGATTAAATAGTGGATAAATCAATTCGCCTTATTTGGTGTATTACTCGCGACCTTGAACGCCGTGAAGATGATCAGACACTGGATAAACGCAACGCCAAGGAATAACCAATTCGGACGACCAGCATCAAGCAAAATACCAAACGCTAATGGCCCAACCGATGCGCCAAGGTCGATACCCGAGTACACAATTCCATAAACGCGTCCTGATGCACCTTGTGGAGTAGCTGACCGAATCATTAAATCCCGCGATGGTGCTGCAATACCCAAACCGATTCCAATTACTACAAAGAGACTTGGAATTAAAGTTGATGAAACAAACTCTGCGCCAATAATGACAGACATCAGTGCGCTAATAAACAAACAAACCACTACCGTTCGTTCCGGCGATGCAAAACGACTAGCCAGATAACCGCCCAAGATCATTCCGCCTGCCGTGCCCAGTGCCAGCAGAGTCAAGAAGAAATTTCCGGAAGCAACTGAGATCTCGTATGTTTTAAAAAGCGCACTGGGTGCAAACGACTGAATCCCAGACATCGCCACCATGCTGAGAAAGAAAAAAATCCAGCACAACCAGACCGCAGGTAACTTGAGAAAATCAAAAGTTCCAAGCGGGGTGTGATTAGGATCTTTTTGTCTAGCTTGAGCTAAATTAGACTCATGACGTGCTTTGGCATCATCTTCTAATAGATCACGGTTTAGCCACAACAGAAATAAAACAGCGCAAGCTAGAATCGCCGCAGCCATCATGGCAGTTCGCCAATTTGATAACTCAGCAATTGCAACCATAAATACTGGTGCTAATGCCCAACCAAGGTAACCAGTAACTCCATGGAACGAATAGGCATAGGGCAAACGTTTCGGTGAAATCTTATGATTAATCAGTGTGTAATCAACTGGATGAAATACACCATTTCCACAGCCCATCAAAACAGCCCCAATCATCAAACCCAAGTAACTCGAACTTACCGCATAGGTCATTGCCGATAAAGCAAGCAGGCCAACTCCAGCAAATAAAACTGGGCGAGCACCCTTTTTGTCGACCAAAAATCCAGACGAGGCTTGTACCACGCAAGAAACCACAAAGAAAACGGTCATCAATAAACCAAGTTCGGCATAAGAAAGAGCGAACTCGGTTTTTAACCACGGGAATAACGGAGGCAATACCAGATGATAGAAATGCGAAGTACCGTGCGCAAGGCTGATTAGGCCAATGGTACGGTTATCACTGGGGTAGAGACTACCTTGAGCAAGCGACATAGCGCTAGTTTAGCGCCAGTCGCTGCTGATTGAAAATAATTAATGCACTAGGCGCGAGAAGCTGAAGTCGCCTTTTTTATCAACATCCACCGGGATGACATCTTGAGGACCAAACTTGCCCTCCAAAATCATCTTAGAAACTGGGTTCTCAATGTGTTGCTGAATTGCACGCTTTAGCGGTCTTGCGCCAAATACAGGGTCAAAACCTACCTCGGCCAACTTGTTAAGAGCAGCATCACTGATATCCAATTGCATATCCAAACGCGTCAGTCTTTCCGATAAGTTTTTAAGCAAGATCTTCGCAATCGAAGCAATATTCTTTTGGTCAAGCCCGTGGAATACTACGATCTCATCCACTCGGTTTAAGAACTCAGGACGGAAGTGATTTTTGAGCTCACCAAAAACGGCTTCCTTGACTTCGGTTTGATTCTTACCCGTCATCGACTGAATCAAATGTGAACCAATATTGCTGGTCATCACAATCACTGTGTTTTTGAAGTCAACGGTTCGGCCTTGACCATCTGTTAAACGACCATCATCCAGAACCTGAAGTAAGACATTAAAGACATCGGGATGCGCCTTCTCAATTTCATCAAAGAGAATGACGCTGTAGGGTTTACGACGAACTTGTTCGGTCAAATATCCGCCCTCTTCATACCCAACATATCCAGGTGGGGCTCCAATCAAACGAGCCACGCTATGCTTTTCCATGAACTCGCTCATATCAATTCGGATCAAACGATCGTCACTGTCAAATAAGAACTCAGCCAATGCCTTGCATAACTCAGTTTTACCAACACCGGTCGGTCCTAAGAACATGAATGAACCGTATGGCTTGTTTTCTTCGGAAAGTCCAGCGCGCGAGCGACGAATAGCATCCGATACCGCACGAATAGCTTCATCCTGACCCACTACACGCTCATGAAGATAATCTTCCATCTTGAGTAATTTATCGCGCTCACCCTGCATCATTTTGGATACAGGAATACCAGTTGCACGCGATACCACTTCTGCAATCTCTTCAGCGCCTACCTGAGTACGAAGTAACTTCGGTCGGCTCGTATCTTTTTTCTGAGCACTGGCTTCAGCTGCAGCGGCTGACTTCAACTTTTGCTCCAACTCTGGCAACTTGCCATATTGAAGTTCGGCTACTTTCTCAAGCTTACCCTCACGTTGTAGTTTGGCAATCTCGGCCTTTACACGATCAATCTCTTCCTTGATTGAGGCTGCTCCAAGGGCTGCGCCCTTCTCAGCTTTCCAGATCTCCTCAAGATCAGCATATTCCGAACCCAAACGTTTGATTTCTTCTTCGATCAACTCCAAGCGTTTCTTAGAAGCATCATCTTTTTCTTTTTTGACTGCCTCGCGCTCGATCTTTAACTGAATCAAACGGCGATCCAATTTATCCATCACCTCAGGTTTAGAATCAATCTCCATTTTGATTCGGGAGCCAGCCTCATCGATTAAATCGATCGCTTTGTCGGGTAAAAAACGATCCGTAATATAGCGATGCGAAAGTTCAGCTGCAGCCACGATGGCTGGATCGGTAATCTCGATACCGTGATGCAACTCATACTTTTCTTGCAAACCGCGCAAGATCGCGATTGTGGCCTCAACGCTAGGCTCATCCACCATCACCTTCTGAAAACGACGCTCCAGCGCAGCATCTTTTTCAATGTATTTACGGTACTCGTCCAGAGTCGTTGCGCCGATGCAATGAAGTTCGCCACGGGCAAGAGCGGGTTTGAGCATATTGCCAGCATCCATCGCGCCATCAGCCTTACCAGCTCCAACCATCGTATGAATCTCATCAATAAACATGATGGTTCGACCTTCGTCTTTAGCAACATCATTTAAGACGGCCTTGAGGCGCTCTTCAAACTCGCCTCGGTACTTAGCGCCCGCTAAAAGAAGAGCCATGTCCAAGACCAACACCCGTTTGTCTTTTAAAGTCTCAGGCACTTCGCCATTCACAATACGTTGCGCCAGACCCTCAACAATTGCAGTCTTACCAACGCCTGGCTCACCAATCAATACTGGATTATTTTTACTGCGACGTTGCAGGATTTGAATGGCTCTCCGAATTTCATCATCGCGACCAATCACTGGATCGAGTTTGCCTAAACGAGCACGCTCCGTTAAGTCGAGGGTATATTTCTTTAAAGCCTCGCGCTGACCCTCAGCATCGGCAGAATTGACTGACTCGCCACCGCGTACTAAATCAATAGCAGCCTCGAGCGCTTTACGACTTAAGCCATTCTCGCGGGCAGCCTTGCCCAACTCACCTTTGTCATCAGCTAAAACTAATAAAAAGAGTTCCCCAGCAATATATTGATCGCCACGTTTACTTGCTTCTTTCTCGGTTTGATTGAGCCAGTTCAGCAAAGTCCTGCCGATTTGCACATCACCGCCAGCACCCTGAACTTGAGGCAGTTTTTGAATCATTGCCTCAGCAGCTTTTTCAAGGCCGGCGACATTAACTCCCGAACGGGTTAAAAGGCTTCTAGCGCCACCATCTTGCTGACGCAGCATTGCTAGCAAAAGATGCTCTGGCTCAATGAATTGATTGTCTTTAGCCAAGGCAAGGCTTTGCGCATCGCCCAAAGCTTCCTGAAATTTAGTAGTTAATTTATCTATCCGCATGATTTATATCAATATTTATATATTCAATGATCTAAATGGTATATGGGGGTAAATTACTATTATTCAAGTTTTTTATGTCACCCTAAAACCAAATGCCTTGGTACCTTTATCTAGTTGAGTGTGCAGATGGCAGCTACTACGCGGGAATTACTAACCAGCTAGAGAACCGAATTAAAGCTCATAACATCGGTCAAGGCGCCCGCTATACCCGTGGTCGGGGGCCAGTCAAACTGTTAGCAAGCAAACAATATCCCGATCGATCGGCCGCCTCTAAAGCGGAGATTGCAATTAAGCGCTTACCGCGCTCACAAAAACCTTTTTTCTTTAAGGAGCGCTAATCTTTTGACCAGCGCTCTAGAGCCTGATCATCGGAGACTCTTGCATCAACCCAGCGTGCACCATCTGGCGTATCTTCTTTCTTCCAAAAAGGGGCTTGGGTTTTAAGATAATCCATCATGAACTCGCACGCCGAAAAAGCTTCTCCCCGATGGGCGCTAGTCACAGCAACTAAGACGATTTGGTCTTGAGGCTTTAATGGTCCAATGCGATGGATGATCAAAGCGTTTCTAAGATCCCAACGACTCTTAGCTTGCTCAATAATTTCTTCTAAAGCAGCCTCCGTCATCCCGGGGTAATGCTCTAAGGTCATTTGCTTAACAGCACTGCCCTCGTTCAAATCGCGCACGGTTCCAATAAATACTGCCACCGCACCAACTTGACCATCATCTTCTCGTAAACGAGCAACCTCGACAGAGAGATCAAAATCATGTTCTTGAATACGAACCGGCATCTTAACCTCCTGTTACCGGTGGAAAGAAGGCAACTTCTGCATCGTTCTGTAATTTAGTGTCCGGCTTAACCATTTGTTGATTAAGTGCGCAACGCAGAACTTTCTCGGTTGCTAATGTTTCAGCCCAAGGAGAACCTCGAGCAATTAGGTAAGTTCTTAAATCAGCAATCGTTTCAATTCCGGCAGGCAAATCGATATCCTCGTTTGCAACGCCTAAGGCCTCTCGAATCGAAGCAAAAAAACGCAGATGTATTTTCATAAGGTGTTTAATTAACTTTGCTGAATTAACTTAGGTGAATTAACTGAGCAGTCCACTAAATGGAATATAGCGAACCATATCACCTTTTTTAAATCCTTGACCTGCGGGGCAGTCTAGTAAACCATCCCCCCATGCTGCGCTTGTTAACACGCCAGAGCTCTGGTTTGGGAATAAATCCAACCCGCCTTGGGCATTCATACGAACCCGTAAAAACTCGTTACGCCGATCCGGTTTTAACCAATCAAAATCAGCGCGCACCATAAATGATGGGGGTATTAAATCTGAGCGGCCTTGTAACTTCAAAATAAATGGTCTTACAAACAAAAGAAAGGTTACAAAGCTAGAAACGGGGTTACCTGGCATACCAATAAACCAAGCTTCTTTACCGGGGTTATTTGAGCGACGCACTGCCCCAAAGGCCAAGGGTTTACCGGGTTTGATACCAATTTGCCAGAGATCTAAACGCCCTTCGGCAGATACAGCGGGTTTAATGTGATCCTCTTCGCCAACAGAAACTCCGCCTGAAGTAATAATCAAATCATGCTCAAGACTTGCCGTTCGTAAAGCTTCACGTGTTGCTTCAAGACGGTCTGGAACAATTCCGTAATCGGTTGCCTCGCAACCCAAACTGCGTACTAAACCCAAGAGCGTATCGCGATTTGAGTTGTAAATTCCGCCTGGTTTAAGAGGCTCTCCTGGTAAAGATAGTTCGTCGCCCGTAAAAAAAGCAGCGACTTTAACTTTTCGTTTAACTTTTAATTGCGCATAGCCTGCAGATGCAGCAACACCCAATTGCTGCGGTCTCAAAAAAGTACCTCCCGACAAAGCAAGCTTACCGACACTTAAGTCTTCACCGCGACGCCGAATCCACTGACCTGATTTGGGAACTACATTTACTTGAACAAAATCTTTTTGCTCTTGAACCATGCAATCTTCTTGCATCACAACCGCATCAGAGCCTGCGGGGATGGGGGCTCCCGTAAAAATTCTGGCAATCGTGTTTGGTTTTAAGGCATGTCCTACAGACCCCGCCGGAATTCTCTGATCAACTTTCAAAATAAGGCCAGGCGTTTTGATATCCTGAGTTGCAACCGCATAGCCATCCATCGAAGTATTGTCTAAAGGTGGCACATCAACCTGACTAAGTAAATCCTCAGCCAATACTCTTCCCAAAGCATCTTGAGTAGAAACAATCTCAGTTTCTGTAACAGGAACTGGATTTTTTAATAAATGCTCAAGGGCTTGCGCAGCAGTTAAGAGCGGTGGTTTGACAGTAGAACTAGGGTTTGGTGAAACACTCATAAACCGAATCAATCAATGTGTTGCTGGATAAATTCTTTTATCTTTGCGGTACTCACAGGCATCTCAACAACCCGTTGAGGTTTTGATTGAATATCACGGAATGCTGCTGGACATTCAGCAGGACGTCCCAAGGCTTCCTCAATCGTTTCTGCAAATTTAATTGGCAAAGCTGTTTCCAAAACTAACATCGGAATATTTTCCTGCAAATACTCTCGCGCCACCTTAATACCATCTGCCGTATGGGTATCAATCATGATTCCGTAACGACGATCAATATCGCGAATGGTTTCAATGCGATTTTGATGAGTGCTACGACCTGATACAAAGCCAAATTGGGCAATCTTTTTAAACGCTGGATCTTTCGATAAATCAAATCCGCCCAGAGTTTCTACTTGTTTAAATAAGTTGGCGGTCCGAGTTCCGTCACGATCCAGAAGATCATAGATAAAGCGCTCAAAATTACTTGCTTTTGAAATATCCATCGATGGACTTGAGGTATGAAGAGTTTCTGAGGATTTACGTGCACGGTAGATACCCGTTTTAAAGAACTCATCGAGCACATCGTTCTCATTGGTTGCTACCACTAGCTTCTCAATGGGCAATCCCATCATACGCGCAATATGTCCGGCACACACGTTGCCAAAATTACCAGAAGGGACTGCAAACGAGATACGTTCCGAACTAGATTGAGTCGCTAATAAGTAGCCTTGAAAGTAATAAACGACTTGGGCTAATACTCGGCCCCAATTAATCGAATTAACGGTACCGATTCGGTATTTAGCTTTGTATGCCAAATCATTACTCACCGCTTTCACAATATCTTGGCAATCATCAAACACGCCTGCAACTGCAATATTAAAAATATTGGGATCCTGCAAAGAGTACATCTGCGCCGATTGAAACGGACTCATCTTGCCCTGCGGAGAAAGCATGAATACTCGAATCCCTTCTTTGCCACGCATCGCATACTCCGCAGCGCTACCGGTATCACCTGAAGTAGCTCCCAGGATATTGAGATCTTGCTGAGCTTTCTTAAGAGCGTACTCAAATAAGTTGCCCAACAATTGCATGGCCATGTCTTTAAAAGCTAAGGTCGGACCATTTGATAAGCAAAGTAAGCCAAGCTTCGCTCCCTGCTCTTCACCAAGCCAATGAATGGGGGTGATATCGCTTGCTCGATCACAAGCTCTACCATTGCAGTAAACCTGAGCGGTATAGGTCTTCTTGAGAAGAGTTTCTAAATCATTAGCCGGAATATCATCGCAGTACAAACGAATGATCTTGAGCGCCAGTTCAGCATAAGACAAACCCCGCCAAGAGTCGAGCATTGCTGAGCTAACGCGAGGATATTGAGTAGGTAAATACAGGCCACCGTCTGGTGCCAATCCGCCTAACAAAATTCCCTGAAACGTTTCCTCTGGGCTTGCGCCACGAGTTGATTGATAACGCATACGTACTAGCTCAGCTTATGAAAGATTTTCAAGACGAATCTTGACGATCTCACCAATCACAGTCTTTAGGTCCTGCATCTCTTGAAGAGCAGCCAGCATATTCTTTTCTTTGGTCTCATGGGTCAAGATCACCAGATCCGTTTGACTCTCGCCCTCAGCCGCTTCCTTTTGCAATAAGGCATCGATCGACACGCCATGCGCTGCAAGAATACGCGTAATGTCGGCAAGAACACCGGCCTGATCAGCAACAGCAAGACGAAGGTAATAGCTGGTTGTCACCTCAGCCATTGGCAGAATTGGCGTATTTTGCAAAGCATCGGGCTGGAATGCGAGATGAGGGACTCGGTTCTCAGGATCAGCCGTTTGAAGTCTTGTGACATCGACTAAATCGGCAATGACTGCCGATGCAGTAGGCTCCGAACCAGCACCTTTACCGTAATAAAGAGTGGTGCCAACGGCATCACCAAATACTTGCACCGCATTCATCGCACCTTCTACGTTTGCTAGTAAACGTTTGGCGGGCACTAGTGTTGGATGAACACGCAGTTCGATACCGCTAGTGGTTTTTTTGGTAATGCCTAACAATTTGATGCGATACCCAAGTTGTTCGGCATAACGAATATCGATTGCCGATAACTTGGTAATTCCTTCAACATGAGCCTTATCAAATTGCATGGGTACCCCAAACGCAATTGCACTCATAATCGTGGCTTTATGAGCAGCATCCGTTCCTTCAATATCAAAGGTTGGATCAGCCTCGGCATAACCTAAACGCTGCGCTTCCTTTAAAACCGTATTGAAATCCAAACCCTTGTCACGCATCTCAGACAAGATAAAGTTGGTGGTGCCGTTAATAATACCGGCGATCCACTCAATGCGATTGGCACTTAAACCCTCGCGCAAAGCTTTAATGATGGGTATACCACCAGCAACTGCTGCCTCAAAGGCAACCATCACACCCTTTGCATGTGCTGCTTTAAAGATCTCATTACCATGCACTGCTAACAGCGCTTTGTTCGCAGTCACCACATGCTTACCAGCAGCAATTGCCTCCATCACTAAGTCTTTTGCAATTCCATAACCACCAATTAACTCAACCACAATATCAATCTCGGGGTTCTGGATAACTTGGCGCGCATCATTCACAACTTGGGCATTACCCTTTACTAATTCTTGAGCCCGCTGGGTATTGAGATCAGCAACCGTATGAATGCGAATACCCCTTCCAGCTCGCCGCTGAATCTCTTCCTGATTGCGAGCTAAAACCGTGAATACTCCGCTACCAACGGTACCGATACCGAGAAGTCCTACTTGAATGGGTTTCATTATGCTTTTGCCGTTGCGGTTGCTGCCTGCTTCATTGCATGCTTATTACGATAACGCTCTAAGAAACTTGCAATGCGGCGAATTGCCTCGCGCAAAGTATCTTCATGCGGTAAGAAAGTAATCCGGAAATGATCGGGCTTGGGCCAATTAAATCCTGTACCTTGCACTAATAAAACCTTCTCCTCACGCAAAAGATCGGCAATGAATTTCTGATCATCCTCAATGGGATACATCTTTGGATCTAATTTTGGGAATAAATACAAGGCAGCTTTTGGTTTGGCTACAGTCACTCCAGGGATCTCGCTCATGAGTTTGTACGCCAGATCGCGCTGTCGGGTTAACCGGCCATCTTTAGCGACCAAATCATCAATACTTTGATATCCACCAAGCGCAGTTTGAATCGCGTATTGACCTGGCACATTTGCGCAGAGTCGCATTGAAGAGAGCATATTCAACCCCTCAATGTAATCTTTAACCATTGCTTTGTCGCCTGACACCACCATCCAGCCCGAACGATAGCCACAAGAGCGATAGTTTTTCGACAAGCCGTTAAAAGTGATGGTCACAACATCAGTTGATAAAGATGCTAATGAAATATGCTTCTCACCATCGAATAACATCTTGTCGTAAATTTCATCGACAAAGAGGATTAGATTGTGCTTGCGCGCCACCGAGATTAACTCGAGTAATACCTCTTTTGAATACAAAGCACCCGTAGGATTGTTTGGATTAATCACAACAATCGCTTTGGTGCGCTCAGAGATTTTGGAGCGCACATCGTTTAAGTCTGGCGCCCAATCTTTTGACTCATCGCATAAATAATGTTTTGGGGTTCCGCCTGATAAAGAAACGGCGGCAGTCCACAGTGGATAGTCAGGTGCCGGTACTAAAACTTCATCACCATTATTTAGAAGAGCATTCATTGCCAAAACAATGAGTTCAGAGGCGCCATTACCGGTGTAAATATCATCCAGGGTAACCCCTTGAACACCTTTCTCTTGGTAATACTGCATGATCGCTTTGCGCGCAGCAAAAATACCCTTGGAGTCCGAGTAAGCGCATGCGTTTCCGAGATTACGGATCATGTCGAGCTGAATTTCTTCTGGAGGATCAAACCCAAACACGCCGACGTTGCCAATGTTTAGCTTGATAATTTTCTGGCCCTCTTCCTCCATGCGTTGAGCAAGCTCAAGCACAGGGCCACGAATGTCGTAGCAAACATTGTTTAATTTGTCGGACTTTTGTATCGGTTTCACAATCGGGTCTTTTTAAGGGTTAAGCTCTTGAAATTTAGGGATAATTTGCTAGCTATAATCCCTCAATTATGACAGAGCCTCAGCGTGAAGTTACATTCTGACCCCCAATCAAGCCAAAACACCATCACTGGCTATGGAATTGGCTACATCGAGGTCAATAAAACCGCCTACCCTCATGCCTTAATAGTCCAGCCTGATGGCGACGTTATGTCCTGGGCTGTTGAAGATCAGGCCGAACTATCTGTCGAACATTTCGCAAAACTGGCTGCTCTCAAACCCGAACTTGTCATTATTGGAACTGGCAAACAACAGCTGTTCCTCAAACCAAACCTCCTGCAACCTTTAATACAAGCCAAGATTGGTTTTGAGATGATGGATTCGCAGGCGGCTTGCCGTACCTACAACATTTTGATGAGTGAAGGTCGCAAAGTTTTGGCGGCCATTCTGTTAGAAAAGAACTAAGACTCATGTACGCGAACCGACAAGTCACGGCATTCAATTCACTGGCACTATTTGTTTTATTTGTAGTCGCAACTATTTTGTGGTTTGGAACCCTCGATTATCGGCATCTCATTCCGACTGATGAAGGTCGCTACGCACAAATGGCGCGCGAGATGATGGTAAGTGGTGATTACATTACACCTCGCTATAACGATTACAAATACTTTGAAAAACCTCCACTGCATATTTGGGCAACAGCAATTATTTTTAAATTATTTGGCTTGGGTGAATGGCAAGCACGACTTTGGAGTGGGCTGACAGGATTTTTCACCATCTTATTGGTTGGCTATACAGCAGCAAGACTATATGGTCACTTGACCGGATATTTAGCGGCTCTCATTTTGTTATCAAGCCCGATGTGGGTGGTTGGCGGTCATTTCAACGCACTGGATATGGGCTTATCAGCATTTCTGAATTTAGCCCTTTGCGCTCTTTTATTAGCTCAGCACGCCGATGCTGAGCATCAAGCAAAATCCAGACGAAATTGGATGTGGCTATGCTGGCTTGCGATGGGTCTAGCAACACTTTCTAAAGGTCTCATCGGAATCGTAATTCCGGGAATGGTGCTATTTGCTTATATCCTTACCCGCTGGGATTGGAAAATCCTTGCCCGTCTTCATATCATCAGCGGCTTATTCATCTATCTTGCGATAACAGCCCCTTGGTTTATTGCGGTCTCCATTCAAAATCCCGAGTTCCCGCATTTCTTTTTTATTTATGAACATTTTGAGCGCTTCACCGCAGATAATCATCGCCGAACTGCTCCCTTTTATTTTTTCTTACCTTTAGTTGTTGTGGGTTTCCTGCCGTGGATGCCGCAATTTTTTCAATCGGCCTGGCAAACCTTAAAGCAGTATCGCCTCAATCAATTCTCGGCGAACTGGATTCTTTGGGCATGGTTTGCGGTGATATTAATTTTCTTTAGCATCTCACGCTCAAAACTACCGGGCTACATCATGCCCGTGTTTCCAGCGCTAGCTATTTTGGCTGCTAAATCGATTTCAGATTATTTGGAATCGAATGTGCAACTCTCTAAAGCGTGGCGCTTGCAAACGATGATTTTCGTTCTTCTTGGTGTGATTGGCTTCTTCTTTCTATCGGAGGTTGGGAGAGATGGGCAGCCCGATGAGGTTGAGGCTTACCAAACATATACCATCTGGATTGGTGTTGCTCTTGCTTGCCTTCTCACCTTTAGTTTGATCTCTAGTTTGCTGACTAAACGAAATGCATTACTCAGCATTGCTATTTATGCATTTGGATTTTTCTTAACGGCCACGATCGCAGGTACCGGTCATGAAAGCTTAGGACGTGCAGTCTCGGGGTATGACCTAGTGCAGAAGGTTAAGAAGGAAATTCCGGAGGGCTCGAAGATCTATTCGGTGCGCTTACTCGATCACACCGTCCCGTTCTATCTAGAACGAAATACCATCATGGTGGCATTCACCGATGAACTGACTTTTGGGGCAAAACAAGAACCTGATAAATGGGTGCCAACGCTTGAAGCATTTATCTCAATTTGGAATCAAGATCCGTCGGCGATAGCGCTGATGACCTCTGGACAGTATGAAGAATTAAAAACGATGGGCTTGCCGATGGAGGAGCTTGGCCGAGATAGTCGTCGTGTGATTGTTCGACATCCGGGTTCAGCTTTGCGACAATAGGTGCATGAGTCATAGCACGCTCCCTTTCATCCCATTTACCAAACCAACGATTGATGAGGCAACGATTTCTGCGGTTGCGGATGTCTTGCGTTCGGGTTGGATCACCTCTGGCCCAAAAGTTTTAGAGTTTGAGAATGCTCTGGGCGAATTTTTAGAAGGAGCTGCTGTACGCTGTTTTGCGAATGGCACTGCCACCATGAAAATTGCTCTACAGGTTGCTGGGGTTGGAGCTGGTGATGAGGTCATTACAACCCCGATCTCGTGGGTAGCTACTTCAAATGTCATATTGGCGGTTGGCGCAAAGCCCGTATTTGTGGATATTGATCCTAATACTCGTAATCTTGACTTGAATAAAGTTCGTAAAGCGATTACCTCAAGAACAAAGGCAATCATGCCGGTTTATTTGGCAGGTTTACCGGTCAATATTGATGAGCTCTATGCCATTGCAAACCAGCATCGCTTGCGAGTGATTGAGGATGCAGCGCAAGCCTTAGGCTCTACTTGGAACGGAAAACGAATTGGTGCCAAAGGCCAACATGATTTAGTTAGCTTTAGTTTTCAGGCGAACAAAAATCTGACAACCATTGAAGGCGGGTGTTTAGTATTCAACACGGAACGTTATGGAACTGACCAAGTTAAGCTTGCTGAAAAACTCCGCTTACAAGGTTTGGTGAGAAGCGGTCCAGACGGAATGGAAGTTGATGTCTTAGGTGGTAAAGATAACTTAACCGATGTTAATGCGGTGATCGGTTTACATCAACTGCAGCAACTTGAACAATTTCAACGGAAACGCGCAATATTAGCTAAATATTATTTTGACAAAATAAATCAAACAAATTTAGTGAACAAGGGTGTACGCCTACCAATTGCCGATTTTGAGAATAGCAACTGGCATATGTTTCAAATCATCCTCCCCTTGCAACCGTTGGGTAAAACGCGTAGTCAGGTGATGCTCGCACTGAAAGAGCTGGGTATTGGTACCGGGGTTCACTATCCCATCATCACGAATTTTGAGCTATATCGCCGTTTAGGCTACTCACCTGATTCCACACCGATTGCTGCTGAAATTGGTTGCTCAATCCTGACGCTTCCCCTATTTCCGAGCATGAGCACGGCAGATATTGATCGAGTGATCAGTGGCTTAGAAGTGGTTTTGGCTTAAAAAGCCCTGATTCAGGCAAAATATTGGGATGAACACATCTGTCTTCCCACGACTTAGCGTCGTTATTCCGGTCTATAACGAAGAAGAAGGTTTACAGGCACTATTTGATCGTCTTTATCCAGCACTTGACCAAGTTGCAACGCAATTTTCTCTTGGATATGAAATCGTTTTTATCAATGATGGCAGTAAAGATCGATCAGCAGCAATCCTTGCCATGCAATATGAGAAACGACCCGATGTAACCCGCGTTGTTTTATTTGCCAATAATTTTGGGCAACACATGGCCATCATGGCTGGCTTTGAATACTCCAGAGGCGAATTGATTGTCACACTCGATGCCGATTTACAAAATCCTCCCGAGGAAATCGGAAAAATTGTTCGGCAACTCGAGGCTGGCCATGATTATGTAGGAACGATTCGGGAGAATCGACAAGACTCCTGGTTTAGGAAAAATGCTTCACGCGCCATGAATCAGCTTAGAAGCAAAATTACTCGAATTACTATGACCGATCAGGGTTGCATGATGCGCGGATACCAACGACGGATTGTTAATTTGGTCTCACAATGCGAAGAAGCAAATACTTTTATCCCTGCTTTAGCGTATACCTTCGCAAACAATCCCATTGAAATTCCGGTAAAGCACGAAGAACGTTTTGCAGGCGAATCGAAATACAGTCTCTACCAACTGATTCGTCTTAATTTTGATCTCGTCACTGGTTTCTCGGTGATGCCCCTCCAGCTTTTCTCAATATTGGGAATGTTATTAGCCGGAGCCGCTGGTTCGCTCTTCCTTTTGCTGCTCGTTCGTCGTTTTGTTCTTGGCGCCGAGGTTGAAGGAGTATTTACCCTGTTTGCGTTGACGTTCTTTTTAATTGGCGTGATGCTCTTTGGTCTTGGTCTCTTAGGTGAATACATCGGACGAATCTACCAACAAGTTCGCCAACGTCCTCGTTATATGGTGAGCGCTGTTTTAGAGCAGACTAAATCTTAAGTTTTAACTGTGACCAAGCACGCTGTCGTTTTTGCCTACCACGATGTAGGGGTCTATTGTTTACAGGCCCTACTAGATCATGGTGTTCAGATTGATTTAGTGGTAACGCATCGGGATGACCCAAATGAGAACATTTGGTTTCAGAGCGTTGAATCATTTTGCAAGCAACATCAACTTCCGTATGACATTGTTGAGCGTGATCAGCTTGATTCATTAATCCCCCGATTAAAGTCAATCGCTCCAGACTATCTTTTTTCTTTTTATTACCGGTTCATGCTGCCACAAGAGCTATTGAATACTGCAAAAATTGCTGCACTCAATATGCATGGCTCCTTGCTACCAAAATATCGCGGGCGTGCCCCCGTCAATTGGGCTGTATTGCATGGCGAGACTGAAACAGGCGCAACACTACATGTGATGGAAGTCAAACCCGATGCGGGCGATATTGTTGGTCAAGTAGCAGTACCGATTGAAATCCATGAGACCGCACAGCAGGTCTTTATGAAGGTGAGTCAAGCAGCGAAACAGGTGATGGAAGGTGTTCTTCCCCAATTAATCCTAGGCCAAGTACCGCGACGAGCAAACCCCTTATCGGAAGGATCCTATTTTGGAGGTCGTAAGCCAGAAGATGGCCGCATTGATTGGTCACAATCGGCAAGCACGATTTACAACCTAATTCGGGCAGTGGCTCCGCCCTACCCAGGGGCTTTTACCGAGTTGAATGGTTCCCAAATGACCGTTATCAAAAGTTCTTTACCCATCGATCCGCAAACAGGCCTTGCGTCCAATCTTTGTGATTTACTCAAAAAAGCCGGGTTGGGGGCTCATCTCGTCGATAATCGGTGTTTTGGTGTATGCGGCGATGGCAAAGTACTGGAGTTATTTTTAGAACGCTCCCGCTAAAGCCGCAATCTTTATTAAAGAGGAATACCTTGTTATGAAAAAAATCCTAATTCTGGGTGTCAATGGCTTTATTGGCCATCACCTCTCTAAGCGGATTTTGGAGACCACCCCTTGGGAGGTCTATGGCATGGACATGCAAAACGATCGAATTACTGATTTGTTGGATAACCCCCGTATGCATTTTTTTGAGGGTGATATCACCATTAACCGTGAGTGGGTTGAATACCACGTTCGTAAGTGCGATGTGATCTTACCTCTGGTTGCGATTGCAACTCCTGCAACTTATGTACAACAACCCCTGCGGGTGTTTGAACTCGACTTTGAGGCCAATCTACCTATCGTTCGCTCTGCGGTTAAATATGGTAAGCATTTGGTTTTTCCATCGACTTCCGAAGTGTATGGCATGTGTACCGATGCTGAGTTTGATCCTGCCAAATCCAATCTTATTTACGGCCCCATTAATAAGCCACGCTGGATTTACGCCTGTGCCAAACAACTAATGGATCGCGTCATTTGGGGTTACGGTATGGAGGGTCTTCGCTTTACCCTCTTTAGACCCTTTAACTGGATTGGTCCTGGTCTGGACAGTATTTACACACCCAAAGAGGGCTCCTCACGAGTGGTTACCCAATTTCTAGGTCACATCGTGCGTGGTGAACCCATCAATTTGGTTGATGGTGGCTCTCAGAAACGCGCCTTTACCTATATTGATGACGGCATCGATGCGTTAATGCGCATTATTACCAATGAGAATGACATCGCAAATGGAAAAATTTATAACGTTGGTAATCCTAAAAATAATTTCTCGGTCAAGGAACTAGCAAACATGATGCTAGAAGTTGCGAACAAGATCCCGGAATATGCTGTCACTGCACATCAGGTCAAACTGATTGAAACAACTTCAAAAGATTATTACGGAGCAGGTTATCAAGATGTTCAGAATCGCGTTCCAGCAATTGATAACACGATGAATGAGCTGGGCTGGAAACCCACAGTCACAATGACAGATGCACTTACCAAAATCTTTGAGGCTTATCGTAACGATGTGGATAAAGCACGTCACCTAGTTGACTAACTGGTCATGGCAAAAATTGCTTTAAAGGTCGATGTCGATACGCTACTCGGTACGAAAGTTGGCACTCCAAATTTAGCCAAACTATTTGCAGAGCTTGGAATCAAGGCCACTTTCCTCTTTAGTCTTGGGCCAGATCACACAGGGTGGGCGTTAAAACGAATTTTTAGGCCCGGTTTTCTGAAAAAAGTATCTCGAACTTCAGTGGTTGAGCATTACGGTATTAAAACTCTTTTATACGGTGTCTTATTGCCTGCTCCAGATATTGGCAAATTAGCCGCTTCTGAAATGCGCGCTATCGATCAAGCTGGGCACGAGACTGGGATACATACCTGGGATCATGTCTATTGGCAAGACAATGTTTATCAGCGTGATCCAGATTGGACCCAAAAACAGATGCAACAGGCATTTGATCGTTTTATCGAGATCTTCCAGCACCCACCAGTCACTCATGGTGCAGCAGGCTGGCAAATGAACCTTTCAGCTCTTGAGCAAATCGATACTTGGGGCATGCAGTATGCGTCAGATGGTCGCTCTCAACCCAATCTTGCGCCCTATCGTATTCAATTTGGTAGTCAAAAAAGTAAACACGTTCAGTACCCCACGACATTGCCAACCTTTGACGAACTGATAGGAATTGATGAACTCGATGCTTTTGGAGCGGCTCGCCGGATTTTAGAAATGACACAAAGCAATCCAAATGATCAGGTGTTTACTTTGCATGCTGAGCTTGAGGGGCAAAAATTACTAGCCGCATTTCAGGTTCTCCTACAAGGTTGGCTTGATCAGGGCCATGAGCTTGTCACCATGGGTGATCTTCACCGTTCTTGGTTAGCCACTGGGCAACTCGATAAAATAGCAACAGAGCCATTTAGTTATGGCACCGTTGCGAATCGCAGCGGTGAGTTAATGGTTCAGATGCATTCTTAAACAGTTTCAATACATATTAACGAGGGATAGAACTATGAGTATCAAGATTGGACAAACAATGCCGTTTTGTGAAATTCCGGCAACCTCAAATCTCACTTTCTCTCCCAAAGCATATGCGGGTAAAAAATTAGTACTTTATTTTTATCCTAAAGACTCAACACCAGGTTGCACAGTGGAGGCTGGTGAATTCAGGGATCACATTGATGCATTTAACAAAGCGAATACGTTGGTTGTTGGTGTTTCCAGAGACAACTTACGCTCCCATGAAAACTTCCGCCAAAAGCTAGGGCTTCCTTTTGAGTTAGTGGCTGATACCGAAGAAAAGCTATGCGCGATATTCAATGTCATCAAAATGAAGAATATGTATGGCAAGCAAGTGCGGGGTGTCGATCGCAGCACCTTCTTATTTGATAGCAAAGGGGTCTTGCAAAAGGAGTGGCGCGGTATCAAAGTGACTGGCCATGTCGCTGAGGTATTGGCTGCTGCCAAGGCTTTAAACTAGGGATTTATACGGTGCTTGCAAAGACCCAAAATTGGGTTACATTATGGAAATATGCACCGTAAGCGATGGATGTTGATAAGCCCGCATCTAGGTCTTTTTAGGCCCAGATCAGGTAGCGCCCCCACCGAAAACTGTGCATATCACCGTAGTGTTTTCACCCCCCAAAACCGCCTCCAGTCTTCACTAGGCGGTTTTTTCATTTAGGAGAAGCTCCGCATGCCACTACCACCCCTGCCAACCCAAATTGCTGATGAACTAAATTTAAGCCGTCAAAAGACTCCTGAGCTTAAAAATCCGCCCAAAAAGAATAAAAAAGTAGCGGCTGTCAGCTGGGCAGAGGAACCCTCCACCAATGATGGTTTGACCGATGACCTTTCGGACGCTGAAGAAGCCCTAGAACGAATCAAAGCAGATGCACCGGCAGGCTATCTTGGTGAAAAATTGGCTAGTAAAGCTGAGCGCCCCAAGCGAACCATTCGGACCGGACCCCCAAGCCTCTTTGTACTGGATACAAATGTGCTGATGCACGACCCCTCCTCATTGTTTCGGTTTGAGGAGCACGATCTGTTTTTACCAATGACCACCCTTGAAGAATTAGATAACCACAAAAAGGGAATGAGCGAAGTCGCCCGCAACGCGCGGATGGTAAGTCGCTCCCTCGATCAATTAATTGCTGGAACTAGCGGTCAACTCGACGACGGCATTCCTCTCAACAAATTAGGTAATCAAGATGCAACTGGGCGCCTGTTCTTTCAAACTCAGTTCTCGAACTCACCACTACCCGAGGGACTACCCGAAGGCAAAGGGGATAACCTGATTCTTGGTGTAGTTCGTGATTTACAAAAGGCAAAACCCAACCAAGAAGTGGTCTTGGTATCCAAAGATATCAATATGCGTATTAAGGCCCGTGCCATTGGTTTGCCAGCCGAAGATTACTTTAATGATCAAGTCTTAGAAGATCGTGATCTGATGTATTCGGGGGTAATGTCTTTACCAGCCGATTTCTGGCCAAAGCACGGTAAGGCGATGGAAAGCTGGGCAGACGGTAAAAGTGGAACGATGTTCTACCGCGTAACAGGTCCATTGGTGCCCAGTATGCTGGTTAACCAATTCGTCTATCAAGAAAATCCAGATGGCTCAACACCCTTCTATGCTCTAGTGCGTGAGATTAATGGCAAAACCGCCTTGCTCCAAACTTTAAAAGACTTCTCGCATCAGAAAAATAATGTTTGGAGTATTACTGCACGTAATCGTGAGCAAAACTTTGCCATGAACTTGCTCATGAACCCCGAAATTGATTTCGTAACCCTGTTAGGTCAAGCAGGAACAGGGAAAACACTGCTTGCCCTAGCTGCCGGGCTTGAACAGGTTTTGGATAGCAAGCGCTACAACGAGATCATTATTACGCGTGCCACCGTTCCGGTTGGTGAAGATATTGGTTTTCTGCCAGGTACGGAAGAAGAAAAAAATGCAGCCATGGATGGGTGCGTTTGACGATAATTTGGAGGTTCTGCATCGGAGTGATGACACAGCGGGTGAATGGGGTCGTGCTGCAACTCAAGAACTTATCCGTTCTCGTATTAAGGTTAAAAGCATGAACTTCATGCGTGGTCGCACATTTGTGAGTAAATTTCTTATCATTGATGAAGCGCAAAATTTAACACCTAAACAAATGAAAACACTCGTCACACGAGCTGGCCCCGGAACAAAAATAGTGTGCTTAGGTAATATTGCCCAGATTGATACCCCTTACCTTACGGAAGGATCGTCAGGACTAACTTATGTGGTCGATCGCTTTAAGGGTTGGCGGCATAGCGGACATATTACGTTGGCTCGTGGCGAACGCTCGCGACTTGCCGATCATGCTGCCGAAGCTCTATAAGAATCCAAATACCGTTTTCTGTCTTGTTGCACTGAGTGTTTTCACACTCAGTGCCTGTAGCACCTACTCCCCGCGCACTGGCACTAGTTCAGCACCTAATCCCCGTATTGCCCATTTCAAAAACGATACGAGTGTCGGCAATGAAGACATCTCAATTGCAGCTATTGGTCTTGTCGGTGTTCCATATCGATACGGGGGCAATACCCCAGCAGGCGGATTTGATTGCAGCGGCTTGATTGCTTACGTTTATCAGAAAAGTTCAGGGATCAAACTGCCACGAACGATTCAGCAAATGAGCGGGGTCGGTAAGGGAATTGGTCAACAATCTCCTGCTCCTGGAGATATCGTGTTCTTTAACACTACGGGTGAACGCTATTCACACGCTGGTATTTATGTTGGTAAGGGGCGTTTTGTTCATGCCCCAAGCGCTGGAGGAACGGTTCGTTTGGATCGAATTGACTCGCCCTACTGGGCATCTCGCTATACCGAAGCACGACGAATCGATAACAACTAAAAGGGGCTAAAGCCTCCACCGTAGGTGGCGCTGTTAGGCGCAAGATTATCAAACTTGGTAAATTGTCCCTGCCAACTAAGGCGAACGGTTCCAATTGGACCATTACGCTGTTTCGCAATAATCACTTCCGCAACACCGCGATCGGTTGTGGTATCTGGGTGATAAACCTCATCGCGATAAATAAACAAGATTAAGTCAGCGTCTTGCTCAATCGCACCCGACTCACGCAAGTCAGACATCACTGGGCGTTTATTGGGCCGCTGTTCTAAACCACGATTTAACTGAGAGAGTGCAACAACTGGACATTGCAGCTCTTTTGCCAATGATTTTAGGGAGCGAGAGATTTCAGAGATCTCAGTGGCACGGTTCTCGCTACTGCCCCCAGAACTGCCACTCATTAACTGCAAATAATCAACCACTACCATACCCAAGGTGCCGCCGTAGTTACGAGCAATTCGGCGGGCTCTTGCTCTTAGCTCTAAACACGTGAGCGAACCGGTCTCGTCAATCAAAATTTGTGTATTACTTAATCGGGCGATGGCATCCGTTACCTTTGGCCATTCTTCATCGGTCAACTTACCCGTTCGCATGCGACTTTGATCAACACGCCCAACCGATCCGAGTAATCGAGTGGCTAACTGCGCACCAGACATCTCCATCGAAAACACTACAACGGGCCAGCCTTCTTGCAATGCCACATGTTCTGCAAAATTTAGGGCTAGGGATGTTTTACCCATCGATGGTCTGCCAGCCACGATCACCAAATCACCTTTTTGTAGACCACTTGTTTGTTTATCCAAATCAATAAAGCCAGTAGCAATACCAGTGATATCACTGCCACCATCGCGGTTATAAAGCTCATCGATTCTGGCGACTACTGCTTTAAGAAGGGGCTCGATCTCTAAGTAATCTGCCTTACGGCTACGTTCTTCGCCAATTTGCAAGATACGCGATTCAGCCTCATCTAAGAGAGTCTGAACAGAACGCCCCTCGGGCATAAAGGCTGTATTAACAATACTGTCCGATACCTGAATTAAACGACGCAAAATACTACGATCACGAATAATTTCAGCATAGCCTTTGATATTGGCAGCGCTTGGGGTGTTTTGCGCCAGTGAATTGAGGTAATCAATTCCGATTTGGTCAGCCTCGGGCTCGGTCTTAATCGCCTCAAAGACAGTGATCACATCGGCGGGTCGATTATCACCAATCAGACGCTCAATGACGCGATAAATCAGCGCGTGTTCACTGCGATAAAAATCCCGCTCAGAAAGGATCCCTCCCAAACGGTCCCAAGCGGTGTTGTCCAAAAGCAAACCGCCGAGAACCGATTGCTCAGCCTCGACGGAATGTGGGGGGACCTTTAGAGCTTGCACAACCGCGTCCCCAGCTCCAGACATGCCTGGACTTAAGGAGACGGTTCGGTTGCGCTGTTCAGACATGCATCTAGTTTACCGAAGTCAACTAGGCTTGCTCACCGATCACACGAATATTGATATCTACAACAACATCAGTATGTACTGCAATCGCTACAGGATGATCACCTACTAACTTGAGTGGGCCGGTTGGCATACGAACCGAAGCTTTTTCAATCTGAAAACCTTTTTTAGCAAGGCCATCAGCAATGTCGTGATTGGTTACAGAGCCAAACAAACGACCATCCACGCCTGCTTTTTGAGTAATCTCAAGAACCAAGCCTTTGAGCTTTTCGCCAACTGCTTGCGCAGCAGCGAGTTTCTCAGCAGCAATTTTCTCGAGCTCGGCACGACGTGCGGCAAAGTCTGCAATCGCAGCCTCAGTTGCACGACGCGCTTTACGTTGTGGAATTAAAAAATTACGAGCAAATCCGTCTTTGACACGAACAACATCGCCAAGGTTGCCCAAATTGGTTACTTTCTCAAGCAGAATAACTTGCATGGTGGGCTCCTAATTATTTCTTATGTTGATCTGAGAATGGCAATAAGGCCAAGAAACGTGCGCGCTTAATTGCAGTATCCAACTGACGCTGGTAAAGCGCTTTGGTGCCCGTTAAACGAGCCGGAGTAATCTTGGCGTTTTCACCAATAAAGTCCTTGAGCGTTTCAACATCTTTGTAGTCGATTTGCTCAACGCCACCGACCGTAAAACGGCAATAACGTTTACGTTTAAAGAGAGGGTTTTGTGCAGGCTTCTTCTTGAAGTCTGTCTTTTTGTTCATTTTTCCAAAAGCCATAATGGTTTCCTAATTAGCTATCTAAAGTAATCTTTGTTATATGAAAGACGAGGCGCTCATTTCGTAAGGTCTTCTGAGTCAAGAATCCTTCAAACACTGCTGAAGCTCCCAAATTCATCTTATTAATTTCTTGATGAATCTCGCCAATCGCGATTGCCTCAATACTCATCCGAATTTGCCGCATTTGGTTTGCTTCACAAGCTTCTCCATCATGATGTAACTGACACTCAATGACGGGCAAACCAGTTGGTGTATATCGAATCGTATCTTTGGCGATTAGGGAAGCAGTCAGAATTAGAAGGTTTGAACTACGCTTCACAATCAGACCACTGCTTACTTATTAAAGCCTCCGTCTCGAATAATTAATATGCTGCTGCGGGATCAGCTTGCGCAAGTTTGCGCGCTTCCTCACGCTGCACTTCTTTCATCATGATCGATGGCTCGGTTTCAGCCTTCTTCATCTTGACGATCAAATGGCGCAACACGGCATCATTGAACTTAAATGCATGCTCAAGTTCTTCGAGTGTTTTTTGGTCGCACTCGATGTTCATGCAAACGTAGTGAGCTTTAGCTAGCTTGTCGATCATGTAAGCCATTTGACGACGACCCCAATCTTCGATGCGGTGAACTTTACCGCCATGGGTGTTAAGAATGGACTTATAGCGATCAATCATTGCAGGAACCTGCTCGCTTTGGTCCGGATGGACGATGAAAACAATTTCATAATGACGCATTAATCACTCCTTATGGATAAAGCTGCCTAGGCGTCGTGCTTATTTCCGCTGTCAAGAAATAAGCTCCAGTGCAGCAAGGGTGGAACAAATTTTTATTACTTCACTTACCCAGAATTAGGCAAGAGCGTTATTCTAGCAAAAATTTCCTGCCAGGTCAGGGGTTTAGCCCTAAGGCTTCGACTGGCATTGATCACGAGCTGAAGTGCAATTCGGGCTTTGGCTGGGTTTAGAGGTCCAGCCCCCACCGAGTTTGGAATCCTACCGTTCGCAAGCTGATTGGGTATGGTGCCGCGTCCAATTCGACTTGACCGTAATAGGGCCCCTCCCTTAGCAGAGAATTGCTCAAGGGCTTTTGCCAAATCGGCATGAACGGTACCGCCGCCGGTACCCGCTAAAACGATCCCATCAACGCCCAAATGAATCATCTGCCTCAGAATATCGTCACGCGCACCTGAATGGCTCATCACAATTTCGACCCAAGGCCAGTCATTTTCTGAAGGAATGGGTAAGTCTTCGCTAACTTTTAGGCTGAAACTTTCATCGCTTTCAAAAGCATCCAACCGCGAGGTGTGGACTTTAGAAACAAGTCCTGCGGGCATTACTTTCCCAGCCATCGCCAGCCATACGCCCCCGCCACCCTCACAATTTGCGGCGAAATTAATCGCTTGAGCAAGGTTGGATGGGCCATCCGCTTTTGGGTCATCTGAGGGCAACATGGCGCCCGTTAAAACCACCTTTTTACCGAGTTTTCGGGATAAATTGCCAAGCACCAATTCCAGAAAAATACCGGTCTCCTCCATCGTATCGGTGCCATGAGTAATCACAATTCCCAAAAACTGCGGATCACGAAGGCTTTCGATCACCTCTTGACCGATTTTGCTGAGCAACGCTTGCGTGAGATCACAGCTGTCAATATTGCATAACTGTTTGTTTTTTATGGATAATTTTGTATCAATCTCTGCCAATAAGGTCAAAATTGAAACCTGTCCCGCTAGGTATCCAAAGCCTGATTGGCTCTTTAGACCGGCAATTGTCCCGCCGGTACCAATCACTAAAACGCTTTGGGACGATGAATTTGTCATATAGGGATTATCAAGCCTACAAAAGTTCTTGAAATGCCATTTTTTACTGTATACAATTCCAGTATGAATATAAATACAGTAATTGAGTCGGTTACGTTACCAAAATTGACTGCTCGACAAGAGGAGATTTTGGAACTCATCATGCTCGCAATTGAGGAGAGCGGTTTACCCCCAACCCGAGCTGAAATTGCTAACCGACTTGGATTTGCTTCGGCAAATGCTGCAGAGGAGCACCTTCGAGCCTTAGCCAAGAAAGGTTACATTGAACTGAGCCCCGGTACGTCCCGTGGTATTCGTATCACGAATTCAAATCATTCATCCACCGTTGCCAACTTTCGACAACTCAATCTTCCCTCAGGCGGTTTGCAACAGCTCACCCTGCCTTTAATTGGTCGTGTTGCAGCCGGATCGCCAATTACTGCGATTGAGCATATTGAAAAACATATTCCGGTTGATCCCGGTCTCTTTAGCAAAGGTGCTGATTACTTACTGCGAGTCAAAGGAATGAGTATGCGCGATGCCGGCATTCTCGATGGCGACTATCTCGCTGTAAAGAAAACAAGCGAGGCTCGCAACGGTGACATTGTGGTTGCCCGAATCGATGATGAAGTTACTGTTAAACGTTTTCAACGCGTCAAGAACGCAACTGGAAGTTTCATTGAACTTCAGGCCGAAAATCCTGACTTCAAAAACTTGATTGTTAAAGCTGATACCAACTTTGCCCTAGAAGGGCAAGCTGTTGGCTTAATCCGCGCAAACGGTATTTAACTCTGCAGAATCTTTAAGGCTTGCGTGTTGGCGCAATCACGTTCGCATTTTTAGGCGACGAGGTGATTGTGATAATCGATTTTGGACCTGTGAGAGAACCCTCGTTAATCTCTACCGCGCAAGTACGATCGCCTTTGGTAAAGACTAAGAAACTGGTTTTAGCTTTTGTTGCCGTAACCGTTGTCCAGCCTGCTTTTGGATATTCCGACTGAAAGAATGCATACACGTCAGTAGCGCCCTGCAATGCGCTGATGTTGACACGGCCTACCCAACCATCACCACGACCAATAATCAAAGAATCCGATCCCATAATTTTCGCGCCCGCAGGCAAAGGCATGTCACCCAATAACTGCGATTGGATTTGATTAATTTCTTCTTGCGTACCTGTAGGGCTGTCACCAGTTGCGCATGCGCCTAGCATCAAAGCAGAAATAATTACGAGTAATTTGGATTTGGTGATCAATTGGTTCATGGCCGATTCCAATGAATTATGGGTAATAACCTGATTTTAGGGCAGCGCTAATATTCGTCAAGCTAGGGGTTTTTGGAGGCGCGTGAGGGAATCGAACCCCCGTACGAAGCTTTGCAGGCTCCTGCCTAACCACTCGGCCAACGCGCCCTTTTGTTGTTTCGTATTAAACCAAACTCCACCTGAAACAAAAAGGGAAGCTTTAGGGGCTTCCCGGCAAATATGGAGCGGGAAACGAGGCTCGAACTCGCGACCTCAACCTTGGCAAGGTTGCGCTCTACCAACTGAGCTATTCCCGCAATACAGGATCGACAGTTTAGCAAAGATTCAGGGCTGGGGCTGTAAAGCTTGAAATTCAAGCATTTAAGGCCGATTGGTCAATTGCGGTAACGCTTTTTGTAAGTAATAAAACATGGACCATAGCGTCAGGAATGCAGCAATCCAAATTAGCCATGTACCTAGCATGGCGCTATTGATTCCGAATAAATCCCCATTAAAAAGAAGAAAGGGAATGGCGATGAGTTGCGCTGTGGTTTTTAATTTTCCAACCATATGCACCGCTACGCTTCGAGATGCCCCCACTTGAGCCATCCACTCTCGCAAAGCAGAGATCGTGATTTCTCGACCGATGATGACCAGAGCAACCCACGCTTGAACCCGATCTAAATTCAGCAACACCAATAATGCTGCTGCTACGATTAATTTATCAGCAACGGGGTCTAAGAATTGCCCAAACGCAGATTCCTGCTTCATACGCCGCGCTAGAAAACCGTCAAGCCAATCCGTAATTGCAGCAAATACAAAAAGAATGGTTGCAAATGTGTTTTTTTCTTCAGTTGATAGCCATCCATTGGGCAAATAAAAAATTCCCACTAACAATGGAATCGCGGCAACGCGAAGCCAAGTTAGTGCGATGGGTAGATTAAATGGCATTGCCAAAGAATAAACGATTTAAATGCTAATTTTTAGATTAATGCAATTGACGATAAATTTGCTCCGCAAGCGTTCTAGAAATTCCTTCAACGCTTGCCAATTCTTCAACAGTCGCATTAGCCACACCCTTTAATCCACCAAAGCGTGCCAATAGTTTTTGCCTGCGTTTGGCACCAATACCTTCCATCTCTTCGAGGCGCGATACGGTTCTTGCTTTCGAACGTTTAGCTCTCATGCCAGTTATCGCAAAACGATGAGCCTCATCCCGAATTTGCGCAATCAACATCAATGCTTGGCTTTCATGACCGAGTTGGATCTGATCACGATCATCGGCAAACACGAGAGTTTCCAAACCGACTTTACGATCTTCCCCTTTCGCAACGCCAACAATCAAATTGATATCCATACCCAACTCACTAAATACCTTGCGCGCAATCTCGACCTGGCCTTTGCCACCATCAATCAAAACAAGCTGCGGTAATTTATCAGCTGGTAGTTCTTGATAATTTGCATAACGGCGTTGTAAGACCTGTTGCATTGCTGCATAGTCATCACCAGGCGTAATTCCCGAAATATTAAAACGCCGATATTCGGATGGCTGCATCTCATTCTTAGCGAAAACAACACATGCGGCCTGAGTTGCCTCACCGGAGGTATGGCTGATATCAAAACATTCGATTCGGAGTTGATCTAACTGCTCTAGATCAATATTAAGTGTGTCCACTAAAGCTCGAACTCGAGCAAGTTGTCCACCTGTTTCAGCAATTCGGCGCAATAACGCAATTTTTGCATTACCCTCTGCCATCGCCAACCAATGCTTTCGCTGTCCTTGTGGTTGATGTAAAAACTGGATTGCACGTGATGAATGTTCCTTCAGCGCACTTAATAAACTTTCTGCGCTATCACCTTTTAAAGGCACATTCGTAATTAAGACCGGAGGGGTTAGCACAGCAGTATCTGACTGCTGTTCGGCAAATAAATAGTGCTGCTGAATGAAAGTCTCCAAAATCAAATGGAGATCTTTTGTGTCCTCTGAATTTGTTCGAAGGCCCTTCGGAAAGTAAGCACGATCCCCCAGGTGACGCCCTCCCCGAACCATCGCTAAATTGACGCAAATGTGACCATCGATCTCAGCGGCAGCCAAAATATCCACATCACCCTCCCCGTCGGCAACCACATCCATCGCCTGTTGCTGCAATATGTTAGAGAGATCAGCAATTCGGTCACGAATCATTGCTGCCATCTCAAACTCTAATGCAGCGCTATGCGATTCCATCTCCTGCTCAAGTTCTGATAGCACTACGCGATGATTGCCCTCTAGAAATCGCAGCGCTTGATTGACATCTTGGGCGTATTGTTCTTTGGTTAATTTACCCACACAAGGAGCACTACAGCGATGAATTTGATGAAGTAAGCATGGGCGACTTCGATTACGAAAAATGGTGTCCTCGCAGGTACGTAAACGAAATACCTTTTGCAAGATCTGTACGCTATTACGAACTGCCCACGAATTTGGAAAGGGGCCAAAGTAACGATTTCTTCGGTCAATCTTGCCGCGATAGGAAGCTAATCGAGGAAACTCATGCCCTGTCAACATTAAATACGGATAAGACTTATCGTCTCGAAACAAAATATTAAATGGTGGGTTGTACTCTTTTATGAGATTGTTTTCGAGGATTAGAGCCTCGGTCTCTGTTCGTGTTACCGTGATTTCAAAGCGCACAATGCGGCCTACCATGCGTTCGATTCGGGGTGAATGATTATTGCGTTGAAAATAACTACTCACTCGTTTCTTTAAGTCCTTCGCTTTGCCAACATATAAGATATGGCTTGCTTCATCAAAAAAACGGTAGACCCCTGGTAAGCCAGGCAAACCTTTTAAGTCTTTTTGTAAGGATTCAGAGAACGAATTTGTCATGCGTTGGGATATTTTCTGCCAAATTATCGATAACTATGGTGACGCCGGTGTATGTTGGCGCCTAGCCCGATCGCTTGCAAATCAACATCACCAAAATATACGCCTATTTTGCGATGATCTGCATACCCTCAAACTATTGATGATGGGGGTCACCAATACGAAGAATATTGAGGTGCTACCGTGGGAAGCAAGTTATCAAAATACGCGCCACCCAGTTGATCCACCCAATGTTGTCGTTCAGGCTTTCTCGTGCGAACTGCCAGATCGTTACCTTCAGAATCTTCTGATTGCACCCCAAAAACCAATCCTGATTAATTTGGAATATCTCAGTGCCGAACCTTGGGTGGCAGACTTTCATGGCAAGCCATCTCCCCAAGGGCATGGCTTACAAAAATATTTCTTTTTCCCTGGCTTTCAAGAAAATACCGGAGGGCTCCTACTTGATCCTATCCCATCACCCCAATCTCAAGTACCGACCAGTCTTGTACCAATCTGGAATCAATGTAAAGCTGATTCAGTCAAGATCAGCGTCTTCTCCTACCCAGGAGCCCCGATCAAATCATGGCTGGATGGCCTCAATCAACTCAATGCTTCCTGTGATGTTCTACTGGCTTTTGGAAATGCAGAGCTGTTGCAATTACAACAGCAATCCTGGACAAACCTCAATTTAATTTCGATGCCCTTCATCCCACAGGATGACTATGACTGGCTACTCTCTCAATGCGATCTTAATATTGTGCGTGGCGAGGACTCATTTATTCGAGCTCAGCTTGCCGGTAAACCATTTCTATGGAACATCTACCCTCAGGATGATGGTGCCCATACAGTCAAACTGGATGCCTTCCTCAATCTTTATTTGAAGAGTACCGCCCCTGAGTTAAAACAAATCATTCATCAAGCAATGAACTGGGGTGATCCCCAGCAATGGTGGTCATACCGTAATGCATGGGAAGGCCATGCAAAAGACTGGCGAGACCAGATTCTTCAGGAACAGGCGGACGGCGGCTTGGCTGCCAGATTACTTCGGTTTGTCAGCTAAACCTACAAAAGGTTAAAATGCTGGGTTTACGTCTATGGGCTTAATTGCCCCAAAATTAGTAACGCTTAGGAATAATTATGAAAATCGCACAAGAACTTCGTGTTGGTAATGTTGTCATGATCAACGGTGACCCTATGGTGGTCCAAAAACACGAATACAGCCGCTCGGGTCGCAACTCTGCTGTGGTCAAAATGAAATACAAAAATCTGTTGACCTCTGCCCCCAATGAGGGCGTATACAAAGCGGACGACAAGTTTGATGTTGTGATTCTAGAAAAGAAAGAATGCACTTATTCCTATTTTGCCGATCCAATGTATACCTTCATGGATGGTGATTACAACCAATACGAAGTTGAAAAAGACAATATGGGTGATGCGCTCAATTACCTTGAAGAAGGCATGGCAGTGGAAGTTGTGTTTTATGACGGTCGTGCTATCTCGGTTGAACTACCAACCTCTGTGGTTCGTGAAATTACTTACACCGAGCCAGCAGTTAAAGGCGATACAAGCTCGGGCAAAGTACTCAAGAGTGCAAAAATTGCAACTGGTTTTGAAATTCAGGTTCCCCTGTTTTGCAATACCGGCGACAAGATTGAGATTGATACACGCACCGGCGAGTATCGTAGCCGCGCCAATTAATTAATGAATCAAGCCAAGTGTTTTTAATAAATCCTTGGCATGCAAATACTCTGCCTGATGCTGTAATTCATTCCAACTTAGGAATGAAGTCTTCGGCAATAACTTTCGTAATCGCCCTGCTGACTCTTTTGTCTTAGTTTTACCAATCTTTAACTTGTTTAGTAGTTGATCAGCAAGATCTGGGCGATTACAGATTAGCACAGCATCGCAACCCGCCTGCAATGCCAGTTCGGCACCCTGCACGACATCTCCCGCAACACTAGCGCCTTCCATCGATAAATCATCGCTGAAGATCACACCAGTAAATCCTAATTGTTTACGCAAAATTTTTTGCAACCATTTCTTGGAAAACCCAGCAGGTAATGAATCAATCTTGGGGTAAATCACATGTGCTGGCATGATCGATGCGAGACTAAGATCAAGCCATTCATAAGGTTTCATATCATCTTTTTCGATCGTTTTCAGATTGCGCTCATCCACTGGAACAGCAATATGAGAATCAGCGGCAGCCCAGCCATGCCCCGGAAAATGCTTGCCACAATTAGCCATATCAGCCAAACGCAAACCTTCATGAAGGCTCTTTGCTAGTGCAAAAACAATCTCCGGCTGACGATGAAAAGATCTGTCCCCAATCACGCTACTATTGCCGTAATCTAGATCTAAGACCGGTGTAAAACTAAAGTCAACTCCGCAGGCTCGAAGCTCGGCAGCAAGTACATAACCACAAGCAGTTGCGGCTTTCATGGCTGTAATAGCAGATTCAGTAGACTTAGGTCCTTTAGACCACAACTCTCCCAAGCGACGCATCGCAGGTAGGTGGGTAAAGCCATCCTGTCGGCACCGTTGAACCCTTCCGCCCTCATGATCAATACAGATCAAAACATCGGAGCGAACCTTTTTTATGGCTTGAGTCAGTGTGATTAATTGTTGCCTGGATACAAAATTGCGACCAAACAAAATCACGCCGCCGGTCATTGGATGAGCAATTTGTTTGATGTCACTCTTTTGGAGCGTAGGCCCCTCAACATCCAAAATAATCGGGCCGGGGTTTAACTTCACTTGATTGGATTGATTCATGTTTTAACTAGCCGATATAGTTTTGTGGATCAAACGTGCTCACAATGGGTCTGCCATAACTCACAATCACAAAAGCCAGCACCATCTCCTGCTCGTCAGTAACGGTTACATGCGCATGCCAGTCTTTTTCTTCCATAA
>JACCDM010347182.1_pt1 | contig 37595 bp, 39 predicted proteins | sample 7445851 | NCBI WGS metagenome assembly JACCDM01 (sample SAMN15323438, study PRJNA562643) | freshwater metagenome | isolation source: river surface water | place: USA:Blue River Watershed | collected 2017-08-16
GACAGTTCCTCCAGGGACTCGATTTCTTCCTGGAACAGTCGCCCGTTGGCGAGCGTGAAGATATTGAGCATGGCTCACTCCGTGACAGGGGCAGGGGGCGTTGGGGCAGGGGATGCTTTCAACGCCGCGGTCACGGGGCGTCGAAAGCTACCGACTCGGGTAGGTTTCCAAGGCAAGGGCCTCCGGTGTTTCGACGGGATCGATTATGCCGCGCTCATCTGGCGCAGCCCGCTTTCAGGCCACGTGGGCCAAGCCGCTGTTCTCGAAAAACGACAGCAATTCGGTCTTGCGCGCATAGGCGTCCTGCTCGCCCAGCGCCATGAGCGCCTGCACGAAGGCCGGCTCGAACAGCAGGTAGCTGGCCAGCGAGCCTGCGGTGTGCAAGGCGTCCAGCCCGCCCAGCGCCCGGCGCACGGGCAGCGACAGCCGGCCCACGTGGGCCTGGGCCAGTGCATCCAGCGACTGGCTCGGTTGCATCAGCAGCACGTCGATGGGCCGGTATGGCAGCAGGGCGCCGACCTCGCGCGGCACCTGCCGCAGGGTCTGCGTGATGCGCCGGGCGTGTTCCACATCGGCCTGCACCGTGTCATGGAACACGCTGGCCAGCGCGTGGCCCGCGATCGCGCCCATGTGCGGCTCTCCTGCCACCGGGCGGGCGGACAGGCCGGCCCGCTGCGGCTGGCCCACACCGATCACCAGCACCTGGCTGGCGCCCAGGTGCACGGCCGGCGACAGCGGGGAGACCTGCCGCATCGAGCCGTCGCCGAAGTACTCGCGGCGCCCGTCCACCCACAAGGGGGTGGCGGGGAACAGGAAGGGCAGGGCGCTGGACGCCATCAGGTGCTCGATCGTCAGCGGCTGGAACTCGGCACGCCGCCCCGGCCGTTCCCAGGGCGTTGGCGGCGGGTGCCTGCCGGTCTGGCAGAAGGTCCAGTGCACACCCGTCGTGTAGCTCGAGGCGGTGACGGCCACGGCGTCGATCGCGCCCTGCGCGAGCGAACGCTCGAGGCCCTCGAGTGAGACCTGCCGGTGCAAGGTGCTGACCAGCGGCAGGGTGTCCAGCAAGGCACCCTGGCGGCGGGCCTGTCCCCACAGCCGCATGGCGGCCATGAGGCGTGAGAACCGCACCCACAGCGGCAGGTCCAGCCGGAAGACGGCCTCGCTGCGCAGGCCGCTCCAGAACCCGGCCAGCTGGTCGATCGCCGCCATGCCCGCCGTGGCCTGGCTGGCCAGGTACGCCACGTTGAGTGCGCCTGCCGACGTCCCCACCAGCACCCGGAACGGAAAGGGCGCCTCGACCTGTGGCCGCTGCAGGCGCAGCAGCGCCGCGATGCCTCGCAGGGCGCCCGCCTGGTAGGCCGTGCGCGCTCCGCCCCCCATCAAGACCAGGGCGATGGCCGGGGGTGTCGCGGCGTGCGCGTGGGGCGATGGCGTGGGGACGGGCTTCATGGCAGGCGGTACGCAGGCGCTGGCGCTGCGGACAGCGGCCGCGCCTGTGGCAATGGTAGGGCACGGGTCGCCCTCGTCACGCCGGCAGGAGGCTGCCTACACGCCCGGGCCGAGCCGTCCGACAGGGCCGTGGAGGTGATCTCCCTACAGTGACCGGATCATCCCCGTCGGCCGTTCCCCTGCCCGGCGGGTCATCCAGGAGTGCGCCCCATGATCCAACTCGCGAACCATGCCCCAGCGGCCTCACCGGGCTGGCGGCGGCCGACGCCGGCTGCCCGGCTCAATGCCCTCCTGCCACGGCGCAGGAGTGGGGGCCGCACCTGGCCCTTTCTGAGCCGTCCCCTGCCGCCTGCGGCGGCCGCCGAGGCGCGCCGGGCCCGCGCCGAAAGCGGGAGCTGACCCTGCCGCCTCGCACGCCATGCCGCTGTCCACCGCCCTTGCGCGCCAGCCTGGCGCGGGGCAGCGTCACCGGCTCGGGGCGGTAGGTCTTTGGGCCTCGTTTCTGCGCGGGTGCGTCCGTTTGCGGAAACACGTTGCTTTTCCCCGGAGGCCCGCGCATAGTGAAGTCGACGTGTGATCTTCATCGGCCGCCTTGCAGTGGCCGATTTCCCCCGGCGCCCCACAGGAGACGTTCCCCATGAACCTGACCATCAGCGGCCACCACCTGGAAGTCACCCCCGCCCTGCGCGACTACGTTGCCACCAAGCTCGACCGGATCACCCGGCACTTCGACCAGGTGGTGGACATCCGGGTGCTGCTGACCGTCGAGAAGCAGAAGGAAAAAGAGCGACGACAGCGGGCCGAGTGCATGATCCATGTGAAGGGCAATGACCTGTTCGCCGAGAGTTCGCATGCCGATCTCTATGCGGCCCTCGATGACCTGGTCGACAAGCTGGACCGTCAGGTCGGCCGGCACAAGACCCGGTTGCAGGACCATTCTCACGAGACGCCCAAGCGCCTGATGTAGGGCTGGCGGCCCGCGGCGATACGGCGGGCCCCTGCGCGGGCGGGCCGGGGTGGGGTGCATAATCCACTCCCCAACCATGAACCGCCTCGCGTCCATCCTGCCCGCCGCACAGGTGCTTGTGAGCGTCGACGCCACGAGCAAGAAGCGGGCGTTCGAAGAAGCCGGACTGCTGTTCGAAAACCTGCATGGCCTGTCCCGGGCCCTCATCACCGACAGCCTCTTTGCCCGTGAGCGCCTGGGCTCCACCGGCCTGGGGCACGGGGTGGCCATTCCCCACGGCCGCATCAAGGGCCTCAAGGCCCCCATGGCCGCCTTGTTCCAGCTGGCCCAGCCCATCGGCTTCGACGCGCCCGACGAACAGCCCGTGGGCTTGCTGATCTTCCTGCTGGTGCCCGAGGCCGCCACGCAAAAGCACCTGGAGATCCTCTCCGAGATCGCCGAGCTGCTCAGTGACGCGCCCCTGCGCGAGAAGATGAAATCCAGCCCCAGCGCGCAGGACCTGCACGCCTTGATCGCCGGCTGGCAGTCCGCCCAGCCGGCCTGATCCACCCGGCGCCTCGCCTGTGAAGCCCACCGTCGTCAGTGCCGATGTCCTGTTCGAGGACCATCGATCACAGCTGAAGTGGGAATGGGTGGCGGGCCTGGGGGCCTCCGAGCGGCGCTTTGACGAAGTGGCGGTCCGCGCGGCCCGCTCCGGGGCCGACCTGGTGGGCTACCTCAATTACATCCACCCCTACCGGGTGCAGATCCTGGGCGAGCGCGAGATCGCCTACCTCACCAACGCCACGGCCGACGACTGCGCCCGGCGCATTTCGCGCATCGTGACCCTGGAGCCTCCGGTGCTGGTGCTGGCCGACGGCCAGGTCGCGCCCGAGGCCCTGGTGGCCATGTGCGAGCGGGCCCAGATCCCCATGTTCGCCACGCGCGAATCGTCGGCCTTCGTCATCGACGTGCTGCGCGCCTACCTGTCCAAGCACTTCGCCGAGCGCACCTCCATGCACGGCGTGTTCATGGACATCCTGGGCCTGGGTGTGCTGATCACCGGCGAATCCGGCCTGGGCAAGAGCGAACTCGGCCTGGAACTGATCTCGCGCGGCAACGGTTTGGTGGCCGATGACGCGGTGGACCTGTACCGCATCAACCAGACCACCATCGAGGGCCGCTGTCCCGAGCTGCTGCAGAACCTGCTGGAGGTGCGCGGCATCGGCCTGCTGGACATCCGCGCCATCTTTGGCGAGACCGCGGTGCGCCGCAAGATGCGCCTGAAGCTCATCGTGCACCTGGTGCGCCGCGAAACGCTGGAGCGCGACTACGAGCGTCTGCCCTACGAGCCGCTCACGCAGGACGTGCTGGGCGTGCCGATCCGCAAGGCGGTGATCCAGGTGGTGGCCGGCCGCAACATCGCCGTGCTGGTCGAGGCGGCGGTGCGCAACACCATCCTGCAGCTGCGCGGGGTGGACACCTACCAGGAGTTCGTCGAGCGGCACCGCCGCGCGATGGAAGACGAAGGGGGCTGAAGCGCCCCCAGGGCCACCCCCTCAGCCCCGGCCGCGGGGCCGGTTGGGGCAGGCCTTCTTGGTGCAGTGCGCGTACAGGCTCAGGGCGTGGTCGGCGATATCGAAGCCCTTGGCCTTGGCCACGTCGTGCTGGCGCTTCTCGATCTCGGCGTCGTAGAACTCCTCGACCCGCCCGCAGTCCAGGCACACCAGGTGGTCGTGGTGCTGGCCCTCGTTGAGTTCGTAGACCGCCTTGCCGCTCTCGAAGTGGCTGCGAAGCAGGATGCCCGCCTGCTCGAACTGGGTGAGCACCCGGTAGACCGTGGCCAGCCCGATGTCCGAGCGGTCTTCCAGGAGCACCCGGAACACGTCCTCGGCGGTCATGTGGCGCTGGGACCCCTTCTGGAACACGTCCAGGATCTTCAGCCGCGGCACCGTGGCCTTGAGGCCCGTGCTCTTGAGTTCGTCGATGTTCGCCATGGTGGGGGCCGGGGCGCCGCCTCGGGGGCGGCCGCTACAATCGATCGATCATAAACGCCGCTGTCATTTGATGCCCGCTCCTGACTATTGCCAGCGCCATGGCCCCCGTGAGGGGCTTCCGGGGTCCCCTGCGGGCCTGCGCCGCCCGGCGCTGCTCCTGGCGGCCTGCTGCGCCCTGCTGGCCGGCTGCACCAGCCTGGACAACGCCAGCCAGCGCCTGGCCGGCGTGGTCAAGCCCTACCAGCCCCAGGTGGTCCAGGGCAACTTCATCTCCCGCGAGCAGGTCGCCACATTGCAGCCGGGCCTGTCGCGCCAGCAGGTGCGGGATGCCCTGGGCACGCCCCTGCTCACCAGCGTCTTCCACGCCGACCGCTGGGACTACGTCTTCACCCTGCGCCGCCAGGGCCTCGAACCCCAGGCCTACCGCCTGACCGTCTTCTTCAAGGGTGAGGCCCTGGAGCGTTTCGAGGGCGACACCATGCCTACCGAAGCCGAGTTCGTGGCCTCGCTCGATGTCTCGCGCAAGGGCAAGCCGGTGCCGCCCCTGGAGGCCACCGAGGCCCAGCTGCAGCGTTTTCCCGCCCCAGCGTCCGCGGCGCCCGCGCCGGCGGCGCCGCCGCCCGCCACGGCCTACCCGCCGCTCGAGGCCCCGGTCCGCTGACGCCATGCCAAGCGCGAACCCCGTCCACCCCGTGGCCGTTGCCGGCGCGTCCGGCCGCATGGGCCACATGCTGATCGAGGCCATCCGCGCAAGCGACGACTGCCGCCTCGCCGGGGCGCTCGACGTGCCCTCCAGCCCCGCCATTGGCAACGATGCTTGCGCCTTCCTCGGGCATGCCAGCGGCGTGGCCGTCACCTCCGATCTCGACGCCGGCCTGCGCGACGCCCGGGTCCTGATCGACTTCACCCGACCCGAGGGCACCATGGCCCACCTGGCCGCCTGCCGCCGTCACGGCGTCGCCATGGTCATCGGTACGACCGGCCTGTCCGAGGCCCAGAAGGCCCAGATCGCCGACGCCGCGAAGTCCATCCCCATCATGTTCGCGCCCAACATGTCCGTGGGCGTCAACGTCACCCTCAAGCTGCTGCAGATGGCCGCCCAGGCCCTGTCCACCGGCTACGACATCGAGATCATCGAGGCCCACCACCGCCACAAGGTGGACGCGCCCTCGGGCACGGCGCTCAAGATGGGCGAGGTCATCGCCGAGGCGCTCGGCCGCGACCTGAAGTCCTGCGCGGTCTATGCCCGCGAGGGCGTCACCGGCGAGCGCGACCCGTCCACCATCGGCTTCTCCACCATTCGGGGCGGCGACATCGTGGGCGACCACACCGTGCTGTTTGCCGGCACCGGTGAGCGCATCGAGATCACGCACAAGTCCGCCAGCCGCGCCACCTATGCGCAGGGCAGCCTGCGGGCCCTGCGCTTCCTGGCCGGCAAGAAGCACGGCCTGTACGACATGTTCGACGTGCTGGGCCTGCGCTAGGCCCGGCGTCCCGGAGGCTTCCGACCATGATCGAGCTGCTGCGCCAGGGCGATGCCGTGACGCGGGCCGTGGCCCTGCTGCTGCTGCTGATGTCCGTGGGCAGCTGGGTGGTCATCCTCTGGAAGGCCTGGCTGCTGCGTCGCGCGGCGGCCGACGTGGCGCGGGGCACCGTCGCCTTCTGGCAGGCCGGGTCCCTGGACAGCGCCCGCGACCTGCTGGTGGCCCTGGACCGCGAGGCGCTGGTGCTCCCCTTGCTCGACGCCACCCGCCCCGCGGCGCCCGGTGTGCTGGCGGCGTCCGGTGACCGGGCCCAGCAGCTCACACGCGGCCTGCGCGACGCCCTGCACCGGGCCTCGGACCGCCTGCAGTTCGGGCAGGTGCTGCTGGCCACCGTGGGCGCCACCGCGCCCTTTGTCGGCCTGCTCGGCACCGTCTGGGGCATCTACCACGCCCTCATCGGCCTCGCGGCCTCAGGTCAGGTCGGCATCGAGCAGGTGGCCGGCCCGGTGGGCGAAGCCCTGGTCATGACGGCCGCCGGCCTGGCCGTCGCCATCCCCGCCGTCCTGGGCTACAACGTCCTGGGCCGGCACATCGGCCGCATCGAGGCCGACCTCGAAGGCTTCGCCCACGACCTGCGTGAACTGCTGGCGGGGCAGGGCGTCACTTCCTGAGCGCCCCATGACCTTCGGCCGCCTCGAACGCACCCCGCCCTCGTCGCGGCCCTTCGCCGACATCAACGTCACGCCCCTGGTCGACGTGATGCTGGTGCTGGTGGTGATCCTCATCGTCACCGCGCCCCTGCTGGCCAGCGCCATCCGCCTGGACCTGCCGGCCACCGCCGCCGCCCAGCCCGCGGCCGCAAAGGCGACCGTGGCCGTCACGCTCGACCCGCGCGGCGGCCTCTTCGTGAACGACCAGCCCGTCACCGCTACCGAACTGGCCGAGCGCCTGGCCGCAGCGGCCCGTGCGAATCCCGACACGGAAGTGCGTTTGCGCGCGGATCGCAGCGTCCCCTATGGCCGGGTGGTCGAGGCGATCGGCGCCGCGCAGCAGGCGGGCCTGACCCGCATCGGGTTCGTCGCCGATCCCAAGGCCCCCTGAGCCCCGGCGGGGCGCCCCCCGGCATCGCTGCGCCGGGCACGGGGGCCACCCTACAATTTGGCCCATCATGCAAGACAAGTACAACCATCTCGAGGTCGAACAGGCCGCGCAGGCGCACTGGACGGCGCGCGACGCCTATCGCGTGATCGAGGACGCGGGGAAGAAGAAGTTCTACGCCTGTTCCATGCTGCCCTATCCCAGCGGCAAGCTGCACATGGGGCACGTGCGCAACTACACCATCAACGACATGCTCACGCGCTACCTGCGCATGAACGGCTACAACGTCCTCATGCCCATGGGCTGGGACGCCTTCGGCCTGCCCGCCGAGAACGCCGCGTTGAAGAACGGCGTGCCCCCCGCGAAGTGGACCTACGACAACATCGCCTACATGAAGACGCAGATGCAGGCGATGGGGCTGGCCATCGACTGGTCGCGCGAGGTCGCCACCTGTGATCCGAGTTATTACAAGTGGAACCAGTGGCTGTTCCTGAAGATGCTCGAGAAGGGCATCGCCTATCGCAAGACCCAGGTCGTGAACTGGGACCCGGTGGACCAGACCGTGCTGGCCAACGAGCAGGTGATCGACGGCAAGGGCTGGCGCACCGGCGCGGTGGTCGAAAAGCGCGAGATCCCCGGCTACTACCTGAAGATCACCGATTACGCGCAGGAACTCCTCGATCACGTGCAGCACCAGCTCCCGGGCTGGCCCGAGCGCGTGAAGCTGATGCAGGAGAACTGGATCGGCAAGAGCGAGGGCGTGCGCTTTGCCTTCCCCCACGACATCCGTGGTGCCGACGGTCAGTTGATCGGCGATGGCCGCCTGTACGTGTTCACCACCCGGGCCGACACCATCATGGGCGTCACCTTCTGCGCGGTGGCGCCCGAGCATCCGCTGGCCACGCATGCAGCCGCGAACAACCCGAAGCTCGCCGCCTTCATCGAGTCGTGCAAGCAGGGCGGCACCACCGAGGCCGAACTCGCCCTGAAGGACAAGGAGGGCATGCCCACCGGCCTGAAGGTGACGCACCCGCTCACGGGCGAGAAGATCGACGTGTGGGTCGGCAACTACGTTCTCATGGGGTACGGCGATGGCGCGGTTATGGGCGTGCCGGGTCATGACGAACGTGACTTCGCCTTCGCCCTGAAGTACGGTCTGACGATCCTGCAGGTCGTCGAGATCGACGGCGAGGAATTCGAATACGACTACGAGCGCTGGCAGGACTGGTACGCCGACAAGACCCGCGGCGTCACCATCAACTCCGACATCTACAGCGGCTACGGCTACGCCGAGGCCGTCAACGTGGTGGCCCATGCCCTGGAGCAGAAGGGCCTGGGCGAGAAGAAGACCACCTGGCGCCTGCGTGACTGGGGCATCAGCCGCCAGCGTTACTGGGGCACGCCGATTCCCATCATCCACTGCCCCGAGCACGGCGCGGTGCCGGTGCCCGAGAAAGACCTGCCGGTCGTCCTGCCGCAGGACTGCGTGCCCGATGGCAGCGGCAACCCGCTCAATAAACGCGAAGACTTCCTGGCCTGCACCTGCCCGGTGTGCGGCCAGCCCGCGCGCCGCGAGACCGACACGATGGACACCTTCGTGGACAGCTCCTGGTACTTCATGCGCTATTGCGACCCGGCCAACGACCAGGCCATGGTCGGCGCGGGCACGCAGTACTGGATGCCGATGGACCAGTACATCGGCGGTATCGAGCATGCCATCCTGCACCTGCTCTATGCGCGCTTCTGGACCAAGGTGATGCGGGACCTGGGGCTGGTGAAGGTGGATGAACCCTTCACCAAGTTGCTCACGCAGGGCATGGTCCTCAATGAGGCCTTCTCGCGCACCACCACCGGCAAGCAGTATTTCTGGGCGCACGAACTGGATATCGTGCGCGACGAACACAGCAAGGTCATCTCCGCCACCGCCAAGGCCGACGGCCAGCCCGTGGCGTACGAGGGCTGGACCACCATGTCCAAGTCCAAGAACAACGGCGTGGACCCGCAGGCGCTCATCGAGAAATACGGCGCCGACACCGCGCGCCTGTACACCATGTTCACCGCGCCGCCCGAGGCGACGCTCGAGTGGAACGACGCCGCGCTCGAGGGCAGCTACCGCTTCCTGCGCCGCGTCTGGAACTTCGGCCTCAAGCTCGGAGGCACCCCGGACGTGGCCGCTCGCAGCCAGGCGGTGGCGCAGGCGGGCGGTTTCGGCAAGGCCGTGAAGGCCCTGCGACTGGAGATCCACAGCGTGCTGCGCCAGGTCGACTACGACTATGTGCGCATGCAATACAACACCGTGGTCTCCGGCGCGATGAAGATGCTCAATGCGCTGGAGGACTTCAAGGCCACCGGCGAGCCTGGCGCCGACGCGGCGCTGGCCGAGGGCTTCGGCATCCTGCTGCGCGTGCTTTACCCCGCCACGCCGCACCTGACCCACGGCCTGTGGCAGGGCCTGGGCTATGCCGCCCTGAACGGCGACCTGATCGACGCGCCCTGGCCGAAGGTCGACGAGGCCGCCCTCAAGCAGGACGAGATCGAACTGATGCTGCAGGTCAATGGCAAGCTGCGCGGCGCGGTGACCGTGCCCGCCGGCGCCAGCCGCGAGCAGATCGAGGCCCTGGCCCTGGCCAGCGAAGCCTTCACCAAGTTCGCCGAAGGCGCCGCCGCCAAGAAGGTGATCGTGGTGCCGGGCCGCCTGGTCAACGTGGTGATCTGACATGCGCGCCGCCCGACCGCTCCACGGTGTACCGACTCCCGCGCCGGGCGAGGTCCGACGCCGCCAGGTCCTGCCCCGCCTGGCTGCCCTTGCCGCGCTGAGCGCCCTGGCCGGCTGCGGCTTTCGCCTGCGTGGTGCCTATTCGTTCCGCTTCCGCAGCCTGCACCTGGCCAGCACCGGCCCGGTCGCCCAGGACCTGCGCCTCACACTCGAAGGCGCGGGCGTGCAGGTGCTGGGCGAGCGCGAACCGCGCGAGAAAGCCGACGTCATCCTCGACATGGCGGGCGAGCAGCGCCAGCGCGTGGTGGCGGGCCGCAGTGCGGCCGGCCAGTTGCGCGAACTGCAGCTGCGCATCACGCTGCGCATGCGCCTGTACACCCCCGACGGCGTGGACCTGATCCCCGAGACCGAGCTGCAGCAGCAGCGGGACATCAGCTACAACGAATCCCAGGCCCTGGCCAAGGAAAACGAGGAGGCCTTGCTGTTCAACGACATGCAGGCCGAGCTGGTCCAGCAGCTGATGCGCCGCCTGGCGGTGGTCAAGGTCCGCTAGGCGCGCCATGCAACTGGCCCTCGCGCAACTCGAGGCGCACCTGCACAAGGGCCTGCGCTCGCTCTACACCCTGCACGGCGACGAGCCGCTGCTGGTGCAGGAAGCCGCCGACGCCATCCGCGCCGCCGCGCGCCAGCAGGGTTACACCGAGCGCAGCGTGCACACCGTCGCGGGCGCCCATTTCGACTGGAGCGCGGTGCTGGCGGCGGGCGGATCCCTCAGCCTCTTTGCCGACCGGCAGATCGTCGAGATCCGCATTCCCTCCGGCAAGCCGGGCAAGGAGGGCAGCACCGCCTTGCAGCAGCTTGCCGAACAGGCCCAGGGCAACGACAGCACGCTGACCCTGGTCCTGCTGCCCCGGCTGGACCGCCTGACGACGCAGGGCGCCTGGTTCGGCGCGCTGGATAGCTTCGGCATCACCGTCAAGGTCGACCCGGTCGAGCGCGCCCAGCTGCCGCAGTGGATTGCGGCACGCCTGTCACGCCAGGGCCAGCGCGTGGTGTCGGGTGACGAGGGCCAGCGCACGCTGCAGTTCTTCGCCGACCGCGTGGAGGGCAACCTGCTGGCGGCCCACCAGGAGTTGCAGAAGCTCGCCTTGCTGTACCCGGCGGGCGAGCTGGGGTTCGAGCAGGTCGAAGCGGCCGTGCTGGATGTCGCCCGCTACGACGTCTTCAAGCTGTCCGACGCCGTGCTCGCGGGGCAGGCCGTCCGCGTGCAGCGCATGCTCGACGGCCTGCAGGCCGAGGGCGTGGCCGAGGTGCTGGTGCACTACACCCTGGCCGAGGACATCCGCGCCCTCAAGCGCGTGCGCGATGCGCTGGATGCCGGGCGGCCCCTGCCCATGGCCCTGCGCGAGCAGCGGGTCTGGGGCCAGAAGGAGCGCCTGTTCGAGCGCGCGCTGCCACGGCTCACCGCGCGCACGCTCGACGACCTCCTGCATTCGGCCCATGTGGTGGATGGCATCGTCAAGGGCCTGAAGTCGCCCGACTGGCCGGCCTCGGGCTGGCAGGCCCTGCACCGGCTGGCGCAGGCCCTGTGCCTGGCCTGCACCGCCCCGCCGGCCGCTACCGCCCCGCGTGCGAAAATTCCGGCATGAACGCCCGAGATGTCGCCGTCCCTGCCGGGGCGGGCTCTATTGCCGACGCCATGCACGCCCTGGGCCGCCAGGCGCGGCAGGCCAGTGCCGCCATGGCGCGCGCCGACGCGGCCACCAAGTCCCGCGCCCTGCGCCGCCTGGCCGCGCTGCTGCGTGAGAACACCCAGGCCCTGGCCGCCGACAACGCCAAGGACCTGGACCGCGCCGTTGCCGCCGGCCTGGCCGCGCCTCTGGTCGACCGGCTGCGCCTCACGCCCCAGGTGATCGAGACCGTGGCCGAAGGCTGCGAGCAGCTGGCCGCCATGCCGGACGTCATCGGCGAGATCCTCGGCATGAAGCAGCAGCCCAGCGGCATCCGCGTGGGCCAGATGCGCGTGCCCCTGGGCGTGTTCGGCATGATCTTCGAGAGCCGGCCCAACGTCACCATCGAGGCGGCCAGCCTGTCCATCAAGAGCGGTAACGCCTGCATCCTGCGCGGCGGCTCCGAGGCCATCGACTCCAACAAGGCCCTGGCCCGCCTGGTGCAGCAGGCCCTGGCCGACGCCGGCCTGCCCCCTGAGGCCGTACAGCTGGTGCCCACCACTGACCGCGAGGCGGTCGGGCACCTGATCGCCATGCCCGAGTTCGTCGACGTGGTCATCCCGCGCGGCGGCAAGGGCCTGATCGAGCGCATCAGCCGCGAGGCCAAGGTGCCCGTCATCAAGCACCTGGATGGCAACTGCCACACCTACATCGACGACCCCTGCGACCTGGACATGGCCGTGAGGGTCACCGACAACGCCAAGACCCAGAAGTACAGCCCCTGCAACGCCAGCGAGGGCCTGCTGGTGGCCCGCGGCGTGGCGGGCGCGTTCCTGCCCCGGATCGGTGCCGTCTTTGCGGCCAAGGGCGTCGAGATGCGCTGCGACCCCGAGGCCCGGGCCCTGCTGCAGGCCGTCCCGGGCGCAAAGGTCGTCGATGCCACCGAGCAGGACTGGTACGAGGAATACCTCGCGCCCATCATCAGCGTGAAGGTGGTCGAGGGGCTGGGCGAAGCCATCGCCCACATCAACCGCTACGGCAGCCACCACACCGACGCGATCCTCACCCGCGACCACCTGCACGCCCAGCGTTTCCTGCGCGAGGTCGATTCCGCGAGTGTCATGGTGAATGCGAGTACACGCTTCGCGGATGGTTTCGAGTACGGTCTGGGGGCCGAGATCGGCATCAGCACCGACAAGTTCCACGCCCGCGGGCCGGTGGGCATCGAAGGCCTGACCTGCCTGAAGTGGGTGGTCCTGGGCGAGGGCGAAGTGCGTACCTGAGCGGGTTCGTACGCGCCCGCCTCCCCCGAACGACCCATGCGAGATTACTGGCCTTCCTGCGGCTGGCGGCTGCTCGATCGCACCCCCCAGGGTCACCTGGTGGTGACCGACGCGTTCCTGCGCCATCTGCTGGCGCGTCCGGAGCTGGCGCCCGTTCCCGAGTCCTGCGACGCCGAGCGTGCCCTGCACGCGGCCCTTCTGGCTGCCCCGCGTGCCGAGGTCGCGTCCGCGCAGCTTGCCGCCCTGCACGACGAGGACGCCCGCGCCAACTACACCGTCTGGCTGCGTTTCCGCCAGCGCCTGCTGGCGCGGCCCACGCTGGAAGCCAGCTACCTCGAGATCTTTCGCGGGCAGGTGGATGTGCCGCCGGTGCTGGTGCAGCAGCTGACGCAAGTGCTCCTGCGCGAAGCCCTGGGCGACACCGCCACCGCCTTCGAGGTGCGGGCCGCCGAAATGCTGTTTCGCCCGCAGCGCATCGCCGTGCAGGACGACGGCCAGGTGATGGCCGGCGACGAGGAGGCCATCCAGCGCCTGGCGGTGGCAGGCTCCTTCGGCGCGATCGGCGACCTGCTGCGCCAGGGCGGCGTGCCCCTGCGCGAGGCCGAGCTCGACGTCCTCCATGAAGACAGCGCGCAGACCTACTGGCCCCGCACCGAGGCCCACGACATGGTCCTGCCCCTGCACCACGGCCAGCCGGGCCTGCAGGCCCTGTGCCGGGTGATCGAGCGCTGGGTGGCCCACCTGCTGGGCGTCGCGGCGAGGGTGCAGGTCGAGCGCGAGATCGACGACGAACAATGGCTCTGGCACGTGGGCCTGGATGCCCAGGCCAGCGCGGTGCTCAATGCGCTGTACCAGGGGCAGGAGGTCGAGCCCGAGCGGATGGCCCGCATGCTGTGCCTGTTCAGCATGGCCTTCGAGGAGCCTTCCGCCCTGCGGCCGGAGCTGGCCGGCCGGCCGGTCTACCTGGCCATGGCCATGGACGAGGCCAAGGTGCTGCGCCTGAAACCCCAGAACCTGCTCCTGAACCTGCCCCTGGCGCAGCCCTCCTGAGCGGCGCTAGGGGGTGCTGCGGCCCCCTCCTACAATCCTGGGTTGTCCCCCTGTCCATTCCCTGTCCGAGGGCTGCATGGTTCCCCATCTCATCACGGCCTTGACCGGCCCCATCGACGAACTCGAGCAACGCATCCTCGAGTCCATGCCTGCCATCGAGCGCTGGTTCCGGCTCGAGTGGATGGAGCACACCCCGCCCTTCTACAGCTCGGTCGACATCCGCAACGCCGGCTTCAAGCTGGCCCCGGTGGACACCAACCTGTTTCCGGGCGGCTGGAACAACCTCACGCCCGAAATGCTGCCCCTGGCGGTGCAGGCGGCCATGGCGGCCATCGAGAAGATCTGCCCCGAGGCCAAGAACCTGCTGGTCATCCCCGAGAACCACACCCGCAACACCTTCTACCTGTCCAACCTGGCGCAGCTGCAGCGGATCTTCCACATGGCGGGGCTGAATGTGCGCATCGGGTCCATCAACCCGGAGATCACCGAACCGACCGTCGTCGAGCTGCCCGGGGGCGAATCCATCACCCTGGAGCCGGTGGTCCGCAGCAAGTACCGCCTGGGGCTCCAGGACTTCGACCCCTGCACCATCCTCCTGAACAACGACCTGTCCGCCGGCGCGCCCGGCATCCTGGAGGACCTGCACGAGCAGTTCCTGCTGCCGCCCCTGCACGCCGGCTGGAGCGTGCGCCGCAAGAGCCGCCACTTCCAGAGCTATGAGGAGGTGTCCAAGCGCTTCGGCAAGCTCCTGGGCATCGACCCCTGGCTGATCAATCCGATGTTCAACCACTGCGGCGAGGTCAACTTCGCCGAAGGCACCGGCATGGCGTGCCTGACCGAGAACGTCGACGCGCTGCTCACCAAGGTGCGCCGCAAGTACAAGGAATACGGCATCAACGAAAAGCCCTTCGTCGTGGTCAAGGCCGACAACGGCACCTACGGCATGGGCATCATGACCGTGCGCGACGTCAAGGACCTCGAGCAGCTCAATCGCAAGACCCGCAACAAGATGGACGTCATCAAGGACGGCCAGCAGGTCAACGAGGTGATCATCCAGGAGGGCGTGATCACCCACGAGCAGATCAACGCGGCGGTGGCCGAGCCAGTGGTCTACATGATGGATCGCTACGTGGTGGGCGGGTTCTACCGCGTGCATGCAGACCGCGGCGTCGACGAGAACCTCAACGCGCCCGGCGCGAGCTTCGTGCCGCTGGCCTTCGCCGAGAGCACCCGCCTGCCGCAGCCGGGTCAGAAGCCCGGTGCCAGCGCCCCCAACCGCTTCTACATGTACGGCGTGATCGGCCGCCTGGCCATGCTGGCCGCCAGCTACGAGCTGGAAGCCACCGACCCCGACGCCGAGTCCTACGACTGACGCTCCACGATGTCCAACTCCCGCTCGTCTCTCGGGGCGCTGACGATCGCCGCCATCGGCGTGGTCTATGGCGACATCGGCACCAGCGTGCTGTATGCCATCAAGGAAGTCTTTGGCTCGGGCCACGTGCCCTTCACGCCCCAGAACGTCTTCGGCATCCTCTCGCTCTTTTTCTGGACGCTCACGCTGATCGTCTCGCTCAAGTACGTGCTGCTGGTGCTGCGCGCCGACAATCACGGCGAAGGCGGCCTGGTGGCCATGCTGGCCCTGGCCTCGCAGGCCGTGAAAGACCAGCCGCGTCTGCGCGGGCTGCTGCTGGTGGTGGGCATCTTCGGCACCAGCCTCTTCTACGGCGATGGCGTGATCACGCCCGCCATCTCGGTACTCTCGGCGGTGGAAGGCCTGGAAGTGGTCTCGCCCCAGTTCAAGCGCTGGGTGATTCCGCTCACGCTGCTGATCCTGTTCGGCCTGTTCGCGGTGCAAAAGCGCGGCACCGCCGGCATCGGCCGCTTCTTCGGGCCGATCACCTTCGTGTGGTTCGCAGTGCTGGCCTTGCTCGGCGTGTGGAACATCCTGAGCCATCCGAGCATCCTGCTGGCGCTGAGCCCGTGGTACGCGCTGGACTTCGCGCTGGCGCAGCCGGGTACGACCTTCATCATCCTGGGCGCGGTGGTGCTGTGCGTGACCGGGGCCGAGGCGCTGTATGCCGACCTGGGCCACTTCGGCAAGAAGCCGATCCGCCTGGCCTGGTTCAGCGTGGTGATGCCCGCGCTCACGCTCAACTACTTCGGTCAGGGCGCGCTGCTGCTGGAGGATGCGCAGGCGGTCAAGAACCCCTTCTATCTCATGGCGCCTGACTGGGCGCAGCTGCCCCTGGTGCTGCTGGCCACGGCGGCCACCGTGATCGCCTCCCAGGCGCTGATCACCGGCGCCTTCAGCGTCACCAAGCAGGTGGTCCAGCTGGGGTACCTGCCGCGCTTGAACATCCAGCACACCAGCGTGCGCGACACCGGCCAGATCTACATTCCCTTCGTCAACTGGGGCCTGTTCGTGGCCATCGTGCTGGCGGTGGTGATGTTCCGCTCCTCCAGCAATCTGGCCGCCGCCTACGGCATCGCGGTGACCCTGGACATGCTGATCACCACCACGCTCACCTTCTTCGTGATCCGCCACGCCTGGAAATATCCGCTCTGGCTGTGTGTCGGCGCCACGGGCATCTTCTTCCTGATCGACATCACCTTCTTCGCCTCCAACATGCTCAAGCTGATGGACGGCGGCTGGTTCCCGCTGTTGATCGGTGGCGGCATCTTCACGCTGATGATGACCTGGAAGGATGGTCGCTCCATCCTCAATGACAAGCTCAAGACCGACGCCATCGACCTGAGAAGCTTTCTGGAGGCGGTCTTTGTCTCGCCGCCGACGCGGGTGGACGGGACCGCGGTGTTCCTGACTGCCGAGACGGGCGCCGTGCCCAATGCGATGCTGCACAACCTCAAGCACAACAAGGTCCTGCACGCGCAGAACCTGTTTGTCACGGTCAAGAACCACGAGGTGCCCTGGATCGGACTGGGCCGGCGCGTGGAGATCGAGCCCCTGGGCCATGGCTGCTGGCAGGTGATCCTGAATTACGGGTTCAAGAACGACCCGGATGTGCCCCGGGCCCTGGAGCAGATTCGCGGCCACGGCTGCGAGCTCGACCCCATGACCACCAGTTACTTCCTCTCGCGCGACGTCGTGGTGCCGACCATTGGCGGCGGCATGTCGCCGTGGCGCGAGAAGCTCTTTGCGCACATGCACCACAACGCCGGCGCCGCTGCGGCCTTCCTGAATCTTCCGAACAATGCGGTGGTTGAAATGGGCAGCAAGGTGGAAATCTGAGGCGCACGGCGCCGTCACACGATGCACATCCTTTTTGTTGCCGATCCGCTGGAGTCCTTCCAGACCTACAAGGACACCACCTTCTCCATGATGCGCGAGGCGCAGCGCAGGGGCTACCGCGTGGCGGCCTGCGAAACACGCGACCTGGTGTGGCGCTCGGGCGGACAGGTCCAGGCGCAGGTGCGCGAGATCACCCTGACCGGCGCCGACGACGAATGGTTCGTCGAGGGGTCCACCCCGTTGCGGGCCCTGCGCGAATTCGATGCGGTGATCATGCGCAAGGACCCGCCGTTTGACAGCGAGTACTTCTACGCCACCCACCTGCTGGAGCAGGCCGAGCGCGAAGGTGCGCGGGTGTTCAACAAGCCGGCGGCCCTGCGTGATCACCCCGAGAAGCTGGCCATCATGGCGTTCGCGCAGTACACCAGCCCGACGCTGGTCACGCGCGACCCCGAGGCCGTGCGGCGCTTCCATGCCGAGCACCAGGACATCATCCTCAAGCCGCTCGATGGCATGGGGGGCATGGGCATCTTCCGGGTCAAGGCCGACGGCCTGAACCTGGGCGCCATCACCGAGACGCTCAATGCGGGCGGGGCCACCACGCTGATGGTGCAGCGTTTCGTGCCCGAGATCGTCCAGGGCGACAAGCGCGTGCTCGTGATCGGCGGGCAGCCCGTGCCCTATTCGCTGGCCCGCATTCCCCAGGGCAGCGAGGTGCGTGGCAACCTGGCGGCGGGCGGCAAGGGCGTGGCCCAGCCCCTTTCGGCGCGCGACCTGGAGATCGCGCAGGCCCTGGGCCCCACGCTGGCAGCGCGTGGCCTGCTGCTGGTGGGGCTGGATGTGATCGGTGACTGCCTGACCGAGGTCAACGTCACCAGCCCGACCTGCTTCCAGGAGATCACGCAGCAGACCGGGTTTGACGTGCCCGCGATGTTCCTGGACGCGCTGGAGGCGGCGCTGCGGGCGGCCTGATGGATACCCTGGCTTCATCCGATCTCCTGCCCCGCTCCCTGACCGTCGACACGGCCGCCGGCCCCGTGCACCTGGCGCGCTGCGGCCAGGGTCTCGCCGTGCTGCTGCTGCACCAGACGCCGCGTTCATGGCGCGAGTACGAGCCTGTGCTGCCTCGGCTGGCGGCCACCCACGACTGCATCGCGATGGACACGGTGGGCTATGGCGACACGCCCGCCTTCGCCGATGGCGCGCCCACGGTGGAACGCTGGGCCGACACCGCCCTGGCGCTGATGGACGCCCTGGGCCTGGAGCGCTTTGCCGTGGTGGGCCACCACACCGGCGCCGTCATCGGCATGGAGATCGCCGTACGGGCGCCGCAGCGGGTGCGCGGGCTGGTGCTGTCCTCCTGCCCCTTCGTCGATGCGGCGCGCCGCGCCACGCATGGCCACCATCCCGTCGTGGACGGCGTCACGCCGGCTGCGGACGGCAGCCACCTGCTGGAGTTGTGGCGCAAGCGCCAGCCGTTCTACCCGGCGGGCGATGTGCGCCTGCTCGATCGCTTCGTGGCCGATGCCCTCCTGGCAGGCCCGCGCGCTGCGCAGGGCCACCTGGTGGTGAATCGCTACCACATGGAAGATCGCATCGGTCAGGTGACCTGTCCTGCGCTGGTCGTGGGTGCCACCGACGATCCGCATGCCTACCCCAACGTGCCGCGCGTGACCCAGGCCCTGGCGCGGGCGCAGCGCGTGGACATTCCCGGCGGCATGGTGCCCTTGCCGGAGCAGCTGCCCGAGGCGTTCGCCGCGGCGGTCGGCGGTTTCCTGGCGGGCCTGCCCGCCTGAACGAGGACGCGAAGGGCGTCGGCTGGCTGCGAAACCGCGGGCCTCAGCCTGCGGCCGCGCCTTCCACGAACACCCGCAGCTCGCCGGGCGCCATGCGCCTCCAGGTCTCGTTGGTGGTGAGTGGCGCCGTCACGACCACGGCCACCCGGTCCTGCGGGGTGGTGTGGCGCGAGAAGTCCACCGACAGGTCCTCGTCGGCCAATTGCGCATGGGCGAAGGGATGCTTGCGCTCCACGTAGAACAGGTTCGTCGAGCAATGGGCCCACAGGGCCTGGCCGTTGGACAGCAGGAAGTTGAAGGTGCCGTGCCGCGAGACCTGCGGCGCGAGTTCGCGCAGCGTCAAGGTGAGTTCGTGCACGCTGGGCACGCTGGCGTGTGACTTGGCCAGCTCCTGCATCAGCCAGCAAAAGGCCCGCTCGCTGTCGGTCTGCCCCACGGGCCGGAAACTGCCATGCAGCCGCGGGTGGTAGTCGGCCAGCGTGCCGTTGTGCGCGAACACCCAATAGCGGCCCCACAGCTCGCGCACGAAGGGGTGGCAGTTTTCCAGGGCGATGTCACCCACCGTGGCCTTGCGGATATGGGCCACCACGCTGCGGCTGTGGATCGGGTAGCGACGAATCAATTCCGCCACGGGCGACTCCGAGGCGGGCTGGTGGTCCACGAAGTGGCGCACGCCCCGGCCCTCGAAGAAGGCGATGCCCCAGCCGTCCGCATGGTGGTCCGTGCGCCCGCCCCGCTGCGCGAAGCCGGTGAAGCTGAAGGTCACGTCCGTCGGCGTGTTGCAGTTCATTCCGAGAAGCTGACACATGACCGCATTCTCTTCCGTTGTTGAGGAACCGATAGCGCGACTGGGCTACCAAACCGCCACTTTATGGCTGAGCCAGGAGGGCGAGCATGGACGATACATCGGCCGTGGACGGTCTGCTACCTCGTGAGCGCCTCGATGCGGTGCTGCAGCACGGCGTGTCGCCCGGACACTTTCTGGGGCTGGACACCCAGGCGCTGGAATCCCTCTATGCGCTGGCATGTGAGGACATCCAGGCCGAACGGTTCGAGGCGGCCGGGGAGCGTCTGGCCTTCCTGGTTCAGGCGGATCCCGCGCAGCGGCATTACCAGATCGGACTTGCGCTGTGCCTCCAGGAGTTGGGGCAGGCCGAAGCCGCCGGCCGCCTGTATGCCAACGCCCTGCTGTCGGACTCGACCGATGCGCTGTGCGCCTACCGGATCGGGGAATGCCTGGACGCGATGCAGGCGCCTGACGAGGCGCGCGAGGCCTATGACGCTGCCATCCGTTTGTCCTGGCTCCATCCCGACCTGCAGGCCGTGCGCGAGCAGGCCCAGAAGCGGCTCGATGAATTGAGCGCATCCACCTTACCCACCGGGAGCTTCGCATCATGAACGGTAGTTGGTCAGTCCTGTCCTTTCTTTCCCTTGCGCCTGTTCCCCTCCAGACTCGACCGGTTCCGGTCCAAGCGCGCGGTCCCGCGCCGCTGCCCGGTCATTTGATGGCACCCGCCCCCGGCACAACGGAGAGCGACTCCGCCAAGGCCAGGATCCAGACGATGGCGGACTCGTACCTGAAAGCGTGTGATCAGGGCGTGGATCTGGCCAAGTCGGGGTTCATGCGCAAGCTGCTCGGGGCCGGCGTGGCGGCCGCACTGACAGGCGTGGCGATTGCCGTGGCGGCCGCCTCGGGGGGCGCAGCGGCTCCCCTCGTGGCGATCGCTGGCGTCCGGCTGCTGGTGGCTGCCAGCGACGCGGCGTGCGCGTGGAAATGCTGGCGGGATGCCCAGGCCGCCGCTGCCGGGCGGCCTGTGGCCGCCCCCCTGCCCATGGGATCCAATTCAGTCGGGAATTTTTTTCACCAGATTTTCACGGCGTGTGGCGTATCGCCGCAGAAGGCGAGCGCTTATGCGGACCGGGCTAGCGCCGTGGCTTGCATCGGACTGGCCGCAGCAGCCTTGGGCGTCGGAATCGCCGCGCCAGCGGCGGACCTGGCAGGCAAGGTCACGCGCCTCGTGGCGGGCACGCTGGCTGCGGCTGTCATCAAGAAGGAGGCCCAGGGCCTGCGCGAGCAGCGGCAGACGCACACCCGGCTTCGGACAGAAGCGCTGCGCCTGCGCCAGACCCTGGCTGAATCCCCCGTTTCCACACAGGCTGCCATCGCCGAACGGCCTGAGGGCTCCCCAGGCCGCAACCTGTTGACGCACTGGTCTGGCTTGCCACCGCCCTCCGGGAATTCCGCCGCGAAGCAGGGGGGTGGCACCCTGCCGGTCGACGCCTCCCGATTGGTGGGCTACCTCACCGGCCTGACCGGACTGGCGCTGGGGGTCAAGGGGTTCGCCTGAGGGGCGCGTCGCGTTGCGCACAATCGGCGCAAATGCAGGCCTTGCGCTGCGCGCGCACCGGCACGCGCGCCAGCAGATCCTCGCTGAAATTGACCGTGACGCACCAGCACGGCGGCTGCGGCTCGCCCGTACGGCGTTGCGCTTGCATGGCGCAATTGTTGGGACCGCCGCACAAGGGGCAGCGGTCCGGGTCGGCGGTCTCGGGTGTGCGGGGAGCGTTCATCCGCGCACGCTCATAGAAGCAGCGCCCCCAGCGGCCATGCCCGTGCGCCTCAGGCCTGCGCCTTGAACTTCAGCCGCCAGGCATGCAGCAGCGGCTCGGTATACCCCGAGGGCTGCGCTTCGCCCTGGAACACCAGGTCCAGCGCGGCGCGGTAGGCGTAGGAGGTGGTCCAGTTCCCCGCCATCGGGCGGTAGGCCGGATCGCCCGCGTTCTGCTGGTCTACCACCGCGGCCATGCGCTGGAAGGTGGCGTGCACCTGGTCGGCGGTCACCACGCCATGGCGCAGCCAGTTGGCGATGTGCTGGCTGGAGATGCGCAGCGTGGCGCGGTCTTCCATCAGGCCCACGTTGTGGATATCGGGCACCTTGGAGCAGCCCACGCCCTGGTCGATCCAGCGCACCACATAGCCCAGGATGCCCTGCACGTTGTTATCGAGTTCCTGCTGGCGCTCGGCGGCCGTCCACTTGGCCTCGGGCGCCACCGGCACCTGCAGCAGGTTCGCCAGGATGTCGTCGCGCACGCTGTCGGCGGAGGTCTTCTCCAGGTCCTTCTGCACGGCGAACACGTCCACCTGGTGGTAGTGCAGGGCATGCAGCGTGGCGGCGGTGGGCGAGGGCACCCAGGCCGTGTTGGCGCCGGCCATCGGGTGCGCGCGTTTCTGTTCGAGCATGGCGGCCATCAGGTCGGGCATGGCCCACATGCCCTTGCCGATCTGGGCGCGCCCGCGCAGGCCGCAGGAGAGGCCCACCAGCACGTTGTTCTTCTCGTAGGCCTGGATCCAGGCGCTGGACTTCATGTCGCCCTTGCGGAACATCGGGCCCGCCCGCATGGCGGTGTGCATCTCGTCGCCGGTGCGATCCAGGAAGCCGGTGTTGATGAAGGCCACACGCGCTGCGGCCTGTGCGATGCAGGCCTGCAGGTTCACGCTGGTGCGGCGCTCTTCGTCCATGATCCCCAGCTTCACGGTGTTCGCGGGCAACCCGAGCAGCTGCTCGACGCGGCCGAACAGCTCGGAGGCGAAGGCCACTTCGTTCGGGCCGTGCATCTTGGGCTTGACGATGTAGACCGAGCCGGTGCGTGAGTTGCGCAGACCGTCCTTTCCATGGCCCTGCAGGTCGTGCAGCGCGATGGCGGTGGTGATGACCGCGTCCAGGATCCCCTCGGGAATTTCCTTCTCGCCGCCCCACAGGATGGCGGGGTTGGTCATGAGGTGGCCCACGTTGCGCAGGAACAGGAGCGAGCGGCCATGCAGGCGTACCTCGCCCTGACCGCTGGCTGCCTGGTAGACGCGGTCGGGGTTCAGGCCCCGGGTGAAGGTCTTGCCGCCCTTGCTCACGTTCTCGGTGAGGGTGCCCTTGAGGATGCCGAGCCAGTTCCGGTAGGCGACCAGCTTGTCTTCGGCGTCGACCGCGGCGATGGAGTCCTCCAGGTCCAGGATGGTGGACAGGGCCGCTTCCATCTCCAGGTCGCTCACGCCGGCCGGGTCGGTGGCGCCGATCGGGTGCTGGCGGTTGATCTGCAGGTCCAGGTGCAGGCCGTGGTGCTTGAACAGGAGGGAAGAGGGGGCGGCCGCTTCGCCCTGGTAGCCGATGAAGGCCGCCGGGTCCTTGAGTCCCGACGTCGTGCCCCCTTTGAGGGCCACGACCAGCCTGCCGCCCTCGACGCGATACCCCGTGGAGTCTGCATGCGAGCCCGAGGCCAGGGGCGCGGCCAGGTCGAGCACGCCGCGTGCGTAGGCGATCACCTTCGCGCCGCGCACCGCGTTGTAGCCCGGGCCTTTGGTGGCGCCGTCGGTCTCGGGGATGGCATCGGTGCCATACAGCGCGTCATACAGCGAGCCCCAGCGCGCGTTGGCGGCGTTCAGCGCGTAGCGCGCGTTCAGGATCGGCACCACCAGCTGCGGGCCAGCCTGCAAGGCCAGTTCGGCGTCGACGTTGGCGGTGGTGGCCTTCGCGCCCGCGGGCGGCGTGACCAGGTAGCCGATCTTTTCCAGGAAGGCACGGTAGGCGCGCATGTCCTGGATCGGGCCCGGGTGGGCGCTGTGCCAGGTGTCCATCTCGGCTTGCAGGCGATCGCGCTCGGCCAGCAGGGCGGCGTTCTTGGGTCCGAGGTCGTGGACGATGGCGTCGAAGCCTTTCCAGAAGGCAGCCGGCGCGACGCCGGTACCGGGCAGCACCTCTTCGTCGATGAAACGGGCCAGGGCGGCATCGACCTTCAGGCCGTGCAGGGACGTGCGGGCAGACATTGAAAGCTCCGGATTTTCGAAAAGGGAATAAATGTAGGGGATCGCGGATCCCCTTGTGCTCAGGGATGGTCCTCGCCCCCATGGGGGGGTCGGCAACGGGCCAGGCGGTCCCAGGTCAGGCGCCAGCCCTTGAAAAAACCATGCTTGTCCAGTGCGAGCAGCGCGTAATGGGAGCAGGTGGGCGTGAAGCGGCAGGAATCACGCACCCGCTGGGGCGCGACCCGCTGGTAGACCCGGATCAACCATCCGCTGGCCCGGACCGCGCCTTTATTGAGGCTGGCGGAAGGTGACCACATAAAAGTTGGTCAGCTCCTCTTTCTTGCCCAGGAGGCCGTCAAGGCAACCCGGCTTGGTCGCCACACCGATGGTGTCCACCCGGTAGAACTCCCACCCGGACTTGGCCTTCTCGTTCACCACGTTCTGGAGGTAAATGGCGGCTTCATTGCCTTTTTGGCCGGAGGCGCTGATCTGGATGTTGGGGGGCAGTTGAACCATTTCGTAGCGATAAGCCATGGCGATCTCCTCGTTGGATTGGGAATTCATGATAAGCGAGTCATTTTTCACGCCGTCCCGGGCGAAAGCGGTGGTTGGGCGGCCCCGTAAAATTCCGCCCCATGCTCCTCGCACTCCAAGAACTGCTCGGCGCGCTGGCGTCCGGGCTGGACCAGCTGTCCCCTGGCGCCGGCGCCAAGGCGGCCTTCGAATCGCCCAAGGCCGCCGCCCACGGCGACCTGGCCTGCACCGCCGCCATGCAGCTGGCCAAGCCCCTCAAGCGCAATCCCCGGGAGGTGGCCGAGGCGCTGCGTGCCGACCTGATGGCGCGCGACCCCTTCCGGCGCTGGGTCGACGCCATCGAGATCGCCGGCCCGGGCTTCCTGAACATCCGCCTGAAGCCCGCCGCCAAGCAGGCGGTGGTGCGCGAGGTGCTGGCCGCCGGCCCCTGCTTCGGGCAGCAGCCGTCCAACGGCCAGCGCATGATGGTCGAATTCGTTTCCGCCAACCCCACCGGTCCGCTGCACGTGGGCCACGGACGCCAGGCGGCGCTGGGTGATGCGATCTGCAACCTCTACGCCAGCCAGGGCTGGCAGGTGCACCGCGAGTTCTACTACAACGACGCCGGCGTGCAGATCGCCACGCTGGCCACGTCCACCCAGCTTCGCATCCAGGGCATCAAGCCCGGCGACCCGCAGTGGCCCGAGGCCGCCTACAACGGCGACTACATCCAGGACATCGCCCACGACTTCCTGGCCAAGAAGACCGTGAAGTCCGACGACCGCGAATACACCGCCTCGGGCGACCCGCAGGACCTCGACGGCATCCGCCTCTTCGCGGTGGCCTACCTGCGCCACGAGCAGGATTTGGACCTGACCGCCTTTGACGTGCGCTTTGACCACTACTACCTGGAGTCGAGCCTCTACACCAGCGGCAAGGTCGATGCCGCAGTGCAGCGCCTGCGCGAGGCGGGCAAGACCTACGAGCAGGACGGCGCGCTGTGGCTGAAGTCCACCGACTACGGTGACGACAAGGACCGCGTCATGCGCAAGGGCGACGGCACCTACACCTACTTCGTGCCCGACGTGGCCTATCACATCACCAAGTGGGAGCGGGGCTTCACCAAGGTGGTGAACATCCAGGGCACCGACCACCACGGCACCATCGCGCGCGTGCGCGCGGGTCTGCAGGCCGCGGGCGTGGGCATCCCCCAGGGCTACCCCGACTACGTGCTGCACACCATGGTGCGCGTGATGCGTGGCGGCCAGGAGGTCAAGATCTCCAAGCGCGCGGGCAGCTACGTCACGCTGCGTGACCTGATCGAGTGGACCAGCAAGGACGCGGTGCGCTTCTTCCTGCTCTCGCGCAAGCCCGACACCGAGTACGTGTTCGATGTCGACCTGGCACTGGCCCAGAACAACGACAACCCGGTCTACTACGTGCAGTACGCGCATGCGCGCATCTGCTCGGTCCTCGCGGCCTGGGGCGGTGACGTGACCCGCCTGAAAGACGTCGACCTGTCGCCGCTGGACAGCGCGCCGGCGCAGGCCCTGATGCTGGTGCTGGCCCGCTACCCCGCGATGCTCACCGCGGCCGCCACCGACTTCGCGCCGCACGACGTCACCTTCTACCTGCGCGAACTGGCGGCGGCGTATCACAGCTACTACGACAGCGAACGCATCCTGGTCGAGGACGAGAGCGTGAAGAACGCACGCCTGGCCCTGGTCGCTGCCTGCGCGCAGGTGTTGCACAATGGTTTGGCGGTGTTGGGCGTGAGTGCCCCGCGCAAGATGTGAACGTCAGGAAGACGCAGTGACAAGCACACAGAAAAATCGCCAATCGGGTGGCACCCTGGTTGGCCTCGTGATCGGCCTGGTCCTGGGCCTGGCTGCGGCGCTGGCCGTGGCGGTGTATGTGACCAAGGTGCCCATCCCGTTCATGAACAAGACGCAGACCCGCACGCCTGAACAGGACGCGGCCGAGTCCAAGAAGAACCAGAACTGGGACCCGAACGCCCCCCTGTACGGAAAGAACCCGGCCAAGCCGCAAGCCGCGGCCTCGGGTCCGGCCGAAGCGGCTTCCGAGCCCGCCTCGGCGCCCGCCCTTGTGCCTGCTCCGCCTCCGGCCTTCGCCCCTGCGGGTGGCGCGTCCGTCCCGGCCGCCCCGCGTGCCAGCGCCCCGGCGCCCGCGCCAGCCGCCAAGGCCGCTGCCTCCGATCCCCTGGGTGACCTCGCAGCGGCCCGTGCGAATGCCGGTGCAGAGCCCTTTCTCTATTTCGTCCAGGCTGGTGCCTTTCGCGCCTCCGAAGAGGCCGAGGCCCAGCGCGCCAAGCTGGCCCTGATGGGGCTGGACACCCGCGTCCTGGAGCGCGAGCAATCCGGCCGGCCGGTCTACCGCGTGCGCGTCGGCCCCCTGGACAAGAAGGCCGATGCCGACCGCATCAAGGCGCGCCTGGAGGCCGGCGGCATCGAGGCGACCCTGGTACGCGTGCAGCGTTGAAGGTCTTTCCCTTTTCCTCAGACAACCCTCCTGCGACCATGAAGCGACGTGACTTTTCCGCCGGCCTGATCGCCGCCGGCACCCTCGGGCTGTCCCCGCTGGCCCAGGCGCAACGACGCCCCGAAAACGGCAAGGACTACCGCGCCCTGGGCCAGCGCGCCCCGGTGGACGCGCCCGCCGGCAAGATCGAGGTGATCGAGTTCTTCTGGTACAGCTGTCCGCACTGCCACGCCTTCGAGCCCGCGCTTGAAGCCTGGGCCGGCAAGCTGCCTGCGGATGTGGCGTTTCGCCGCGCCCCCGTGGCCTTTCGCGACGACTTCGTGCCGCAGCAGCGCCTGTTCTACACCCTGGAGGCGATGCGCCGCATGGACCTGCATGCCAAGGTGTTCCAGGCCATTCACGTCGAGCGCCAGCCCACCAACCGCGACGACAGCATCCTGGCCTGGGCGCAGAAGAACGGCCTGGACCGCGCAAAATTCCAGGAGACCTACACCTCCTTCTCCGTGCAGTCCAAGGCCAGGCGCGCCGCGCAGCTGCAGGACGCCTACCAGCTGCAGGGGGTGCCCTCCTTCGGCGTGGCCGGACGTTTCTATGTCGACGGCGAGCTGGCGGGCAACATGAACCGCGCCCTCGAGGTCGTCGATTTCCTCGCCGCCGAGGTGCGCCAGGGCCGCTGACTCCGGCACCGGCGCGGCGCCCTCTACCAAGAGGGGTAGAATCGACGCAAGATTCGTGCCTTTATGCAGTCCCTCGCCCTGACCCTGTCGCTCACGATCGCCGCCTTGCTGGCGGCGCCTGCGGCGCATGCTGAAAAGGCCGACCGCAACAAGCCGATGAACGTCGAGGCCGATGCCTTGCGTCACGACGACCTGAACCAGACCAGCGTCTTCACCGGTCAGGTGGTGGCCACCAAGGGCACCATCCTCATTCGCGGTGCGCGCCTGCAGGTGCGCCAGGACCCCGAGGGCTACCAGTACGGCGTCGTCACGGCCGACCCTGGCAAGCGCGCCTTCTGGCGCCAGAAGCGCGAAGGCGTCGACGAATACATCGAAGGCGAAGGCACCTCCATCGAATACGACGGCAAGGCCGACCGCGTGAAATTCATCGGCCGTGCCGAGATGCGCCGCTACCGGGGCGCGGTGCTCGCCGACGAGACCCAGGGCAGCGTCATCACCTACGAGAACACCACGGACGTGTTCACCGTCGACGGCGCGCCGATGGGGGCCCGTCAGCCGTCGGCCAGCGCCGGTGGCCGGGTCCGCGCGGTGCTCTCTCCGCGCAACGCGGCGTCTGCACCGCAGGCTCCGCCCGCCACAGCGCCCGGCACCCCCCTGCGTCCCAGCACCACGCTCGGGGGAGAGCGCAAGTGACGCCAGCGACCGGGCTCGACGCTGTCACGAGCCGACTCGAAGCGCGACACCTCCAGAAAAGCTACGGCAGCCGCAAGGTCGTCAAGGACGTCTCGCTGTCGGTCGCCAAGGGCGAAGTGGTGGGCCTGCTCGGGCCCAACGGAGCGGGCAAGACCACCTCCTTCTACATGATCGTCGGGCTGGTCCGTGCCGACGAGGGGCGGATCACCATCGACGGCCAGTCCGTCGAACACATGCCGATCCACCGACGCTCTCGCCTGGGGCTGTCCTATCTGCCGCAAGAGGCGTCCATCTTTCGCAAGCTCAATGTGGAAGACAACGTGCGCGCGGTGCTGGAGCTTCAGCTGGACGGGCAGGGGCGTCCGCTGTCCCGCCCCGCCATCGAGGCCCGCCTGACCGAGCTGCTGCAGGACCTGCGGGTGGAGCACCTGCGTCAATCGCCAGCGCTGTCTCTTTCGGGGGGCGAGCGCCGGCGCGTCGAGATCGCGCGCGCCCTGGCCACGCAGCCCCGCTTCATCCTGCTGGACGAGCCCTTCGCCGGCATCGACCCGATCGCCGTGATCGAGATCCAGCGCATCATCGGTTTTCTCAAATCCCGCGGCATCGGCGTCCTCATCACCGACCACAACGTACGTGAGACCCTGGGCATCTGCGACCGCGCCTTCATCATCAGCGACGGTCACGTGCTGGCCCAGGGCACGCCCGACGAGATCGTGAACAACGCCGACGTGCGACGCGTCTACCTCGGCGAGCATTTCCGTATGTGAGGGGCCGCGCTTGAAGCAAGGCCTGTCGCTACGCACCTCCCAGCACCTGGCGCTAACGCCCCAGTTGCAGCAGTCGATTCGCCTGCTGCAACTGTCCACCTTGGAGCTCGCCCAGGAAGTCGAGCAGATGCTGGACGACAACCCCTTCCTGGAGACCGCGCCCGACGAGGCGCCGCGCGAAGAGTTTGGCCTCGCCCGCGCCGACACGCCGGCGCTCGATGGTGACGTCGATCCGGAGGGCAATGACTTCACCGGCAGCCTGGGCAGCGTGGGCCCCAGCGCGAGCGCCAGCGGCGAAAGTGGCGAAAGCGGCGAGGGCGCCGAAGCCGCGCCCGCCGAGTCCGGCCCGAGCGACTGGGAAGGCGATGGCACCACCGAAATCGCGCCCGACGACAGCGAGTGGGGCAGCGATGCCCCCGCCCGCCGCAACGACAGTGGCGCCGACGGCGACGAGGCCGATGCCACTGAACTTGCGCGCAGCGGCGAATCCTTGCAATCGTTCCTGCATCGCCAGGCCCTGGCCCTGCGACTGAGCGAGGAGGATTCGGCGGCTCTGCGCTTCCTGATCGAGTCGCTCAATGACGAGGGCTACCTGGAGGACTCGCTGGAGTCCCTGGCCGCCTCGCTGGCGCCCGACGACTTCGAGCAGCAGGAGGAGCTGGTCCACCACTTCACCGTGGCCCTGCGGCTGCTGCATCACCTGGAGCCGGTGGGCGTGGGCGCCCGCTCGCTGGCTGAGTGCCTGTCCCTGCAACTGCAGGCGCAGGCGCAAGAGGCGGACGACGACTCGCCCTGTCATGCGGCCCTGGCCATCCTGCGCCAGCCGATCGATCTGCTGGCCAAGCGGGACGTCAAGCGCCTGACGCAACTCACGGGCGAGAGCGAGTCGCAGATCAAGGCAGCGATCGGCCTCATCGCCCGCCTGGAGCCGAAGCCGGGCCGGCGTTTTGTCGACGTGGAGCGCAACGTCGTGATTCCCGACGTGATCGTCACCCGCGTGGTGCGCAGCGCCACGCCGCGTTTCCGGGTGCAGCTCAATCCGGACGTCATGCCGCGCCTGCGCGTCCACGATATCTATGCAGGTGCCCTGAAGTCCCACAAGGGCGGCAGCCATGCGGTGCTGCAGCAGCGGCTGCAGGAGGCGCGCTGGTTCATCAAGAACATCCAGCAGCGCTTTGACACCATCCTGCGGGTGTCCAATGCCATCGTGGAGCGCCAAAAGAATTTCTTCATCCACGGCGAGCTGGCCATGCGGCCCCTGGTGCTGCGTGAAATCGCGGACGAACTGGGCCTGCACGAATCCACCATCTCGCGTGTGACCACGGCCAAGTACATGGCCACGCCCTACGGCACCTTCGAGTTGAAGTACTTCTTCGGCTCGGGCCTGTCCACCGAGGCGGGCGGCAACGCCTCGAGCACCGCGGTGCGGGCCCTGATCCGCCAGCTGGTGGCGGCCGAGAGTCCCAAGAAGCCCCTGTCCGACAGCCAGATCTCGGACCTGCTCAAGGAGCAGGGTATCGAATGCGCCCGCCGTACCGTGGCCAAGTACCGCGAGGCCCTGCGCATCGCGCCGGCCAATCTGCGCAAGGCGCTCTGACCGCTTCCTCTCCATGAACGCACTTTCCTTGTTCCTGCCCTGTGCCGCGGGCGTCGAAGACCTGCTGGCCGACGAGGTGCACCGCCTGACCGGCCTGGCGGGCGAGAACCTGCTGGTGGGACGCGGCGGCGTGGTGGTGCAGGCCGCCTGGCGCGAGGCCCTGCGCCTGAACCTGCATACGCGCCTGGCGCAGCGGGTGCTGGTGCAGCTGGCACATGCGCCGTACCGCGATGAGGCGGGCGTGTATGACGTGGCGCGTGCCGTGCCCTGGGAGATGTGGTTCACGCCGCGCCAGAGCCTGAAGGTGGAAATCACCGCGCAGCACAGCCCCCTCAAGAGCCTGAATTTCGCGGCGTTGAAGGTGAAGGACGCGATCTGCGATCGCTTTCGCGACAAGTCGGGCGCACGCCCCGACGTCGACACGCAGCGCCCGGACGTGCGCGTGTTCGCGCACCTCACGTCCACCCATTGCACGGTGTACATCGACACCTCGGGCGAGCCGCTGTTCAAGCGCGGATGGCGCGAGGACAAGGGCGAGGCGCCGCTGAAGGAAACCCTGGCTGCCGCCATGATCGCCGCCAGCGGGTGGGATGCGAGCGTGCCGCTGTACGACCCCTGCTGCGGCAGCGGCACCATCGCCATCGAGGCGGCGCAGATCGCGTGCGGCTTGGCGCCCGGGCTGATGCGGCGCTTCGGGTTCGAGCGGCTGCTGCCATTCCAGGCGCATGTCTGGTCAGGTCTCAAGCAGGAGGCACAGGCGCAGCGCAAGACCGCGCAGGTGGCGATCCACGGCTCCGACGTCGCCTTCCGGATGGTCGACTTCGCCACCCGCAACGCCGAGCGCGCGGGCGTGGCGGGCGTGGTGCAGTTTCGCGGCGGTGACGCGCTGCAACGCATGCCGCCCACCGAGGCGCCGGGCATCCTGCTGCTGAACCCGCCGTATGGCGAACGCATCGAGACAGCCGGCGTCGCGGGCCGTGGCCGCGGCGGGCGCGAGCGCGCGCAGATGGATGCGGCGGATCCCAGCGGCAAGGATTTCTTCGTGCAACTGGCCACGCACTGGAAGCGGCATTACGCGGGCTGGACCGCCTGGGTGCTCACGCCGGACCTCAAGCTGCCCTCGCACATGCGCCTGAAGGAATCGCGCCGCATGCCGATGTGGAACGGCCCCATCGAGTGCCGCCTGTTCCGATTCGACATGGTCGCGGGCTCGGCGCGCACGCGCGAGGCGGGCGCGGGGCCCACCACTTCGCGGGAGGGTGCATGAGCGCCCTGGTGCTGGACACCAATATCGTGCTGGATGTCTTTGTCTTCGCGGACGAGGCGGCCAGGCCCGTGCTGCCCGCGCTGGCCAAGGGCCAGCTGCAATGGATCGCCACGCCGGCGATGCGCGAGGAACTGGCGCGCGTGCTGGCGTACCCGCAGATCGTGCCGAGGCTGGCTTTCTACGGGCTGGAGGCCGGTGATGTCCTCGCCGCATTCGATCGCCACGCCTTGTGCGTCGAGGCGCCCTCCAAGGCGCCCGTGACCTGCAGCGACCCGGATGATCAAAAATTCATCGACCTGGCCGTCGCCCGACAGGCCGTGCTTCTGAGCAAGGACCGCGCGGTCCTCTCGATGAAAAAACGCCTGGCTGCCTGGTCCGTGCAAACCCGGACGGCCCTCGAACCCTTGTGCCTTGAAACATGACGAACGACAACCCCACTTCCACTGCCGCTGATGACACCCCACTGGGCACCGAGGACTTCGAAGCCCAGGATGCGGTGCTGGACCAGTTGCGCGAGAAGATCGATGACACCCCGGACTGGGAATTCTGCGAAGGCTTCCTCGCCGCCCTCGTGTGCTGCCGCCGCACCATCGAGCCTGAGGAATACTGGCCGGCGCTCCTGGGCGAAGCCTTCCAGCCCATGGCCCACATGGAGTTCGTCCTGCGCTGGCACCGCCGCTGGCGCGAAGTGGCCCGCGGCCTGGACGCCGAGGTGGATACCCTGGAAGATCCGCGCGCCTACCAGCCGGAACTCCTGGACATGCGCGGCGCGGTGCTGGCCCTGCCCGAGGGCGAGCGTGGCGACGCGTCCATCGAGGACCTGCCCTTCTTCGCCGAGACCTGGGCGCATGGTTTCATGCACGCGGTGCAGACCTGGTCCGAAGAGTGGGCGCCTCCGCGTGACCGCGAGGCGGCCGACATGGTGCGCGAGTCACTGGCCGCCATCGAGGCGCTGACCGAACCCGACACTGGCAAGCCGGCGGTGTCCATGTACAGCGAGGATGGCCCGCCCAGCGTGTCCGACCGCCGCATCGACGAATTCGGCAAGGCGGTGTGGAGCGTCTACGACCTGCGCCAGGTCTGGAAAAGCCTGGGCCCCCGCGTGGTGAGCGTGCGCAAGGAGGCCGAGCCGGGACGCAACGACCCGTGTCCTTGCGGGAGCGGGAAGAAGTACAAGAAGTGCTGCGGGGCGTGAGCCCGCGTGGCGGGCGCTTTCAGCGCATGAAAAGTCCGCCGTTGAGATCCAGCGTCGCCCCCACGAAAAAGCCACCCTGATCTGACGCGAGCAGTGCGACGGCCGCGGCGATTTCCGACGCCTCGCCGAAGCGGCCGATCGGGACCAGCTTTTCGATACGGGCGATCTGCTCGTCGGACAGACGTCCCTTGGCGGTGGAAATCGGACCCGGCGAAATGGCATTGACGGTGACGCCGGTGCCGGCAAGCTGCTGCGCGAAGTACTTGGACAGCATTGTCGCGCCGGCCTTCGCTGCGGCGTAATGGGCTGAGGCCACCGTGCCGCCGTTCTGGCCCGCAAGCGAGGTCACGTTGACGATGCGGCCGTATCCGTTGGCCTTCATGTGTTCGGAAAACACCTGGCAACTGAGGAAGACGCTGCGCATGTTGATGGCGACGATGTCATCGAACTCGGCGACGGAGATGTCCTGGACGGGGGTGCGCTTGGCGTAGCCGGCGTTGTTGATCACGATGTCGACACGCCCCCAGGCCGCCACCAGCTGGTCGCGGGCGCGCTCGAAATCTTCCTTGCGGCGCACGTCAAGTGCCAGCGGCATGCATGACCGTGCGCCAGGGTCGAGCGAAGTCGCAACGGCCTGCGCCGCGCCGGCGTCGACGTCGCTCACGCCCACCCGGGCGCCGGCGGCATGGAACAGGCGCGCGATTTCCTCGCCCACCCCCCGCCCGGCGCCGGTCACGAGCACGGACTGGCCGGTGAAATCGAATTGAAGATGGGCCATGGTCTTGTGGAGTGTCAAAGATCGAGCGTCAGGCACGAAGAGCGCGCGCCCGAGCAGCAGGCCATCACGGCCAGGTTCGCGTCCCTCTCCGCGGGGGTCAGGAACTGGTCGCGGTGATCGGGAACGCCGTCCAGGACAGGGACGCGGCAGCTGCCGCACACGCCTTCAAAGCAGGCGAACCCGACGTCGACGCCAGCGCCCAGCAAGGCATCGAGCATGGTTTCGCCCGCCTTGACATCGACCCGCTTGCCGCTGCGATGCAATTGCAGGGTGTAGCCGCCCTCGTTGGCGACCTGCGTGTCGGCGGAGAAGTACTCGTAGTGCAGGCGATCGTTCAGGGACTCGCCCTGCGTGCGGAATGCCTCGAGCATGCCGGCGGGGCCGCAGCAATAGAGGTGGGCCTGCGGCGGCGCCGAATCCACGATTTGCCGCAGGTCTAGCCGTGGCGTTTGAGGTTCGTCGTCGACGGTGAGCACGACCTTGTCATGGCCCGCCAGACGATCCAGGAAGGCCCCTCGGCTGCGGCTGCGGACGGCATAGTGAAGCCGCCAGGGCTGGCCCAGATGCTCCAGCCGGGCGATCATCGAGAGCATCGGCGTGATGCCGATGCCGCCTGCGATCAGGATCGACAGTGGCGCGGCTTCATTCAAGGGAAAGTGGTTCTTCGGTTCGGAAATCTCGATCACCTGCCCGGCACGCCAGTGCTCGTGGACATGGCGTGAACCGCCCCGGCTTGCCGGGTCGAGCTGGATCCCGATCACGTACGCATCGGTGTCGGCCGGATCGTTCAGGAGCGAGTAGCTTCGGACCAGACCGGGTTTCAGGGTGACGTCCACATGGGCGCCAGCGGTGAACGCGGGGAACGAGTCGCCGGCCAGTGGCTCCAGGCGGAAGCTGAGGATTCCCTCGGCTTCCCAGGTGACGTTTCGGATACGTGCTTTCATGCCTGCCTCACACTTTCGCCGTCCAGCGGACGGCCTTTTCTAGTTGCTGCTGATACGCGTCTTCCAGCGACGCCGACGGGTCATGGAGGAACGAGCCAGCGCGTGCGCCCATGAACACCTCCGGATCGTGCACGCCCGGCGGCAGCACGCCCTGGTCGCGCCAGGCGCGCGCCGCCTGCAGCAGGAGCCGCCGTGTGCGGGCGATCATCTGGTCCGTCGGGGCCAGGTTCTCGAAGTCGTGGTCGGTGATCGGTCCCATGCTCTCGGTCACGGCCTGGTCCTGGATCGTGATGTTGCCGATCCCGGTGTACTGCCGGCCGCTGCGTTGGGATTCCCGGTCGATGCCCCAGTCGTTGTGCACGCGGTCGCGGCAGCGCCAGCGGCCGAACCAGTCGCTCGTGTTGGGTTCGTAGACAAATTTTTCGAACAGGGGTTCGCCGTTCTTGCGCGTGGAGATGTAGGCCGGATTGCCTTCGTCCACGCCGCCCGAGATGTCGAAAAGCATGCTGTGCTCGTCGTCCATCGGCACCCAGGCGCGCGCGATCGCTCGGCTGGAGAAGCGGGCGTTGGGCGTCTGCGTCCAGAAGGGGTACATGAAGTGGGCGATGCGCCACGAGGTCTGGCCGTCGTCGTTGGGCCGGTAGCCGCCATACATGGCACCCCACTGCGTGGCGCGCACTTCGTAGTCCGGCGTCCGGTTCGTCACGGTGGGGCGCATCGGATGGTCCTGCGGCAGGTCGTCGGGCGAGAGCATGCCGACATGGAGAAAGCCGACATGCGATGTGTCGATGTCGCCCTCGAGCGCCTGCAGCCAGTTGCATTCGCGCTGGAGGCACCAGATCTCGCTGTCGGCGATCAGGTTGGCCTCGATGTTGGGGAGCGGCGGCGGCGAGGCCTGCTCTTTTCCCATGTAGACCCAGATGAGGCCATTGCGCTCGGCCGTCCGGTAGGCCTTGGCGTGCACCTTGTCCTTGAAGTCCAGCCGGGTGGGCACGTTGGGCATGTCCAGGCAGTGGCCGTTCACGTCGAATTTCCAGCCGTGGTAGACGCAGCGGATGCCGCTTTCCTCGTTACGGCCCATGAAGAGCGACGCGCAGCGATGGGGGCAGCGGTGATCGAGGATGCCGACGCGCCCTTGCGAGTCGCGAAAGGCGATCAGCTTTTCGCCCAGGAGCATCAGCCGCACCGGCTCGCTGTCCGTCCTGACTTCCGATGCCAGGGCCGCCGGCATCCAGTGCTGGCGCATGAACTCCCCCATGACCGTTCCGGGGCCAACGCGCGTCAGGTCAAGGCTGTCTGTTTTTTTCATGTGTCTACCGTGTGGGTGGCGACTGGGCCGCCAGGGAAAGGAAGGGCGGTACGCGGGCGGCGCAGCGGGGCCTGCCTCATGGACGGGCCGGCGCTTCGTTCGCCTGCAGGGTGTCCAGCAGCATGCGGGCGCGGTTGACGGCTCCGTCGCTGGCAATCCCCACGAAACGCAGTTCCGGGTGGTCGTTGATGCGGCGCTGCTGGGCCTCCAGGGCGCGTTCGTCTTCGCAGATGGTCAGGTGGAACTGGTCGAACAGCACGTCCGGCACGCCGGTTTCCCGGGGGGCGTTGGTGCAGATCGTCCAGATGTAATGCGTCGTGGTTTCCGTCTCCGGCGTCACGCCGTGGATGTTGACCAGCACGAAGCCGTTGTCACGGCGTCCCTCGTAGGCGCCGGTCCCGACGTCGCAGGCGCCGGCGTTGACACGCAGCACATTGCCCCCCTGGGGGCGGTACTCGACCTGTTGCCAGCGATCGACGTTGCCCTTGAAGCCCCCGGCCGCGACATAGGTCTTGGGCGGAACCGAGTCAGGCATCTTGCGCAGCAAGGTCACCTTTTCTCCGTCGAAATCGACGGTCACGTCCGCATTGAAGTGGGTCTGCGGGTTGCCGCCGATCGTGTTGGCGTGGATGTACGCCACATGGGTCAAATCCAGGATGTTGTCGACCAGCAGTTGCCAGTTCGACTTCACATGCATGGTGTAGGGCCGCCAGCTCCACGCCGGGTCCCGGTGCTCCGGGTTGCTCATGATGCGCGTGGTGTCCGCCAGGGCCGGGTCCCCCATCCAGATCCAGATGAACTCGTCCCGCTCGCACACGGGGTACGCCTTGATGTGGGCCGCCTGCGGGATGCGCTCCTGCCCCGGGATGCGCACGCAGGCGCCGCTCGCACCGAACTCCAGCCCGTGGTAGGGGCAGCGGATGATCTCTCCGTCCACGTGTCCCTCGCTCAGGGGCATGGCGCGATGGGAGCAGCGGTCCGTGAGGGCGGAGAGCTTCCCTGTTTGCGTGCGAAACAGGACCACCGCCTCGTTGAGGAACCGGCGCGCGAGGCACTTGCCAGGCGGCACGTCCGCCGAAAAGCCCGCCACGTACCACATGTTGCGTACAAACATTCCGTCTCCTAGGTTCCCGATTCAAAAACCGCAAGCCGTTGCGGGCCGCGGATTCGCGTTCGTGTGGGCCGATCTTAGGAGTGGCGAGTCCGTTTCCGGATTCAATGCGTCCGCGAAGAATTCAAGAACCGGAAGTCTCGTGGCGCTGTTATATAGTCGCCCGAGACGCCCCCAAAAGCATGAACCTGTCCACGCGCAAGCCGGCTCCGGCGGGAATGACGACGCCCGCCGACCTGAATCTGCGCCATTTGCGCGGCCTGCTGGCGGTTCACGAGCACGGAAGTATCAGTGCCGCCGCCCAGGCGGTGAACCTCAGCCAGCCAGCCCTCACCCAGGGGCTCCTGAAGATCGAGCGCCAGCTCGGGGAGGTCCTCTTCGAGCGGCGTCCGGCGGGGATGGTCCCCACCAGCGCCGGGCAGGTCGTTCTGGAGCGTACCAAGGGCGCGATGCGGCATCTCACGACCGGATGCCGCCTGGTCGCGGGCGAGGGCTTCGAGCCCGACCGCCGCTTGACCATGACGCAGCTGCGCGCCTTGCTGGGTCTGGTGAAGGCGGGCAGTTTCGCGTCGGCGTCCGAGGATATCGGCCTGTCGCAGGCGGCGATCCATCGCGGCGTGCGCGAGCTGGAGGAGGCGTTCGGACGCAAGCTGGTGGAGCGCCGCGGACGGGGTGTCCACATCAACTTCGCCGGACGGCGCTTCGCGCGCA
>JACCDM010172163.1_pt1 | contig 37385 bp, 34 predicted proteins | sample 7445851 | NCBI WGS metagenome assembly JACCDM01 (sample SAMN15323438, study PRJNA562643) | freshwater metagenome | isolation source: river surface water | place: USA:Blue River Watershed | collected 2017-08-16
ACGGGATCAACGAGAAGGTCGGCAAACTGGAGGAGAAGGAGGCGGAGGAGGCGGAGGGTGGGGGGGGGGAGGTCGCGGCGTGGGAGGACGGGCCCGGACCGGGTGCCGCGTTCCGCGACGACGTCTACCGGGCGCTGTACGTCGCGCTGCTCGACCTCGGCCCGGACGCGGCGCCGGAGGTGCTCGCGGAGCGGCTCCCCGCGACGGCGGTGCGTGTGTACGAGGAGTTCCGTGGCGAGCCGGCGGCGGTGGTCGATGCACGGGCCACCGTGGACGGGGCGGTGCGGAAGCTCCGTGGCCGGGCGCTCGACGCCCGGGTCCGGGCGCTCGAGCAGCTCCTCCCCCTCGCCGACGGTGGGGAGAAGGACGCGCTGACGCTGCGGATCAAGCGATTGGCGGATGAGAAACGCGCCCTCGGTGTGCCGTCGTGGGGGAGTGTCCGTCGCCGCTGACGGCGCGCGCCGTAGACAGGCGTCGCCGGTTTGGCGAATGTTCCTCTGTCCGCGGCGTCGCCGCGGCGTCACGTGACCGCCTTCCGCTCCCGACATGTCCGACATCCAATCCCTGCTCGCGCTCCAGCACGATGACCTTGCGATCCACGAGCTCGAAACCCGGCTCGCGGCCCTGGAGCCCCGGATCCGGGAACTGGATGCGAAGCGGCAGCGGATTGCGGATGTGATCGCACGGCAGGGCACGGCGGTCGCGGCGGAGGAGAAGAAGCAGGCCTTCCTGCGCGACAAGATCGCGGAGCACCGCGAGCTCATCGCGCGGAACCAGGCGCAGCTCGACTCCGTGAAGACGATGCGGCAGGCCACGGCCGCCGCCGCGCAGATGGAGCAGGCGAAGGCGATCGTCGCGGGGGAGGAGAGCGACCTGCTGGCGCTCTCGCGCAAGCTCGAGGAGCAGCGCGCCGCGCTGCGCGCTTCCGAGGCGGAGCTGACCACGTGCGAGGCGGATCAGGCGACGGCCCGCGCCGAGGTGGCCGGCGAGCGCGCCGCGATCGAGGGGGAGCTCGCGACCGCGCAGGCGAAGCGCGCGGCGACGGCGGAGGGAGTCCCGGCCGCGCTCAGGCAGCGCTATGACCGGATCCGCAACAAGCGGCGCGTGCACGTCCTCGTGCCGCTGAACGCGATGGCGTGCGGCGCCTGTGACACGGCGATCCCGATGCAGCGGCGGCACGTGATGTCGACGGGCACCGTGATCGAGCTCTGCGAGGCGTGCGGCGTCCTGATGTACCACGCGGGGTGAGTCGGACCCGTCCGGCGGCGCGGTGGCTGCCGCCACCCGCCGCACCCGACGGGGTGACGGACGCGCTCGCGGACGCGCTACGACCCGCGGCTGATCAGTCGGGGAAGACGGCGGTTCCGCGCGAGGTCTGCGCGCTGCTCGCCGCGCGTGGGCTCACCGAGCTCGGCGCCGTCAAGCGCTTCCTCCGCCCGGCGCTCGCGGACATCGAAGCGCCGGAGACCATCGCGGACCTCGCCGTGGCCGCGGATCGCCTCGCGGCCGCGGTGCGCGCGGGCGAGCGGATCCTCGTGCACGGCGATTACGACGTCGATGGCATCTGCTCCACCACGCTGATCACCCGCGTGCTGCGCCGGCTCGGCGGCGATGTCGTCCCCTTCATCCCCGATCGGTTGCGAGACGGCTACGATCTCGGGCCCGCGGGGGTCGCCCGAGCGCGGGAGGTCGGTGCGCGCGTCGTGCTCACCTGCGATTGCGGCACCACCGCCGTCGCGCCGGCGGATGCACTCCGCGCGGCGGGGATCGACCTCATCATCTCCGACCACCACCTGCCGGGGCCGACGCTCCCTGCTGCCTTCGCCCTCGTGAATCCGCGGCGGGCCGACTGCCCCTCGGCGGACAAGGATCTCGCCGCCGTCGGCGTCGCCTACAAGCTCGGCCTCGCGGTCTGCCGCCGGCTCGGCGGTGATGACGGCATGGTGCACGCGCTCCTCGACCTGGTCGCCCTTGCCACCATCGCGGACGTGGCACCGCTCCGCGGCGAGAACCGTATTCTGGTACGGCACGGGCTGCAGCGGATGGCGCAGAGTACGCTCGTCGGGCTCCGCGCGCTGATTCGCGCGGCCCGGCTCGATGCGACGGCCCTCACCGCGGGTCGCGTCGGCTTTACGCTCGCCCCGCGCCTCAACGCGCTCGGTCGGCTCCGACAGGCGATCCGCGGCGTCGAGCTCCTCCTCGCGGAGGATGAGGCGACCGCGAATGCGATCGCACGCGAGTGCGAGGAGCTGAACCAGGAGCGGCAGGCGATGGACCGCGCGATCCTCGACGAGGTGCTCGCCGAGGTCGCCCGTCGCGACCTCGACCGTGAGTGGGGCCTCGTCCTGCACTCGGATCGCTGGCACGCCGGGGTCATCGGCATCGTGGCCTCACGCGTGGTCGAGGCGACGGGGCGCCCCGCGATGCTGATCGCGGTGGCGGACGGCGTCGGGAAGGGGTCGGGGCGCTCGAACGGGGCGCTCGATCTGCACGCGGCGCTCGCCGAGTGCGGCGACCTGCTGGTGAAGCACGGCGGGCATCGCGCGGCGGCGGGGCTCACGATCACCCCCGAGCGGATCCCGGCCTTCGCAGAGCGATTCAATGCGGTCGCGTGCGCGCGGCAGACCGCTGACGATCTCGTGCCGCGGCTCCGCACCGATCTCGAGGTTCCGCTCGAGGCCGCGGACGCCCGGCTCGAGCGTGCGTTCCGTCATCTCGAGCCCTTCGGGGTGGGGAACCCCGGCCCCGTGCTGGTCTCGCGGGGCGTGACAGTGGTCGGGGCCCCGCGCCGCGTGGGGACCGATGGCGTGAAGTTCGCCATCGACCGTGCGGGCGAGCCGCTCGAGGCGATCGCCTGGGGGCTCGGCGTGCGATCGTCGCTCGTGCGGGCGGGGGCGACCCTCGACCTCGCGTACAAGCTCGACCTCAACCGGTTCCGCGGCGCCGAGGTGCTGCAGGCGGTGGTGCAGGACCTGCGCCCCGCGGGCGCGTCCGATGGCTGAGCTGCGGATCGTCGCGGGGGCGTGGCGTGGGCGGCGCATCCGCGTCCCGAATGCGGGGCACGTCCGCCCGACCGCCGACCGGGTGCGCGAGGCCTGGATGAGCATCGTGCAGCCCGTGCTCGAGGGAGCCCTGGTGCTCGACCTCTGTGCGGGCTCGGGGGCACTCGGACTCGAGGCCCTCTCCCGCGGCGCGGCGCACGCGACGTTCGTCGAGCGCGACTCGCGCGTGCTCCCGACCCTGCGTGAGAACATCCGGGGATTGGGCGCTGAGGGGATGGCGACGGTCGTCCGGGCCGAGGCGGTGCGCTTCATCGCGGGCGGCACGGGGACCGGGGGCGGGCGTCCCGCCTCGCCCGGCATCGACGCCGAGGACGCCGCCGGCCCGGAGCGCGTCGCCCGGACGGTCGCGTTCGCCGACCCGCCGTACGGGGAGGGGATCGCCCTCGCGCTCGCGGAGCGCTGGCTCGCGGCGCCGTTCGCGGCGATCTTTGGGGTCGAGCACGAGGCGGCGCTGATGCTGCCGACGCCGGAGGGACCGGCCACGGCGGACCGGCGCGTCTACGGCGAGACGGCGATCACCCTCTACCGCACCGGATCCTGAGATGCCCAAAGTCGCACTCTACGCCGGCAGCTTCGACCCGATCACGAACGGCCACGCCGACCTGATCCGACGGTCGCTCAGCTTCGTCGATCGCCTCGTCGTCGGCGTCGCGGTGAACGTCTCGAAGCAGCCGCTCTTCTCCGCCGAGGAGCGGATGGCGCTGATCCGGTCCGCGGTCGAGGATGACCCGCGGGTCGAGGTGCGGGCCTTCCGCGGGCTCGTCGTCGACTTCGCCAAAGAGATCGGCGTCTCGGTGGTCCTCCGCGGCCTTCGGGCCGTCGCTGACTTCGAGTACGAGTACCAGATGGCCCTGATGAATCGTCATCTCTCGCCGGGGCTCGAGACGATGTTCATGGTGCCCTCGGTGCAGGTGAGCTACGTGAGCTCGTCGCTGGTGCGGGAGGTCGCCCGCTTCGGCGGCGATATCGACGCCCTCGTCCACCCCGCGGTGGCGCGGGCGCTGCGCGCGAAGTTCGCGGGTTCCTCTCCTTCCTGACCCCCGGAGCGCCGTCCCGATGAGTCTGCAGGTCGAGATGCAGGGTGATGTCCTCGTGATCGCCGTCGACGGCCCGCTCATTGTCGGCAACCGGCAGGAGCTCAAGCAGACCGTCCTCGATCGCGTCGAGGAGGGGGTGCGGAAGGTCGTGGTCGACTTTGCCGGCACCGCGTACATCGACAGCTCCGGGCTCGGCGTGCTCGTCTCGCTGGCGAAGCGCCTCCGCGAGCTCGGCGGTGACCTCCGGCTCGCCTCGCTCAGCGACGACCTACTCACCCTGTTCGAGCTCACGAAGCTCGACGCGCTCTTCCAGATCGCCGCCTCGCGCGAGCGGGCCCTTGAGGGCTTCTAGTCCGTGACCGCGCCCGCGGCGCTCGAGCTGCGCGTCCCGAGCGATGTGGGGCGGATCGAGGGCATCGTCTCAGAGGTGGTGCAGCGGTGCCGGCAGCACGCCTTCACGGGCCGACAGCTCGCGCTCAACGTCCCGGTCGCGCTGACCGAGGCAATTTCGAACGCGATGCTGCGCGGGAACGGCGAGGACCGGGCCAAGGAGGTCCGGGTGCGCGCCGTGGTCGATGCCACGCGACTCATCGTCGAGGTCGAGGACGAGGGAACGGGATTCGACCTCGAGGGGTGTACCGGCGACCCGACGGCCCCCGACGCGCTCGCGCGCGAGGATGGCCGCGGCCTCTTTCTCATGCGCGCGCTGATGGACGAGGTGCGATGCGAGCGTGGGGTGGGGACGATCGTGCGGCTCACCCTGCATCGGCGCTGACCCGTGGCCTCCAGCGACGTCGCGCGCATCCTCGACGCGTTCACGACAGGGTTCGCCACGCCCGTGGTCGTCTGGCAGCAGCTGCGGCCCGACCGCGGCATCGAGGTGATCGCGGCGACCGGCGGTGATGTCACCCCGCCCGACGTGGCCTCCGTGCCCCACGACGGCACCCCGGTGATGCGGCCGGCGGCCGTCGGGCGTCAGCTCGTGGCACGGCTTCCCGGGCGATCCCCCACGTGGGTCGGACTCGGTCCGGTGCGGGACGAATCCGAGACGCGCCGCTGGCTCGCCGTGCTCGCGCCGGCGCTCGCGGAAGTCCTGCAGGCGCAATGGGAGTCGCGTCGCGCCGCTGACGAGCTCGCGGAGCGCTACGAGGAGATCACGCTGCTCTACTCCATCAGCGAGATCCTGAGTCGTACGGTGACCTTCGAGGCGGCGGCGCGACGGATCCTGCTCGAAGTCGCTGAGACGGTGGGGGCGGAATACGGTGCGCTGGTGCGCCACGACCCCGCGTCGGGGCTCCTGGTGCCGGTAACGTCGCTCCGTGTGCCGCGCGGCGCGGAGCCGCGGACGATTCCCGTCGATCATCCGGTGAGTGTGCTCGCCCGCGTCTACCGCACCCGGCACGCGTTGCTCGTCGACGACGGGGTCCTCGTGAGCGAATTCGAGGTGCCGTTCCGAGACGGCGCTCTCCTCGCCGTCCCCATTCTGTGGACGACGCCGGAGGGGGGACTGCCCGTCGGTGTCATCTGCCTCTCGGGCCGCCGTGGCGGGCTCCCGTTCACCGCCGGGGACGAGAAGTTCATCGCCGCGATCGGCTCGCAGATCGGCTCGGCGATCCAGAACGGGGTGCTTGTGCGCCAGTCCCTCGAGCAGGAGCGGCTGGCGTCGGAGATGCGGCTCGCGACCGACCTGCAGCAGCGGCTCCTCCCGAAGGGAACCGCGGTGGCGCCCGAGGCGCGATGCGCCGCGCGCGTCGAGGCGGCCGAGGGCGTCGGCGGCGACTTCTATCATCTCTTCCGCCTCGATGGCGGCTCCACCGGCGTGCTCCTCGGCGACGTCTCTGGTCACGGCTACCGCGCCGCCCTCGTGATGGCGCTGGTGATGAGTGCCGCGGCGATCCACGCGCGCGGGAGCGACGATCCCGCGCGGACCGTCGAGGCGATCCTCGCCACCGTCGGAGATGAACTCGCCGACACCGAGATGTTCCTCTCGCTCTGCTACGTGATCGTCGATCATCGCGGCGGGGTCGTGCGCTGGACCAACACGGGGCATCCGCACGCCTTCGTGATCCGGGGCGATGGCCGGACGGAGCGGCTCGCCGCGACCGATCCCGCGCTCGGGCTCGGCACCGAGCCACTCCGCGTCGCCTCGAGCCCGTGGGACCCCGCGGAGGATCTGCTGGCGATCTTCACCGACGGGGTGAGCGACGCGCGGGACGTGCAGGGGCGCGCGCTCGGTGAGGCGGCGGTGCTCGATGTCCTCGTCGCCCGTCGCCGCGAAGTCCCGTCCCGCATCGTCGACGGCGTCTTCGCGCAGGTGTCCGGTCATCTCGGGCGGGTCCGGCCCCACGACGACCAGGCCGTCGTCGTCCTGCGCAGCGCGTGAGCGCGCTCCCCCGCCCGAAGAAGCGGCTCGGGCAGCACTTCCTCACCGACGCGCGGCTCCTCGCGCGCATCGCGGACGCCCTGGCGATCACCCCCGCGGATACGGTCGTCGAGATCGGACCGGGTCGTGGCGCGCTGACGGAGGCGCTGCTCGCGCGCGCCGGGCACGTGGTGGCGATCGAGCTCGACCGCGATCTCATCCCGGTGCTGCGGGAGCGGTGGGGCGGGGAACCGCGCTTCACGCTCGTCGAGGGCGACGTCCTCGCGCAGGACCTCGGCGCGCTCGCCACGGCGGCCGGCGCGAGCGCAGTGCAGGGCTACCTGTTGGCGGGGAACGTGCCGTACAACATCACGACCCCGATCCTCTTCCACGCGCTGCGTCGGCCGCGGGCCCGACGCGCCGTGTACCTGGTGCAACGAGAGGTCGCGGACCGCGCCGCCGCCGCGCCGGGGAGCGACGCCTATGGCGCGCTGTCGGTGAATCTCCAGGCCCTCGCGACGGTACGGAGCCTCTTTCGGGTGCCGGCGGGCGCCTTCACGCCGCCGCCGCAGGTGGAGTCCGCCGTGCTCGAGGTGGTGCCGCGGCCTGACCCCGTGATCGCCGAAGCGGAGGAAGCGGCGTTCCGCACGTTCGTGCAGGCGGCCTTCGGGCTCCGACGGAAACAGCTCCGCCGCGTGGTGCGCACGGTCTGGTCGCTCGATGCCGACGCCGCGGATGCGCTGCTCGCGCGTGCCGACCTGACCCCCGACCGGCGCCCCGAGACGCTGGCCCCCGAGGATTTCGCGCGGTTGCTGCGCGCCCGCTGACCGCCGCGCGTCCCCCGCGGCGATCGAGGCTCAGCTGCCCGGGTTGGTCAGGGCGAAGGCGAGGACCTCGAGCTCCGTCGCCATGTTCACCGTGCGGACGGACACGCCCTCCGGGGCGACGAGGGCGGCCGGGGCGAAGTTGAGCACGGCGCGGATCCCGGCGGCGACGACGCGGTCGAGGACGGGCTGGGCTGCCTCACCAGGTACGCAGAGGACCGCGATGCGCGGGTGGAGCGCGGCGATGTCGGCCTCGAGTTGGGCGTCGGGGCGCACCCGGACGCCGTTCAGCGGTTCCCCGACGCGGGCGGGGTCGGTGTCGTAGACGCCGACCACGTCGAAGCCGTGGGTGCCGAAGCCGCGGTACTGGGCGAGTGCCGCACCGATCTTGCCGGCGCCGATGATCACGACGGGCCAACGCGCCTCGAGGCCGAGGATGTGGCGGAGCGAGGCGATCAGGTCGGAGACGGCATAGCCGAGGCCGCGCTTGCCGAACGAGCCGAAGAACGAGAGATCCTTCCGGACCTGCGCCGAGGTCGTCCCACCCGAGCGGGCGAGTTCGCCGCTCGAGATGGTGGTGTGGCCCTGCCGCTCGAACTCCTCGAGGAACCGGAGATAGAGGGAGAGGCGTCGGACGGTGGAGTCAGCGATGTGTTTCACGCGGGGGGGAGGCTTGTGAAATCATTCACAAGCTATGCCGCCGGGCCTCGGGGTCAATAGTCGAATGGAGCGGGCAGACATCGGCGTCTGGGGGCGTTCGGGTGGTACACGACCGCGCAATCGCGGAGGCACTGGGGGGTAGAGGCTCGCCGTTAGCTTCCCGGGGTGCGACTCCACGCCCTCCCCTTCGCCGTCGTCGACGTCGAGACCACCGGCGGGCAGCCCGGCGGCGCCGACCGCGTCACCGAGCTCGCGGTGGTGACGGTCCACGAGGGGGTCTCGACCGTGGCGTTCCACTCGCTCCTCGACCCCGGTCGGCCGATCCCGTGGCACATCACGCGCCTGACGGGAATCGACGATGCGATGGTGCGAGGCCAGCCGACCTTCGCCGACGTGGCGGGGGAGGTCGCGGCGGTGCTCGCAGACCGGGTGTTCGTCGCGCACAACGCGCGGTTCGATTTCGGCTTCCTCTCGGCGGAGTTCGGGCGCGTCGCGCCGCATCCCCTCGCCGGGATCGTCGCGGGGCAGCTGTGCACGGTTCGGCTCGCGCGTCGACTCCTGCGGCATCTGCCGCGCCGCAACCTCGACAGCGTCGCGCACCACTACGGCGTGACCATCGACGACCGCCACCGGGCGAGCGGGGACGCGCTCGCGACGGCGGCGGTCCTGCAGCGGATGCTCCTCGACCTCGCGCAGCAGGGGATCGATACGTGGGAGGAGCTCGATGCGTGGCTGGCAGCGGGGACGTCGCGCGCGAAGCGACGGCGGGCGCTTCCCGCGTCGAGCGACGGCGCCGACGGGGCCTGAGCGTCGCGCCACGAGCTCCGCGTGCCGGCTGACGGGGTTGGCGGTGCGATGCCCGTCGCGTCCCAGGGGGGGCGGGGCAGGCGGTGCGCACCCCCTCGGCTCCGGCGCCGCGCCGATGTATCCTGAGCGCATGGCCGCTCCGACTCCCCTGCATCAATCGCGCCGCCTCGGCGCGCTCACCATCCACGCCCTGCAGGCCGGCGGGCAGCGCCTCGACGGCGGTGCGATGTTCGGCGTCGTGCCGAAGCCGCTCTGGGAGCGGCGCATCCCCGCCGACGAGCGGAACCGCATCGCACTCGGGATGCGGTGCCTCCTGGTCGAGCACCCCGAGGGGCTCGTGCTGATCGACTCCGGCGTGGGGGAGAAGGAGGATGCGAAGTTCCTCGACATCTACGGCATCGAGGCGTCGGTGCCGGGGCATCGCTCGATGCTGGACGCCGCACTGGCGTCGGCGGGGTTCACCGCCGCCGACGTGCGCGTCGTCATCAACACGCACCTCCACTTCGACCATGCCGGGGGAAACACGCGGCTCGCGGCGGATGGCACCGTGGAGGCCGCCTTCCCGCACGCGCGGTATCTCGTGCACGCGGGGGAGCATCACTATGCCATGCACCCGAACGAGCGGACCGCGGCGAGCTACTTCCCCCGGAACTGGGAGCCGCTGCGTGCCTCGGGGCAGCTCGAACTGGTCGAGAGCGGGGGTGACCTCGTTCGTGGCATCCGGATGCGGGCGACCCCTGGCCATACGCCGCATCATCAGTCGATCGTGATTGATGGCGGCGGGGAGACGGCGGTCTTCCTCGGGGATCTCTGTCCGACGACGGCGCACGTCCCGCTGCCGTGGATCATGGGGTATGATGTCGAGCCGCTCCGGACGCTCGAGTCGAAGCGCGCGCTCTGGGCCGAGGCGGAGGCGGCAGGGTGGCTGCTGGTGTTCGAGCACGACGCGGTGACCGCGTGGGGGCGTTTGGCCCGCCGTCCGGACGCGAAGGGACGTCTTGACCTAACCATTGAGCCGGCCTAGGTTTAGCGGACAATCCAGTCAAGCGGGTGCGCTGGTGTGCACCCCACCCTCTGGCCTTCGCCCTCGGGCGTCGTGCTGCAGGAGTCCTCGAAGGCTCGAGCCGTCGGCGTCGTCACGCCGGGACGGCCTCGTGCGTGCGCGGGCTCCGTGAGCGGGGTCCGCGTTTCTGTTTTCCCTCTCGCAGGAGCCGTCGTATCCAGGAGACCAAGCAGGCGCCGCGTGGCCCTCGCATCAATCGGCAGATCCGCATCAGCCCGGTCCGTGTGATCGGGTCCGACGGCGCGCAGCTCGGCGTGCTCGAGGTGGATGTGGCGCTCAGCATGGCGGTGGAGGCGGGGCTCGACCTCGTCGAGGTCGCGCCGATGGCCCGCCCTCCGGTGGTCCGGATCATGGACTACGGGAAGTACAAGTTCGAGATGGCCAAGCAGGCGCGGCTGGCGAAGAAGAAGCAGCACGTGATCCAGTTGAAGGAAGTGAAGTTCCGTCCTGGGATCGAGAAGCACGACTTCGACACCAAGGTGAACCATGCGCGCGAGTTCATCGCGGACGGCAACAAGGTGAAGGTGACGTTGATGTTCCGCGGTCGGCAGATCGCGCATCCGGAGTTGGGTATGGCGGTCGTCGAGCGCGTCGCCCAGACCCTTGCGGATGTCGCGAAGATCGAGACCGCGGCGAAGCTCGAGGGGAAGGCCCTCACGATGATCCTCACGCCACGCTAAGGACGGACCGACCGATGCCGAAGATGAAGTCCCACAAGGGCGCCAAGAAGCGCTTCTCCGTGACGGGGAAGGGCAAGGTGCGGCGCCTCAAGGCCTACAAGAGCCACATCCTCACCAAGAAGACCGCCAAGCGGAAGCGCAATCTCCGTCGTCCGACCACGGTCGCGACGAACGGCGAGGCGAAGAACCTCAAGCGCCTCCTCCAGGCCTAAGGAGACCGACCGATGCCTCGCGTCAAGTCGAACGTCGTGCGCCTCAAGCGCAAGAAGCAGATCATGAAGGCCGCCAAGGGCGCCTTCGGCGGCCGGAGCAAGCTCTGGAAGGCTGCGAAGGAGACCGTGGAGCGCGGGTGGGTCTATGCCTACCGGGACCGCAAGGCCAAGAAGCGGGATTTCCGCAAGCTCTGGATCACCCGCATCAACGCCGCCGCGCGTCTGAACGGGATGAGCTACAGCGCGTTCATCAACGGCGTGCAGGCCGCCGGGATCGTCGTCGACCGCAAGATCCTCGCGGAGCTCGCGGTCTCCGATCCGGCCGCGTTCACGCTCATCGCCGAGAAGGCGCAGGCCGCGCTCAAGTCGGCAGCCTGACGCCGGTCCGCCGGCGACGCGAGGGCGGGGGGTGGCGATGTCCGCTCCCCGCCCTCGTCGCGTATCTTTCCCTCCGCCGCTCCCCACGTCCCGTTCCCATCCGGCTCCGTGTCCCTCGCTGACTTCCTCGCCGCCCTCGACCAGCTCGCCGCCGAGGCCCCGGGGCGCATCGCCGCCGCGGGCACCCTCGACGAGTGGACGGCGGCCCGTAACGCCCTCGTCGGCCGACAGGCCGGACGCCTCACCGACATCCTGGCCGGCCTCGGCGCCCTCCCGAAGGAGGACAAGCGCGAGGCGGGGCAGCGCGCGAATGCGGTGAAGGCCGCCATCGAGGCGGCGCTCGAGGCGCGGCACGCCGAGCTCGCCGCGGCCGCGTCGGCAGCGGGCCCCGCCCTCGACCGCTCGATGCCCGCGCGTCCACGCTGGCGCGGGGCGGTGCATCCGGTCTCCCTCGTCATCGACGAGGTCGTCGAGATCTTCCGTGAACTCGGCTTCACCATCGCCCTCGGCCCCGAGGCGGAGCACGCCTGGTACAACTTCGGCGCGCTCAACTTCCCAGCCGACCATCCAGCGATGGATATGCACGACACGCTCTATCTCGGGCCGGACCAGGTGTTACGCACGCACACCTCGCCCGTGCAGGTGCGCACGCTCCAGCGCTATGCGCCGCCGATCCGCGTGCTGGCGCCGGGCAACGTGTACCGGCGTGACTTCTTCGACCCGTCGCACGCGCCGATGTTCGCGCAGATCGAGGGGCTCGTGGTCGATGAGGGGGTCACCTTCGCCGACCTCAAGGCGACGCTCTCGCATTTCGCGCGCCGCTTCTTCGGTCCGACGACCAAGACACGCTTCCGTCCGAGCTTCTTCCCGTTCACCGAGCCGAGCGCCGAGATGGACGTGCAGTGCGGGGTGTGCGGCGGCGCGGGGTGCGGGGTCTGCAAGCAGTCCGGCTGGGTGGAGATCCTCGGGTCGGGGATGGTGCACCCCGCGGTGCTCGAGGAGGCCGGTCTCGACAGCGAGAATTACACCGGCTGGGCGTTCGGGATGGGCCCGGCCCGCACCGCCATCTCGCGGCACGGGATCCCGGACATCCGGATCCTGTATGACGCCGACGTCCGCTTCCTCGACCAGTTCGCCCGATGAACATCTCGCACGAGTGGCTCTCGCGCTTCGTGCCGCACGGCCGGTCGGCCGAGGCGATCCGTGACCTCCTGACGGCGCACGTCGCGACGGTGGAGGGGCTCGAGCGCCTCCGCGCCGACCTGGTCCCGTTCGTCGTCGGCCGGGTAGTGGCGAGCGAGCGCATCCCGGAGACGAAGCTCTCCTTCAATCAGGTCGACGACGGCAGCGGGACGCTCCTCGACGTCGTCTGCGGCGCGCCGAACGTCACCGTCGGCGCCCTGTATCCGTTCGCCCGGACCGGGACGACGATGCCGGGCGGCCTCGTGATCGAGAAGCGCAAGATCCGCGGATTCACCTCGAACGGGATGCTCTGCTCGGCACGCGAGCTGGGGCTGGGCGAGGATCACGACGGGATTCTGACGCTGACGACCGATGCGCCGCCGGGGACGCCGCTCCTCGAGGTGCTGCCGCTCGGTGACGTCCGGCTGTTGGTGGACGTGCTGCCGAACCGTCCCGACCTGCTTTCGCATCTGGGTGTCGCGCTCGAGGTGGCCGCGCTCACCGGCACACCGCTCCAGCGTCCCCCCGAAATTGCCGCGCTCCCGCCGGTCACCGTGTCGGTCGTGCGGGCGGACCGTGAGGCGCGCGCCGGCGGGGTCACGGTGAAGATCGAGGAGCGGGCGGACTGCCCCCAGTACGGCGCCGCGGTGGTCTCCGGGCTCACGGTGGGGCCGAGCCCGGCGTGGCTCCGCGCGGCGGTCGAGGCCGTCGGCGGGCGTTCGATCAACAACCTCGTCGACGCGACGAACTACCTGCTGCACGGCTTCGGGCAACCGATGCACGCCTTCGATGCGACGACCCTGCAGGGCGACACGCTCGTCGTGCGGCGCGCGCGGGCCGGGGAGTCGCTCGTCACGCTCGACGGGGCGACGCGAACGCTCGATCCCTCGATGCTCGTCATCGCCGATGCGGCCGTGCCGACGGCGCTCGCGGGGGTGATGGGCGGGCGGGGGAGCGAGGTCACCGACGCCACCACGCGGGTGGTCCTCGAGGTCGCCTGCTTCGCGCCCGCGGTCGTGCGCGCGACACGGCGCAAGGCGGGGCTCTCGACCGATGCCAGCTATCGATTCGAGCGCGGGATCGACGCGGGGGCCGTGGGCGAGATGCTGGCCATCGGCGCTGCACTCCTCGCGCAGCTTGGCGGTGGGCAGGTGGACGCCCTGCTGCATCTTGGGTCGGCGCCGACGCCGGCGCCGCCGCTGACCGTGCGCCCATCGCGGGTGGCGGCCGTGCTCGGTGACGGGGTCCCGGCTGAGGAGATCGCCGCGCTGCTCCGGGGGATCGGCTTCGGGATCCGTGAGGGGGCTGGCGGGACGTTGCTCGTCACCGTGCCCACCTGGCGCCACGATGTGTCGCGTGAGGTGGATCTCATCGAAGAAGTCGCTCGGCTGCGTGGGTTCGACCGCCTGCCCGATGCGCTGCACGGCGCGCGCCCTGGCACCGCGCCCGACGATCCGCTCTTCCTCGTGGGGCGGCGTCTCCGTGACGCGCTCGTCGCCGATGGACTCCACGAGGTTCGTCCGCTCCCCTTCACGGCAGGCGCGTCCGAGGGCTTCGTGCGCGTGCAGAACCCGCTCGCCGAGGACGAGCCGTACCTCCGGCGTCGGCTGCTCGACACGCTCGCGCGTCGCGCGGAGTACAATCTGAATCGGATGCAGGGGGATGTGCGGCTCTTCGAGGTTGGCGCGGCCTTCACCCCTGACGGCACGGGATTGCCGATCGAGGAGCAGCGGGTGGCAGCACTCCTGATGGGGGCGCGTCGGCCGGTGCATTTCTCTGAGCCACAGCCGCCCGCCTTTGACGCCTGGGATGCGAAGGCGCTCGGCGAGCGGACCGCCGCGGTCGCGTTCCCTGGCGCGCAGATCGCCCTCGAGCCGGGTGCAGGGGATGTGCTCTGGCACGTCCTCGTCGACGGTACGACGGTGGGGACCGTGGAGCGTGTGCCGCTCGACGCCCCCGTCTGGGCGCAGCTGGCCTTCGGCGTCGAACTCACGCTGGGTCGCGTCGCGAACGCCCCCGTCGCCGGCCCGGGGACGCACGCGCACGGCATCGCCATCGCCGTGCCCACCCGCGCGCCGATCCGGTATCGGCCGCTGCCGACCACCCCGGCCGCGATCTTCGACCTCGCGCTTCTCGTCCCCGATACCGTGCCCGCGGCAGCGGTGGAGCAGGTCGTGCGAGACGTCTCGGGCGCGCAACTCGAGACCGTGGTGCTCTTCGATGAGTTTCGCGGGGCCGGCGTTGCCGACGGGACGCGTTCGCTGGCGTGGCGCCTGACCTTCCGTCATCCGGAGCGCACCCTGCGGGACAAGGAAATCGAAGGACGGCGCGTCCAACTGCTCAAGGCTCTGGAGGAGCGTCTCGGTGTCCGTCCCCGTTCCGCCTGATCCCGCCGCCGCGGCGTTCCGCGAACTCGAGGTGCTGGTCCGGCACCTCGGGGAGGAGGTGGCAACCTTCCGGAAGCGCGCCCAGCAGGCGGAGGCACGTCTGAAGGCCCTCGGTGCCTCGCCGGCCGGCGAGGCGAGCGCGGAGGAGCGGGTGGCGGCCCTTGAGGCGGAGAACGCCGAGCTACGTGCGCGGCTCGAGGCGGCGGTCGCGCAGACCGAGTCAGCGCTCGAGCGCGTCACCTTCCTCAGACAGCAGCACGCCCTCGGAGGCGAGACCGTATGACGGTGCATTCGACGCGGGTACGGATCGTCGGCGAGGAGTACACCGTGCGGTCGACGGTCTCGCCCGAGCACACGCAGGCCATCGCCGCGCACGTGGACGCGGCGATCCGGAAGGTGTTGGAGAGCCCGGCAATCACCGATCCCGGGAAGGCGGCGATCCTGGCGGCGATGGCAATTACCTCCGAACTCTTCGACGAGCGCGCGGCGCAGGCGCAGGTGGCAGAGCGGATGCGGTCGTTGTCGGGGGAGTTACGTCGCTGGCTGCCGCCCGGGAAGCGCGGCGAGGGGTGGGAGCCGGACGGGTGCCGATCGACTCCTAATGGCGTCGGGCGCTGCCCCTGACGGGATGCGTTGCCATTTTCCGCTGACAGTCGTACCTTGCCTCGGTAGCTCGTAGGTGCGAAGTCCCGTAGGTGGTTGTGCCGTCGGCAGTTACCCCTCTTCCTTCCCGCGCCCTTCGCCGGTGCCTGATCGAGAGGCTCGTTGCCGCGGACCGTCCATCGGTGGTCGGCGCGCCTTCCTCATGGGTCTGCGGTGCCCCCCGGTGCCGCCTTTCGTATAGGACGTCACAAGATGATGAACCCGATGGCCATCGCGATCGCGATCGGCGCCGTGCTCGCGGGCGCCCTTCCGGTCGCGTTCACGTTTGGGCGCCGCCGTGGCCGCGCTTTGGAGGATGCCGCGCGGCGTGCCGCGGGCGAGGCGGCCGACCAGGTCGCCAAGCGCATCGTCTCGGAGGCCGAGCGCGAGGCCGACGCGGCGCGGAAGCAGGCGGTCCTCTCCGGAAAGGAAGAGGTGATGAAGGTCCGCGAGGCCTGGGAGCAGGAGGCCCGGAAGCGGCGGGAGGAGGTCGAGCGCGAGGAGAAGCGCGTCGTCGACCGGGAACAGCAGGTGGACCGCAAGGTCGATATGCTCGACCAGAAGGAGAAGGAGCTCGGGCGCCGGGCGAGCGAGCTCGGGCGTCGCGAGAAGCAGCTCGAGGAGCGTCAGGGTGAGCTCGACGCGATGGTCGGCGAGGAGCGGCGGCGGCTCGAACAGGTGGCCGGACTCTCGGCCGAGCAGGCGAAGGCGGAGCTGACGCGTCGACTCGAGGAGGAGGCGCTGGCCGCCTCGGCCAATCGCGTGCGCGAGATCCGCGAGACGGCGAAGCGCAACGCCGACCGCGAGGCGAAGAAGATCGTCGCGCTCGCGGTCCAGCGGATCGCGGCCGAGCACACGGCGGAGATCACCGCGGCGGCGGTCGCCCTGCCGAAGGACGACATGAAGGGCCGCATCATCGGGCGCGAGGGGCGGAACATCCGCGCGTTCGAGTTGGCCACTGGTGTCGACGTGATCATCGATGACACGCCCGACACGGTGGTCGTGAGCTGCTTCGACCCCGTCCGGCGCGAGGTGGCGCGGGTCGCGCTGGAGAAGCTGGTGGCGGACGGGCGGATCCATCCCGGCCGCATCGAGGAGGTCGTCGAGAAGGCGCGGAAGGAGGTGGATGCCTCGATCATCGAGACGGGGGAGCAGGCGGCCTACGAGGTGGGCGTGCACGGGCTGCACCCGGAGATGATCAAGCTGATCGGGCGGATGAAGTGGCGGACGAGCTACGGGCAGAACATCCTGTATCACTCGAAGGAGACCGCCTTCCTCGCGGGGATCATGGCGGCGGAGCTCGGGCTCGACGTGGCGATGGCCAAGCGCGGCGCGCTGCTGCATGACGTTGGGAAGGTCCTCACGCACGATCATGAGGGCACCCACGTCCAGCTCGGCGTCGAGGTGGCGACCAAGTACGGCGAGCACCCGCTGGTCGTGAACTGCATCGCGGCGCATCACGACGATGTGCCCCACGAGAGCGAGGTGTCGGTGCTCGTGCAGGCGGCCGACGCGATCTCCGGCTCACGGCCCGGCGCGCGGCGCGAGGCGTTCGAGACGTACGTGAAGCGCCTCGAGGGGCTCGAGAAGATCGCGAGCAGCTACAAGGGCGTCGACCGCGTCTTCGCGATCCAGGCGGGCCGCGAGGTGCGCGTCATCGTCGACCCGAGCGGGGTCGACGACGCGCGGATGCAGTCGCTGACCGAGGAGATTGCGCGGCGCGTGGAATCGGAGCTGCAGTATCCCGGTCAGATCCGCGTGGTGGCGATCCGTGAGACGAGGGCCTCGGACATTGCCCGCTGAGCTGATCGACGGCGTCGCCATCGCGGCCCGGGTGCGGGCGCGCGTCTCCGCTGAGGCGGCCGAGCTCGCCACGCACGGGGTGGTGCCGGGGCTGACCGTCGTCCTCGTCGGCGACGATGCCGCCAGCGCCGTGTACGTCGCGAGCAAGGAGAAGGCGTGCCGCGAGGCCGGGATGCTGGGGGAGACGATCCGCCTCCCGGCGACGACCACCCAGGCGGAACTCCTCGCCGTCGTCGATCGACTCAACGCCGACCCCGCGGTGCACGGAATCCTCGTGCAGATGCCGGTGCCGCGGCAGATCGATGCGCAGGCGGTGATCCGGCGGATCGATCCCGCCAAGGACGTCGACGGCTTCCATCCGGTCAATGCGGGGAAGGTGCTCATCGGCGATCCCGATGCCTTCGCCCCCTGCACGCCTGCCGGCGTGCAGGTGCTCCTCACGGAGAGCGGCATCGAGACGGCGGGCAAGGAGGCGGTGATCCTCGGGCGCAGCACCATCGTCGGGAAGCCCATGGCGTCGCTGCTGATGCAGGCCGGTCGCGGCGCGGACTGTACGGTCACCGTGTGCCACTCGCGCACGCGTGACCTCGCGTCGCACACGCGGCGCGCAGACATCTTGATTGCGGCGATTGGGAAGCCCGAGATGGTGACCGCCGATATGGTGAAGCCGGGCGCGGTGGTGATCGATGTGGGGATCAATCGCGTCGATGACCCCACGGCGAAGCGTGGCTATCGGATCGTCGGGGACGTCCGGTTCGAGGAGGTGCGCGCCGTCGCATCGCACCTCACGCCGGTACCCGGCGGCGTCGGTCCAATGACAATCGCGATGCTGCTCGCGAACACGGTGCGCGCGGCGCGCCTCACCCTCACGCGCTGACGACGGCGATGCACGCGCCCGGCTCCTCCATCGAGTCCGCCCTCGGCGTGGGGGAGCTGGCGGGGTACGCCAAGGAGTCCCTCGAGGCGGCCTTCCCGGGGCTCTGGGTCAAGGGCGAGGTCTCAAACTTCAAGCGGCATTCCAACGGGCATTGGTACTTCTCCTTGAAGGATGCCGCGGGGCAACTGCCGGCCGTCGTCTGGGCGCGCGATGCGCGGCGGATCCCCGCGCCGCCGGACGAGGGGATGAGCGTCTTCGCGCGTGGCACCCTCAGCCTCTGGACGGGGCAGGGGAAGCTCCAGTTCATGGTCGATGCCCTTGAGGCCGAGGGTGCGGGGCTCTGGCAGAAGGCGTTCGATGCCCTGAAGGCGACGCTCGACGCCGAAGGGCTGACGGCAGAGTCCCGGAAGCGTCGGCTGCCGAAGTATCCCGCGCACGTCGCGGTCATCACGAGCGGCGACGGGGCCGCGTGGCGCGACATCGAGGCGGTGGTCCGCCGTCGGCATCCCGGCGTGCACCTGACGCTGATCCCGGCCGTGGTGCAGGGGGAGCTCGCCCCGACCTCGCTCGTGCAGGCGCTCGATCGGCTCGGGCGCTGGGGCGGGGCCGATGTCGTCATCATCGGGCGCGGCGGCGGGTCGCGCGAAGATCTCTGGGCGTTCAATCACGAGTCGGTCGCCCGTGCCGTCGCGGCCTGCCCGATCCCGGTGATCTCCGCCGTGGGGCACGAGACCGATTTCACCATCACCGATTACGTGGCGGATCTCCGAGCGGCGACACCGAGTGTCGCCGCCGAGCGCGCCGTCCCGGTGCTGGACGAACTCCGCGATGGGGTCCGAGCGCTCGGCGGCCGACTCTCGGATGCCCTGGAGGACCGCGTCGACCGCGAGGGACGGCGTCTCCGTGCCCACGCTGACGGGCTCCGTTTGCGCGCGGCGCGCGCGGTGGAGCGGCGTCGGGCGCGGATCGAGCGGGTCGCCGGCCGTCTCGAGGCACTCTCCCCGCTCGGCGTCCTCGCCCGCGGCTTCGCCGTCGCCCGAGGGGCGGACGGCCGACCGCTCGCGCGCCGTGCCGCTTTCACGGTTGGTGAGCCCTTTGACCTGTTGTTGACCGATGGCCGCGTGACGGCGCGGACCGAATCCATCGACGCCAGCGCCCCGCACCTGAGGACCGGCTGATGACCTTTGAGGAGACTTTGGCCCGCCTGGAGGAGATTGCCCAGGCGCTCGACCGCGACGACCTGCCGCTCGAGCAGGCGCTCCGCCTCTTCGAGGAGGGGATCGTGCGCCTCCGCGAGGCGTCCGCTGTCCTCGCCGAGGCGGACGGCACGGTCCGGACCCTCATCGAGACGGCTGAGGGCGTCTTCGAGGCTCGGTCGTGACCGACGCGATGACAGTCCCAATCGACTTCGGCGCCGACCGGGCGCGCGTGGCCCGGGCGCTCGACGCGCTCGTGGCGCGCTGTCTCGACGGGCGCGACGGCGCCGTGTACGAGGCGATCCGGTACAGCCTCGCCGGTGAGGGGAAGCGGCTCCGCGCCGTGCTCGTGCTCAGCGCGTATCGCGCGGCAGGCGGGACGGGGGACGTGAGCGATCTCGCGGCCGCGGTGGAGGTGGTGCACGCGTACTCGCTCGTCCACGATGACCTCCCCTGCATGGATGACGACGCGATGCGTCGGGGGCGTCCGACGGTGCATGTGGTCCACGGGGTGGCCGCCGCGACGGCCGCGGGGATGGCGATGGTCCCGCTGGCCGCCCGAGCGGCCGCGGATGCCGCGTCGGCGCTCGGCCTCGACGCCGAGGAGGTCTCCGCGATCGTCCGTGAGCTCATGCGTGCCTCGGGCGCTGGTGGGATGATCGGGGGGCAGCTCCTCGACCTCGAGGGGGAGGGGCGTGCGCTCTCCCTCGAAGAGCTGGAGCGCGTGCATCGGCTCAAGACGGGGGCGCTGATCGAGGCCTCGATGGCGCTCGGCGGACTCGCCGCTCGGGCGCCGGCGCCGTTACTCGAGGCGTTCCGTCGGTACGGGGCGGCCATCGGGCTCGCGTTCCAGATCGCGGACGATGTCCTCGACATCACCGCCACGACGGACCAGCTCGGCAAGACGGCCGGCAAGGACGTCGAGTACCGCAAGAGCACCTATCCCGCTCTCCTCGGTGTCGCCGGGGCGAAGGCGCGGGCCGAGGCGCTGGTGCAGGAGGCGTGCGCCGGACTTCAGGGGCAGGGGGCACTGACCCCGGAGCTCGAGTTCCTCGCCCGCTTCGTCGTCGCCAGGCGCTCGTGATTCCCCGCGTCTCTTGCCCGGACGCCGTGCCGGGTGGCAACCTACCACACTCCCCATCTCCCGCTGTCCGATGACCCTGCTCGACCGCCTCCAGAGTCCCGCCGACCTCCGCACGATGTCCGCTGCGGAGCGGACGCAACTCGCGCAGGAGATCCGCGACTTTTTGATCTCGACCTGCTCGGTCACCGGCGGCCACATCGGCGCGGGGCTCGGCGTGGTGGAGCTCACCATCGCGCTCCACACCGCCTTCGACACCCCGCGCGACCAGCTCGTCTGGGACGTCGGCCATCAGGGCTACCCCCACAAGGTGCTGACGGGCCGCAAGGACCAGATGCACACCCTGCGGCAGGAGGGGGGGATCTCCGGCTTCCTGAAGCGCACGGAGAGCCCGTACGACACCTTCGGCGCCGGACACGCGGCGACGTCGATCTCCGCCGCCCTCGGGATGGCGGCGGGGCGCGACCTCCGCGGCGAGGATTTCAAGGTCGTCGCCATCATCGGCGACGGCTCGCTCGGGTCGGGACTTGCGTACGAGGCGTTGAACAACGCGGGGGCGATGGATCGCGACTTCATCGTCGTGCTCAACGACAACGAGATGAGCATCGCGCCGAATGTGGGGGCGATGCACAAGTACCTCACGTCGGTGCAGCGGAACCCGATCTACAATCGGTTGCGTAGCGCCATCGGCGACTGGGCCGATCACGCGACCGGCGTCTTCAAGGACGCTGGCAGCCTCGTGCGGCGCTGGGAGGAGTCGGTCAAGGCGTTCCTCACGCCCGGGGTGCTCTTCGAGGAGCTCGGGTTCCGGTACTTCGGTCCGATCGACGGGCACGACATCGCGCAGATGGTGGAGACGTTCGAGGCGATGAAGGGCTTCAAGGGCCCGCGACTGGTGCACGTGATCACGCAGAAGGGCCGCGGGTTCCCGGCCGGCGAGCACGGTGAGAAGTGGCACGCCCTCCCGCCCGGCCACGATCCGGCCACGGGGAAGCTGCTCAAGGCGGCGACGGGGAACCCGAACTACACGGCGGTCTTCGGGGCGGCGCTCGCGGAGCTGATGACGGCGCATCCGCAGGTGGCCGCCATCACCGCGGCGATGCCGAGCGGCACCGGGATCGGGACCGTGGCCAAGGCGCATCCGACCCGGACCTTCGACGTCGGCATCGCCGAGGGGCACGCGGTGACCTTCGCGGCGGGGCTCGCGACGCAGGGCACGAAGCCCGTGGTCGCCATCTACAGCACCTTCCTGCAGCGTGGCTACGACAACATCGTGCACGACGTCGCCATCCAGTCGTTGCCGGTGGTGTTCGCGATGGACCGCGCGGGGTTGGTGGGCGAGGACGGCGAGACGCACGCCGGCCTGTATGACATCGCGTACATGCTCGCGGTCCCGCACATGACCGTCACCGCGCCCAAGGACGGGGCGGAGCTCGTGGGACTGCTCAAGACCGCGATCGCGCACGATGCCGGCCCGTTCTGCGTGCGATACCCGCGCGATGTGGCGCCCGACCTCGTCCCTGCCGCGGCCGAGGTGCCCCCGGTGCCGCCCGCCTCCTGGGAGGTGCTGCGTCGTGGCGAGCGCGTCGCGGTGCTCGCGGTCGGGACGATGGTGCGGGAGGCGATGCGCGCGGCGGAGCGCCTCGCGGCGGACGGGCTCGAGGTGACGGTGGTGAACTGCCGGTACCTCAAGCCCTACGATGAGGCGACGCTGGCGAGCCTGGTCGCGAGCCACGACCAGATCGTCGTCGTCGAGGAGGGCACCGTCATCAACGGCTTCGGGGCCTTCATGGCGTCGGTGATCGCGACGCTCGCCCCCGAGGTGCGGGTGCACACCCTCGGCGTCCCCGACCGGATCGTCTACGCGGCGTCGCGGGTGCGGCAGCTCGCGCAGTGCGGCATCGATGCCGATGGGATCGCGCGCGCGGTACGCGCGGCGGCGGACAGCGGGGCGCTCGCCGGGTGATCACTCGGCTCGGCGTCGTCGGCCATCGCGGCTACGACGGCCTCTCCGATGTCCTGACGTTCCTGGCCCGCGAGGCGCCGGTGCATGGACTCTCCCTGCACGTGGAGGGAAGCCTCGCCGAGCTCGTCCCGGGCGCGGCGATCCTGGCGCGGCCCGATGAGGTCGACGCCCTCCTCGCGCTCGGTGGGGACGGCACCCTCCTCCGCGCCGCGCGATTCCTGGGGGGTGCGCCGATTCCGATTCTCGGCGTCAACCTCGGCAAGCTCGGGTTTCTCACCGCCTGTTCGCACGAGGAATTCCCCGCGGGGTTTGCCGCGTTCGCGGCCGGTCGATACACCGTGCAGGACCGCCTCGCGCTCGAGGCGAGCACCACGCAACCCGACGGGTCGGTCGGGGTGCGGCTCCGCGCACTGAACGACGTGGTCGTGCACAAGGGCGGGTTCGCGCGCGTCCTCCGGCTCCGCCTCTTCGCCGATGACGAGCTCGTCGCCGCCTTCGCCGCAGATGGCGTCGTCGTCGCGACGCCGACCGGGTCCACCGCGTATGCGCTCTCTGCGAACGGCCCCGTCGTGGTCCCCACGCTCGAGTCGATCCTCGTCACCCCGGTCGCCCCGCACACGTTGGCGCTCCGTCCGACGCTGCTCCCCGCCGACGCGACGGTTCGCCTCGAGGTCGAGGATGCGCCGGACGAAGTGCTGGTGACCGCGGACGGACAGGTCGGGACGGCGCTCGCCGCGGGACAGCACCTCGTGGTCCGTCGCAGCTCCGCGCCGGTGCGGCTCGTGCAGCTCGACGGCCATCCCTTCTTCGCGCGGCTCCGGATGAAGCTCGGCTGGGGCGGGCTGGCGGAGCGCGACGGATGAGCGCGTCCGCCGACGCGTGCGGTGCGGCGATGAGGCCCGCCGCCGCGCCCTGGCCGAACGTCCCTGCATGCTGACCGAACTCCGCATCCGCCAGCTCGCGGTGATCGACGAGGTCGCCCTCACCCTCGCCCCGGGGTTCAACGTCCTCACGGGCGAGACCGGCGCCGGCAAATCGATCGTCGTCGAGGCCCTCGGCCTGCTGATCGGTGAGCGTGCGTCGAGCGACCTCGTGCGTGCGGGCGCGGAGCGCGCGATGGTGGAGGGGGTCTTCGACATCGGCGAGCGACCCGCGCTTCTGCAGGCGCTCGACGAGCGGGGGATCGACTGCGACGGGACCCTCGTGCTCCGTCGCGAGGTGTCGGCGGCGGCCGGCGCGCGCGCGCGCGCGTGGATCAACGGGACGCCCGTGACCGCGGGCACGCTCGCGGAGGTCGGGCGGGCGCTGGTGAACGTGCACGGTCAGCACGAGGCGCAGGCGCTCCTGTCGCCGGAAGCCCAGCGGGACATCCTCGACGCCTTCGGGGGCGCCGGGCGCGAACGCGACGTGCTGCGCGAGGCGCATCGCGCCCTCGTGGAGGCGGAGACGGCCTGCGCGGCGCTCGCCGCCCGGGAGGCCGAGGCGCGCCGGCGCGCGGATTGGCTCGCTCACGTGGCGGAGGAGATCGAGGCCGCGGCCCCGCGTCCCGACGAGGAATCGTCGCTCGACGACGAGGCGCGCCGGCTGACGCACGCGGAGGAGCTGCAGACGCTCGTGACCGAGGTGACCGACGCCCTCGAGGGGGACGAGGGGGCGCTCCCGCAGCTCGGGTCGCTGCAGCGTTCGCTCGCCGGACTGCAGCGCATCGATCCCTCGACCGCGCGGCTGCAGGAGCTCTACGATGCGGCGTGGTACGCGCTCGAGGAGGTCGTGCGTGAGGCGCGGGCGTATGCGGAGGGAATCGAGCACGACCCCGCGCGACTGGCGGAGGTCGAGCGCCGGCGGGACCTGCTGTATCGCCTGAAGCAGAAACACGGTGGCACGCTCGAGGCGGTGATGGAGGCGGGGCGCGCCGCCCGCGCCGAACTCGACCTACTCGATACGGCAGGAGTCGACCGGCGCGCCCTCGAGGACCGGCGCGTGGCCACGGCCGCCACGGTCGCCGAGGCGGCGGCGGCACTCTCGGTCACGCGCCGCGCCGCGGCCGCCGCGCTTGCGACGGCCGTGACGGCACGGCTCCCCGAGCTCGGGATGCCCGATGGACGGTTCCTCGTCGACCTCCCTGCACGTGACGGCGTCGGCCCGGACGGGGCGGAATCCGTCGAGTTCCGGGTCGCGTTGAATCTCGGGCACGAGGCGCGCCCCCTCGCGCGGGTCGCCTCCGGCGGTGAGCTCGCCCGTGTCATGCTCGCACTGAAGGTGATCCTCGCGCGCCTCGACGATGTCCCGACCCTCATCTTCGACGAGGTCGACGCGGGGATCGGCGGGCGCACCGGGCTGATGGTGGGCGACGCGATGCGTGACGTCGCGACGCACCATCAGGTCTTCGCAATCACGCACCTGCCGCAGATTGCGGCCCGTGGACATCACCACATCGTCGTGGCGAAGGGGGCCAAGGGGGGAGTGACGACGAGTGACGTCACCGTCGTGACCGATGCGGCGCGCGTGACCGAGATCGCGCGGATGCTCGGCGGCGATGCCGAATCGGCGACCAGTCGCGAACACGCGAAAGAACTCCTGATGTCGGCGGCGGCGCCGTCGCCGCCGCAGGCCCGCCCGACGGCTCAGCGCGCGCGGAAGCGGGGATAGGCGCGGAGGAGGACGCGGTCCTCGAACGCCTTGGGGACGAGCCCGTGCCGGCTCGCGATCGATTGCAGGTGGGTGTAGCTCAGCTCCCAGGCCGTGCCCCCGATGGTCAGGCGACGGCGCGCCGCGAGCGTCGAATAGGTGAGGGAGAGCCCGACGCGTTGTGACTCGCGCGCGCTCCACGCGTCGAGCTGCGCCGGATCCACACCGCCCGGGAGGCCGATTTCGGGCACGCTGTGCGCATCACCGTCGGCGCGGCTCCACTGCCAGAGCGCGCCGACCATCAGGTAGTCCCCCAGCTGCCACCGCGGGGCGACCGTCGCGTCGAGGAGACGGCCCGGCGTCACCTGCACGGGGAGCGTTCGTCCCGCCTCGATGAGCTCGGTGCCTCCCGGCGCGGGGACGCGGAGCGAACGGGCGACCGCGGCTCCCCCGGTCGTGACGCCGAACGCGATCGTCGTCCAGAACCGGTCGCCCAGCACGACATCGGTGAGGGAACGCACCGTGAGGGCCGAGGTGCCGGTGCCGGTGCCGATGTCGAAGAGGGCCTCGGGGTCGTCGACCGTCCCGGTCCCGATGCGATAGTCGAGCAGCACCGACTGGCGGACCCCGCGCGCGCCGCGCTCGAATCGCTGCGGGACACGGTCGATCAGCAGCATCTTCGCGGAGACGTGCACGTCCCCAATCGCGGTGAGTGCACCGGCGTTCAGCGGGCGTGCCCCGAAGCCGTCGGTCGTGTCGCGGACGATTCGGTCGAGCTCCTCGCCGGTGAGCCCGATCTCCGCGCCGGCGGGGAGCGCGCCGCTCGTCGGGATGCCCGCGACGCCGTACCGCGCGAAGGCGGTGCGCAGGGAATCGGCGCGGGCGATCAGCAGCGACTCCACCGCGCTGCCCGCGAGGGGAACGTACCGACGGCCTGCGCCGGTCGCGGTGCCATAGAGCGAGCCGAGGCCCGTCGCGAAGCTCGAGGCGGTGCTGGTGAGCGCGTTCACCCGTGCGGCCTCGGCGAGGATCAGCGCGCACTCAGGGAAGGCGGAGGGGTCCGCCGTACAAGCGGTGCGCCGTTGCCCCAGTTGGGTCGCGGCGGTCGTGAAGCGCCCGACCGCGGTCGCGTTGGCGGCGGCGACACCACTGGCGAGGCGCAGCGGGTTGAGCCCGAGGGTGGCCGTGCTGTCCGGGCGGGCGCGGAAGAGCGCTTCCGGGCGCGTGCGGACGAGCGTGGCGCGGACGCCGAGCGTGAGGCGCGAGGTCACGCCGTACTCGAGGCCGAGCGCGGAGGCAAAGAGCCGTTGCCGCACGTCGAGTCGTGTGGGGCCGAGGGAGGCACGGAAGTCGTCGACCCCGAGCCCGCGCACGAGGCCTTCGATCGGGGCGAGGAGCGTGAGTCGCGTCGCGTCGAGCGGGGTCCCCGTGAGCGCGCCGCCGATGCCCTCGAGTCGTCCCTCGTTCCAGCGGTCCCGCTGGATCGTGAGCTCCCCCCCCGTCTCGACGCGGAACGTCCCCCGCGGCAGGGTCACCGCGTCGGGCCCGGTCGTCAGGATGCGCTGGCTCGCCGCGGTGGTCGGGACGACGCTGCCGCCGAGGAGGGCGGCGACGAGGAGCGCGAGCGAGCGCGGACGGGAGCAGGGAAGAGTCGGCGTCACGGCGTGGACGATGGGCCTGCGGGCGGGCGAGCGGCTAGTTTCCTCGTGTGATGTCACAAGATAATGCACCGCTCCCTTCGGCCGATGCACTCGATGCCGCGCCCCCCCTCCCGACGATTCCCTGGCAGCTGACGGGGAACCACTGGCTGGCGCTCCCCTGCATCCATCCCGCCGATGCCTCGATCCACGCCGTGAGTCTCGTGCATCGCGGGGCGCGTGCGGCCGTCGAGTTCGCGGGGGGGGCTGCGTTCCAGTCGGGGCGGGCCGCGCCGCTGGCGCGCCCCGTCATCCGAATCGACGGCGTCGAGGTGGAACTCGCGCAGGGCGGGATCGTCTGGGAGCGCGCGCTCCAGTGGCTGCCGACGTTCACCGCGCAGGTGGGGGACGTCGTGGTGCGGGGCACGGTGTTCGCGCCGTTCGGACGCGATGCGGACATCGCTGGTGCGGTCTATGCGATCGCGCTCGAGAACCGCGGCTCCGCCGCCCGGCGCGTCGAGGTCGCGTTGCAGGGGGTGCTCGGGCATCGTCAGCTGCGGGTGCGGACGCCGCGTCCCGCCGAGGACGCGCACCGCGCCTCGCGGACGGCGGACGGCATCGTGCTGCTCGATGGTGCGGGCGTCCCGGGCTTCTGTGCCCTCGCCCTCGCCGCCGACGGGGAGGCGGAGGTCGAGGTCACGCCGGGCGACGCGCCGTCGTATGCGATCCGTCGGGCGTTCCTCCTCGGGCCCGGGGAACGGGGCGAGATGGCGTTCCACTTGGCCGCCGGCCCCGAACGTGATGGCGCCGCGGCGACTGTCGGCGTGATGCGGCGGCGCGGCTGGCGCCCGCTCCTCACCGCCACGCGCGAGGCGTTGCGGACGTTGGAGCAGAGCACCGGAGTCGAGGCCGTCGACGCGCTCGTGAACCGGCATCTGCTCTTCGCGTACTTCTACGCCGTCGCCCGCGCGTTGGACGATGCGCACTTCTACCTCGTCAGGTCCCGTGCGCCGTGGTGCCCGTGGGGGACGACGATCCGCGATTGGGAGGCGCTCGCGTGGACGGTCCCCGCGGTGCAGCTCGCCGATCCGCCGCTCGCGCGCGAGCTGATTCTCCGCGCCTGCGAGGTGCACGGCTATGCGCCGGGGCGCGGCGTGCACTACCTCGACGGGACGCTCTTCGAGCCGGGGTTCACGCTCGAGGGGGTCGCCTCGTACGCGGTCGCCGTCGAGCGGTACATCCGGGAGACCGGCGACGACCAGATCGTCGAGGAGGGCGTCCTCGCGGACACGCTGTACGTCTCGCACGACGACCTCGCCGCGCGGCGCGATGCCGACCATCCGCTCTATCGCACCGAGGTGACGCTCGAGCGGCAGGTCGCGCCGCTGCCGTACACCCTGCACGGAAACGCGGTCGCCGCGTTCGCGCTCGATGCGTTCGCCAAGCTCCTCGACGAGGAGGCCGCGAAGGAGGTGCAGGATCCCGCACCGGTCCGGGCCGCGCTGCGTCGGCACTTCGCCTCGGGGGGGGCGGGGAAGGAGACCTTCGCGGCGAGCGCCGACCTGCGGGGGGAGCGCACGCTCGACGACGACCCGGTCGGCTCCGCGCTCTGGCTCCCGCTCTGGGAGGGCGTCGACCGGACGGACTCCACCTATCGGCGCACGGCGAAGCGCATCGGGGCCTCGACGCGACTCACCGTGCAGATCGGCCGACTCCTCGGGCCCGACGCCTCCGAGATGGTGCAGTGGTTGCGGCGGGCGCCCCTCGCCGACGGCTGGGCGGCGGAGCACGTCGATGCGGAGGGCCGTGCGACCAGCGCCGGGGGCGATGCCGCGCTCAGTGGGTTGCTCGCCGCGACCCTCTGGCACGTCGTCCACACGCAGGGCGTGCGCGGGTAACTGCGGGCGCGACGGCCCGCGATGCCGGCGCGCCGGGAGCGGTCAGCCCCGGAGGGCGAATCCGGCGGCGCCCGCCGCGATGGCCCCCAAGACCGAGAGGGTGACGTAGAGCGCGGCGCGTAGCGCCTGTCCGCCCTGCATCAGCGCGAGTGTCTCGACGGCGAACGTCGAGAAGGTGGTGAATCCGCCGCAGAGCCCGACGGCGACGAAGAGCCGCATCCCCGATGCCGCACCGGTGGCGTCCGCCCAGCGCAGGAACCACCCAAGGATGAATGAGCCGACGATGTTGATCGTGAGCGTCGGCCAGGGGAGTCCCACCGTCGCGACGCGCGCCCCAGCAATCGTGGCGAGATGTCGTGCGACGGCGCCGAGCGCGCCCCCGCCGGCGACGGCGAGCAGGGCGGCGAGCGAGGTGGGAGCGGAGGTCATGTCGGCGGGAGGAGGATGCCGGGGGTGGGAATCGAACCCACACGGGCTTTCGCCCAAGGGATTTTAAGTCCCTCGCGTCTCGCCAATTTCGCCACCCCGGCGTCGGAACGCGCGAGGCGGGGGCGGCTGCGCCACCCCCGCCTCGATGCCGCATCGGAACCGACAGAGCGGGAAACGGGACTCGAACCCGCGACCCCAACCTTGGCAAGGTTGTGCTCTACCAACTGAGCTATTCCCGCGTGGAGCGAAGGTTAGGGTGGGACGGGGGGCCCGGCAAGCGGAGCGACGCATCGGATCCACACATCGTACCCACAGCGCCGGGCGGTTATAATCGCCGGATGCACGTCCTGCGCGTCCCCGGCGACAAGTCGATCTCGCATCGCGCCCTCCTGATCGCGGCCCTCGGCGAGGGCCCCAGCGAGCTCCGCGGCGTTCTCGTCTCGGCCGACGTGGAGGCGACGGCCCGGGCGTTGCGCGCCCTCGGCGTGAACGTCCCTCCGCTCGACTCGGCGGTGATGGTCGTGCCCGGCGTCGGTCTGCGCGGTCTCCAAATGCCGGATGCTCCCATCGACTGCGCGAACAGCGGCACGACGGCCCGACTCATCGCGGGGCTCGTCGCGGGGGCCGGACTCGAGGCCACCCTCGTCGGGGACGAGAGTCTCTCGCGCCGGCCGATGCGCCGCGTCGCCGAGCCGCTTCGGGCGATGGGTGTGACGGTGGAGCTGCCGCCGCACGAGGGACTGCCGATGACCATCCGCGCCGGCACGGTGCGCGGCCTCACTTGGCACGGGGCCGTCGCGAGCGCGCAGGTGAAGAGTGCCGTGCTGCTCGCCGGGCTCGTCGGGCAGGTGCCTGTCGAGGTGCATGAGCCGCTGCCGACGCGCGATCACACCGAGCGACTGCTCGAGGCGCACGGCGTCGATCTCATCCGTGACGGCGCGATGGTCGCCCTGCGACCGAACGGTGCCGTCGGCGCCGGTCCCATCGACGTCCCAGGGGATCCGTCGAGCGCGGCCTTCCTCCTCGGTGCCGTCGCCTGCCTGGCGAGCGATGGCGTTCGGGTGCACGGGGTGGCGGTCAATCCGACGCGAATGGGGGCGGTCACGGTGCTCCGCCGGATGGGGCTGCCGGTTCGGCTCGAGGGGATGCGCGTCGTCGGTGGAGAGCCGGTCGCGGACCTCGTCGCCGGCCGTGCGGACGAGACGGATCCCGCGGCGCCCGCGCTCGTCGGGGTGACGATCAATCCGACGGAGGTCCCCGCGCTCATCGACGAGCTCCCGCTGCTCGCCTGCGTGGCCGCGCGGGCGGTGGGCGAGACGCGCGTGACGGGGGCCGGCGAGCTTCGCGTGAAGGAGAGCGATCGCATTCGGCTCGTGGTCGAGAACCTGCGGTCGCTCGGCGTCGAGGCTGAGGAGCTCCCCGACGGGTTCGTCATCCGTGGCGTCGATCGCCCGCTCTCGGGGCGGGTGCGGACCGCGGGGGACCATCGGATCGCGATGGCATTCGGCGTGCTCGGGGCGGTCCCCGGAAACGCGATCGTCATCGACGACCCATCGTGCGTCGCGGTGTCGTGGCCTAGCTTCTGGGATGCCCTCGATGCCTGCCGCCGCTGACCTCGTTCATCCGTTGGTAATAGCCATCGACGGCCCCGCCGCGTCGGGGAAGTCGAGCACCGCGAAGCGCGTGGCGGCCGTCCTCGGGATCCGCCACGTCGACTCGGGGGCGCTCTACCGCGCCGCGACGGCGGCGATGCTGCGGCGCGCGCCCGACGAGGTGACGTGGACTGAGGCGTCGGTCCTCGAGGCGGCGCGCGGCGTCTCGCTGGAGCCCGTCGACGGGACCTTCCGCCCTCTCCTGGATGGGGCACCAGCGGAGGCCGAACTGCGCGGTGTCGCGGTGACCTCGCGGGTCTCCGTGGTGGCGCGGATGCCCGGGGTGCGGGCCTGGGTGAACACGATGATCCGGTCCGCGGCGGCATCGCACCCGGTGGTGGTCGACGGGCGGGACATGGGCTCGGCGGTGTTCCCGGAGGCGGCCGTGAAGGTCTTTCTCGTCGCAGACCCAGAGGAACGGGCGCGGCGGAGGCTGCTGGAGCGGCATGGCCGGGCGCCGGTGCCGGCCGAGGTGATGGCTGAGGTGGAGGCGCTGATGCGTCGGGACGCGGCCGACGCCGCACAGACGATCGAAGCGCCCGGGGCGGTCCGGATCGACACCACTCGGCTGACCCAGGAGGCGCAGGTGGAGCGGATCGTCGCGCTGGCGCGTGGGGTAGGGCAGGGCTAAGTTTCGGGGCTCTACCCACCCCATGCCTCGACGCGGCGAGCCGAACCCTCCGCGACCGGAGTCCCATCCGTATGAGCACCACCGAAGAAGTGCTGTCGCCCGAGCTGATCGCCCGCCGGAAGCGCGACGCCCAGAAGGCTCAGCTGCGCCCCCTCGCCAACCGCCGCCCCGAACTCTACGACGAGGATGAGATCGCCTCCGAGTCGTTCGAGGCGATGATGGATATGTACAACGGCACGCTCGCCTCGATCGAAGAGGGTGAGATCGTGCAGTCCACGGTCCTCGAGATCCGCGAGAACCTCGTCGTCCTCGACATCGGCTTCAAGTCCGAGGGGACGATCCCGCTCGAAGAGTTCAAGGACATGCCGGACCTCAAGCCCGGCGACGCCGTCGAGGTCCTGCTCGAGCACCTCGAGGACAGCGAGGGCTCGGTCGTCCTGTCGAAGAAGAAGGCCGACTTCATGCGCGTGTGGGAGCGGATCCGCGTCGCGTACGAGTCCGACCAGCCGGTCGAGGGTGTCCTCGTCAAGAAGATCAAGGGCGGTGTGGTGGTCGACCTGATGGGCGTCGACGCGTTCCTCCCGGGCTCGCAGATTGCGCTCCGTCGCGTCCCGAACATCGACGATCTCCTCGGCCAGAAGTACGAGTTCAAGATCATCAAGCTCAACAAGCGCCGTCGGAACATCGTCGTCTCGCGCCGCGTGATCCTCGAGACCGAGCGCGCCGGCAAGCGCGAGAAGCTCATGAAGGAGCTGGGCAAGGACCAGGTCCGGAAGGGCGTCGTCAAGAACATCACCGACTTCGGGGCCTTCATCGACCTCGGCGGCGTGGACGGCCTGCTCCACATCACCGACATGTCGTGGGGCCGCATCTCGCATCCGAGCGAGATGGTGCACATCGGGATGGAGCTCGAGGTCAAGGTCCTGGACATCGACTGGGAGCGCGAGCGTATCTCGCTCGGCCTCAAGCAGCTCCAGGCGTACCCGTGGAAGGACGTCGCCGAGAAGTACCCGGTCGGCACCCGCGTCTCGGGCAAGGTCGTCTCGATCACGAACTACGGGGCCTTCATCGAGCTCGAGCCGGGTATCGAGGGGCTCGTCCACATCTCCGAGATGAGCTGGACTCGCAACGTCCGGCACCCCTCGAAGCTCGTCAGCATCGGCGAAGCGATCGAGGCGGTGGTGCTCAAGGTCGACACCACCGAGGAGAAGATCTCGCTCGGCATGAAGCAGACCGAGCAGGATCCGTGGATGGTGCTGCCGGAGAAGTATCCGGTCGGCACGCGCCTCACCGGCAAGGTCCGCAACCTCACCTCGTTCGGCGCCTTCGTCGAGATCGAGCCGGGCATCGACGGGCTCATCCACATCTCCGACATGTCCTGGACGAAGCGCGTCCAGCACCCGTCGGAGGTCGTGAAGAAGGGCGACACCGTCGACGTCGTGATCCTCAACATCGACGCGGAGAACAAGCGCATCTCGCTTGGCCTGAAGCAGGCGTCTGAGGATCCGTGGCTCCGCATCGGCGAGACGTACCCGGTGGGCACTGAGCTCCCGGGCAGCGTCGCCCGCCTGATGGACAAGGGCGTCGTCGTCGACATCGGCAACGACATCGAGGGCTTCATCCCGCTCTCGCACTTCGAGGGGCAGGTGAACAGCCCGGCCGACGTCGCCTGGGAGGCGATGAAGGTCAACGTCCGCATCCTTGAGGTCGACCCGATCCATCGCCGGATCGTGCTCGGCGTCGTCGACATCCCGGCGGGGCAGGAGCGGCCCGCCGAGCCGTCGAAGGTGCACTCCGAGGACGAGGTCCCGGAGATCCCGGCCGACCTCGACGAGGCGATGGACGACTAATCGTCCGCTCGTCAGTCCCGCGCGCCCCGGTCGATTTCGCTCGACCGGGGCGCGCGTCCGTTCCGGCACGTAGATTCCTCCGCCGATGCGAGTCTCCCCCCTGATCCTCGCGGTCCTCGCGGCCGCGTGCGCGCAGCCGCCACGCCTCGTCGTCTCCGATGCGGACCGCGTGCTCACCGGTGTGCAGCTCGAGGCGCCGAACCCCGGGCTCCCCGGACCGCTCCCCGTCGCCGCGTTCCACTACGGCAGCGGCACCGACCGTCGCCGCGCCGCGTATCGGGATTCGGTCACCGTGCGGACGACGCCGGTGAACGCGACGCCCTTCCTCCGGGACATCGACGCGAAGGCGCTTCGTAGGCGCTGGCGGTATTGGGGGTTCGACGCGCGCGCGTTGCCGCGCAACGGGCGGGTCTGGCATCCCGTGGGCGTCGGGCCCTATCCGCTCGTCCTGATCGTCCACGGCAATCACGACATGAAGGACTTCTCCGACCCGGGCTACGAATGGCTTGGGCGGCACCTCGCGAGCCGAGGCTACATCGCCGTCTCGGTAGACGAGAACTTCCTGAACGGTGGCATCCGCACGGAGAACGACGCACGCGCCTGGATGCTGCTGCAGCACCTCGCCCTCTGGCGTCGCTGGGCGACGGATCCCGGCTTTCCGCTCCATGGGCGCGTCGACCTCTCGCGGATCGCCCTCATCGGGCACTCGCGCGGCGGGGATGCCGTCGCGATCGCGAGCGGATTCAACCGGCTCACCCACTGGCCGGACGACGCGCGGATCCGTTTCGATTTCGGCTTCGACCTCAAGGCGATCATCGCCATCGCGCCGGTGGACGGGCAGTACAATCCGTCCGACAAGCTCCCGCCCGTCCGCGGGGTCAATTACTTCGTGATGCACGGGTCGCACGACAGCGATGTCTCCACTTTCATCGGCCAGCGCACCTTCCTCCGCACCGATGTCTCGGACCCGGCGAGCGTGAAGGCAGCCCTCTACGTGTACCGCGCCAATCACGGGCAGTGGAACACGGTCTGGGGGGACAACGACGTCGGCGAGATGGGGCGCTGGCTCGCCAAGCGGTCGCTCCTGAGCGGGGAGGAGCAGCGGGACATCGGCCGGATCTTCTTCTCCGGGTTCCTCGAGCTCGCCGTGCGAGGCGACCGGCGCTACGAGCCGATGTTCCGGGATCATCGGACGGTGGGGGCGTGGTTGCCGCGGACGCTCTACGTCTCGCAGTTCGCCTCCGGTGGTGAGCGGCGGATCGCCACGTTCGAGGAGGATATCGACGTCACCACCGCGACCGCCGGCAGTGCGGTGGCGGCGCGTGGGCTCACGCTCTGGCGCGAGGGGAGCATTCCGACGCGCGCGACCTCGCGTGGCGCGACGTTCGAGACGACCGCCGTCTACCTGGGCTGGAGTGCGCCAACGGATTCCACGGCGGCGCCTGACCCCGATCGCGCCTGGTATGAGGTCGCGCTGCCGACGGGGGCGATCGGCCCCGATGCCCGCCTCACCTTCAGCCTCGCCCAGCTCGCGCTTCGGCCTGGGCCGTTGAGTGTGCGCGACACGCTCACCCCCGACAGCGCGGTTGTGGCACCGAGCGCCGGGCGCGACCCCAGCGGGTCGAGGGCGCGCGCCTCGCGGGCGACTCGGGCGCGGAGCGCGGCCGACGCGGCGCGACGGGCCCGGCTCCCGGCGGACTCGTTGCGCGTCGACCTCAGTGTGGAACTCCTGACCCACGACGGACGTCGCGCCACGGTGCCGCTCTCCGAGGTGGTCGCGCTGCGGCCGCCGCTGACGATCCGGCTCTACCGCCACGCGTACATCGAGACGCGCGTCACCGGGTCGCCCCGCGACCACGAGTATGCCCTGCAGCGCGTCGAGGTGCCGTTCGCGCGCTTCGTGGCGGCGCTGCCCGGGCTCACCCCGGCGGCGGTGCGGGCGGTCCGGTTCCGCTTCGACCGCACGACGGCCGGCGCGATCCTCCTCGACGACATCGGCATCGAATCGCCCTGAGCGGCGTCGTGCCCTCGGCCCTCGATGTTCCGCCCTCTACCTTTTTTCTCATGTCCGTGATGCGCGAGAAACTCGATCTGCTCGACCGGCGTCGTACCGAGTCGGAGCTCGGCGGCGGGGCCGACCGGCTTCAGGCCCAGCACGCCAAGGGGAAGCTTTCCGCCCGCGAGCGGCTCGATCTGTTACTCGACGAGGGGAGCTTCGTCGAGCTCGATCGGTTCGTCACGCATCGCGGTACCGACTTCGGCGTCGATGCGCACCGGCCGTATGGCGACGGTGTCGTCACGGGGCACGGGCGCATCGATGGGCGCCTCGTCTACGTCTTTTCGCAGGACTTCACCGTCTTCGGCGGGTCGCTCTCCGAGGCGCACGCGTCGAAGATCTGCAAGGTGATGGACCTCGCCGTCCAGAACGGCGCCCCGATGATCGGATTGAATGACAGCGGTGGCGCCCGCATCCAGGAGGGCGTCGTCTCGCTCGGCGGGTACGCCGAGATCTTCTACCGGAACGTGCAGGCCTCCGGCGTGGTGCCGCAGATCTCGGCCGTCCTCGGGCCCTGCGCCGGCGGTGCGGTGTACTCGCCCGCGATGACCGATTTCATCTTCATGACCCGCGGCACGTCGTACATGTTCGTGACGGGGCCGAACGTGGTGAAGACGGTCACCCACGAGGAAGTGACGATGGAGGCGCTCGGCGGCGCCGACACCCACGGCGGCACCTCCGGCGTCTCCCACTTCACCACCGACTCCGAGGTCGAGTGCCTGCAGGGGATCCGCGCGCTGTTGCGCTACCTGCCGAGCAACAACCTCGATCCTGCGCCGCGCGGGGCCGGCACCGACCCGCGGGACCGGCGCGACGAGGGGCTCCTTGACGTCATCCCCGACGCGCCGACCCAGCCGTACGACATGCACGAGGTGCTCCGGCGCGTGGTCGACGACGGCGCCTTCCTCGAGGTGCAGCGGGACTGGGCGGGCAATATCCTGTGCGGCTTCGCGCATCTGGGCGGACACGCGGTGGGGATCGTCGCCAACCAGCCTGCGGTCCTCGCGGGCGTCCTCGACATCGACGCGAGTGTCAAGGCGGCGCGTTTCATCCGCTACTGCGATGCCTTCAATCTCCCGGTCGTGACCTTCGAGGACGTGCCGGGCTTCCTCCCCGGCGTCGCGCAGGAGCACGGCGGCATCATCCGCCACGGCGCGAAGCTGCTCTACGCGTATTGCGAGGCGACGGTGCCGAAGCTCACCGTCATCACGCGGAAGGCGTACGGCGGGGCGTACGACGTGATGAGCTCCAAGCATATCCGCGGCGATTTCAACGTGGCCTGGCCGACGGCGGAGCTCGCGGTGATGGGCCCCAAGGGCGCGGTGGAGATCCTGTTCAAGCGCGAGATCGCCGAGGCGCCGGACCCCGCGGCCGCGATGGAGGCGAAGGTCGCGGAATACACCGAGAAGTTCGCGAACCCGTACGTCGCGGCGAGTCGTGGCTACCTCGACGATGTGATCGACCCGCGGGACACGCGCCCGCGGCTGATCGAGGCGCTCGAGACGCTGCAGGGGAAGCGCGTCCGCCCGCCGGCGAAGAAGCATGGTTCGATCCCGCTCTGACGCGATGCGCCCGCTCCGGACCGTCCTCATCGCCAACCGCGGCGAGATCGCGCTGCGGGTGATCCGCGCCTGCCGTGAGCTCGGGTTGCGTTCCATCGCGGTGTACTCCGATGCGGATGCCGGCGCGCCGCACGCCCGTGCCGCCGATGTCGCGGTGCGGATTGGCCCCGCGCCGGCGTCGGAGAGCTACCTGCGTGGCGATCACCTCATCGAGGTCGCGGTGGCGCACGGGGCGGATGCGATCCATCCGGGATACGGCTTCCTCTCCGAGCGGGAGTGGTTCGCGCGCGCGGTACGCGAGGCGGGGCTGATCTGGGTGGGGCCGCCGGCGGAGGCGATCGCGGCGATGGGATCGAAGACCGCCGCCCGCACCCTCGCCATCAAGGCGGGGACCCCGGTGGTCCCCGGGACGACCACGCCGCTCCGCGATGCCGCGGAGGCGGAGGCGCTCGCCGCGGAGTTCGGCTATCCCGTGCTGCTCAAGGCGGCCGCCGGCGGCGGCGGGAAGGGGATGCGCGTCGTGCGGGGGCCGGGGGAGGTGGCCGGTGCGCTCGAGTCCGCGCGCCGCGAGGCGCAGAACGCCTTCGGCGATGACGCCGTGTACCTCGAGAAGTTCATCGAGGGTCCGCGGCACGTCGAGATCCAGGTGCTCGCCGACGCGCACGGCACCTGCCTCGCGCTCGGCGAGCGCGAGTGCTCAATCCAGCGGCGGCACCAGAAGATGATCGAGGAGGCGCCGAGCGTCGCGGTGACGCCGGAGCTCCGCGCGCGGATGGGCGCTGCTGCGGTCGCCGCCGCGCAGGCCGCCGGCTACGTCAACGCG
>JACCDM010071642.1_pt1 | contig 37327 bp, 29 predicted proteins | sample 7445851 | NCBI WGS metagenome assembly JACCDM01 (sample SAMN15323438, study PRJNA562643) | freshwater metagenome | isolation source: river surface water | place: USA:Blue River Watershed | collected 2017-08-16
CGTGCTTTCTACGTTTGTAAATTACTTCGCGTTGCGCGTTCATGACATCGTCAAATTCCAATAGACGCTTACGAACACCAAAGTGGTTTTCTTCTACTTTCTTTTGTGCTCTTTCGATAGACGAGGTAATCATGGAATGTTGAATCACTTCACCTTCTTCCAGCCCCAACCTATCCATCATTTTGGCTATTCGGTCAGATCCGAACAAACGCATCAAATCATCCTCTAGAGAAACATAGAATTGAGAAGAACCGGGGTCACCTTGACGACCAGAACGACCTCTTAGCTGGCGGTCGACACGACGAGAGTCATGTCTTTCTGTACCGATAATGGCCAAACCTTTGTCTTTTACCCCTTCTCCCAACTTGATATCCGTTCCACGTCCGGCCATGTTGGTGGCAATGGTTACTGTCCCAGCCTGACCAGCAAGCGCAACAATTTCAGCTTCTTTTTGGTGAAGTTTGGCATTCAATACTTGGTGTTGAATATTGCGTTGCTTCAACATTCTAGAGAGCAACTCAGAAACCTCAACAGTGGTGGTACCAACCAAAACAGGGCGTCCTTCAGCTTGAAGTTGAGCAACTTCTTCGATGATGGCGTTGTATTTTTCACGTTTTGTTTTGTACACCTTGTCATGCTCATCCTTTCTGCGAATAGAACGATGCGTTGGGATTACCATGACATCTAATTTGTAGATGCTCCAAAATTCGCCTGCTTCTGTTTCAGCTGTTCCTGTCATACCCGCTAGTTTGTGGTACATGCGGAAGTAATTCTGAAGTGTAATGGTGGCGTATGTTTGCGTTGCGGCTTCTACATGCACATTTTCCTTGGCCTCAATTGCTTGGTGTAAACCATCAGAGTATCTGCGGCCCTCCATGATACGACCGGTCTGCTCATCGACGATTTTTACTTTGTTTTCCATGACAACGTAATCCACGTCCTTTTCAAACAAAGCATAGGCTTTTAACAGCTGATTGATTGTATGTATGCGCTCACTTTTAACAGCGTAATCGCGTTGTAACGCTTCTATTCGCTGCGTTTTTTCTTCTGCATCAACGGCGGTTTGCTCTATGATCGCTAACTCACTACCTAAATCGGGAAGTACAAAGAAGTGATCGTCTTCCATGTTTTTGGAAAGTAATGCAATCCCTCGGTCTGTTAATTCGATTTGGTTGTTCTTTTCTTCGATTACGAAATAAAGTTCCTCATTGGCCTTGGGCATTTCTCTCTGATTGTCTTGTAAGAAATAGCCTTCAGTTTTAAGTAATAACGCCTTCATTCCCTCTTCACTCAGCATTTTAATCAATGCTTTGTTTTTGGGGAATGAGCGGTAGGCACGGAACAATGCTAAACCACCTTCTTCTAGGTCTGACTTAGAGGGCGATCCGCTGGCAGGTTGTAATTTTTTCTTGGCCTCGTTCAGAAATTCGTTGAATGCCGTTTTCTGAGCATTGATCAATACTTGTACACGAGGTTTTAAATTGTCAAATTCTTGTTGGTCTCCTTTTGGTGTTGGGCCCGAAATAATCAATGGTGTTCTAGCTTCATCGATTAATACAGAATCCACCTCATCCACAATGGCAAAGTGATGTTTGCGCTGAACGAGTTGGGCACTTTCCGTGGCCATATTATCGCGGAGATAATCAAAGCCAAATTCATTATTTGTTCCAAAGGTGATGTCGGCCAAATATGCCTGACGACGTGCGGTGCTATTGGGTTGATGGCGATCTATACAGTCCACAGATAGTCCATGGAATTGATACAACGGACCCATCCATTCAGAGTCACGCTTGGCCAAATAATCATTCACAGTAACCAAGTGAACCCCTTTTCCAGCCAGCGCATTGAGGAAAACAGGAAGTGTTGCTACTAGAGTTTTCCCTTCCCCAGTGGCCATTTCGGCAACTTTTCCTGAGTGCAGTGCGATACCACCAATCAATTGGACATCGTAGTGTACCATGTTCCATTTGATTTCTGTTCCTGCCGCGTTCCATTGGGTATTCCAAATGGCCTTGTCGCCATCAATGGTGACAAAGTCTTTGCCCTGCGCAGCTAGGTCCTTGTCCATATCTGAAGCAATTACCTCCAACGTTTCGTTTTTAGAGAAGCGTTTGGAAGTTTCCTTCACGATCGCAAAGGCTTGAGGCAATATTTCAAGTAAGGTTTGTTCTAAAATGGCTAAGTTCTGCTTTTCCAATTCATCCACTTGGCTAAATAGAATCTCCTTTTGTTCTAATTCTTCTGTGGGTAAATTCTCCGCTCGCGTTTTTATTTGGTCAATTTCTAGTTGGATGGGGGCAAGGGCTTCTTGGATTTGAGCGCGCAAACTGCGTGATAAGTTTCTGAGTTCGTCAATGCTGATATGCTCAATTTTTTTTTCGGCTTCTAGGACGGCATCCACCATAGGACGAATGGCCTTTAGATCGTTTTGAGCTTTATCTCCGACGATTTTCTTGAGAATACTTTGAATAGTTTTTATCATAAACAAAAAATAAAAATGCCCGCTGTTGGGCTAGCTGCAAAGGTAAAAGAAATCGATGCAAGTAGCGTTAAATTATCTTTCCAAGAGGTGCACAGCCACCCGATTAAATTTTTAAGCAGGATTCCAAAAAAAAACCGCGAATGTTTTGAACAATTTTTAGCACTTTTTCAAAATAGGTTAGGGTGTTAATAAAGTCCTTTCAGTTGTTAACTGTTTTGCGTTGTATTTAACTTTAAAATGAATCAATTTTGAAAACGCGTTCGGAGTAAAAACCATTTTCGAAGCCCAAATTTGAACTTTTTAGACCATGAACCATAATCTATTTGAAGGATCGTTAACAGGCCAAAGCCCTGTCGGAGTAAGCGATGAGCCTTTGTTAAAGGAAAATCCTGATCGTTTTGTATTGTTTCCGATAGTGCACCAAGACATTTGGCATTTCTACAAAAAATCTGAGGCTAATTTCTGGACAGCAGAGGAGATAGACCTAGAAGCCGACTTAGTAGATTGGAACTCTAAATTGAATGATGATGAGCGCCATTTTGTCAAGCATGTTTTGGCTTTTTTCGCGGCTAGTGATGGTATCGTGAATGAGAATCTTGCGGAGAATTTTGTTCGTGAGGTGCAATACACCGAGGCTAAATTCTTTTATGGCTTTCAAATCATGATGGAAAATATCCATTCTGAAACCTATTCTCTTTTGATCGATACCTACATCAAAGATTCTGCTGAAAAGAATTATTTATTCAAAGCAGTTGACACTTTGGATTGTGTGAAGAAAAAGGCAGATTGGGCATTGCGTTGGATCAAAAATGGAAGTTTTGCTGAGCGTCTAGTTGCTTTTGCTGCAGTGGAGGGTATCTTCTTCAGTGGAAGTTTCTGCAGTATTTTTTGGTTAAAGAAAAGAGGTTTGATGCCAGGTTTAAGTTTTAGCAATGAGCTGATCAGCCGTGATGAAGGTTTACATTGTGATTTTGCTTGTTTGTTGTACAATAACCATATAATAAACAAACTTCCCAAGCAGCGTATCCAAGACATCATCACCAATGCTGTAGAAATTGAGAAGGAATTTATTATTGATGCATTGCCAGTTAAATTGATTGGAATGAACAGCGACTTAATGGCACAGTACATTGAGTTTGTAGCGGATCGTTTGTTGGTTGAATTGGGGAATGAGAAGGTGTACAATGTTTCTAATCCATTTGATTTTATGGAGATGATCTCACTTCAAGGAAAGACAAATTTCTTTGAGAAGCGAGTAGGTGAGTACCAAAAGGCGGGTGTAATGTCAGGTAAGGAGAGCCAGTCTTTCACTTTGGATGCGGATTTTTAAGAAAAGATATTTTGATATTATAATACAATAGACAATGTTTGTAGTTAAAAGAGATGGTAGAAAGGAGTCAGTGAAATTTGATAAGATCACGGCTCGTATTTCTAAAATGTGTTACGGTTTAAATCCGAGTGTAGACTCAGTCAAAATTGCCATGAAGGTAATTGAAGGGGTATATGATGGAGTAACTACCGTTGAGTTAGATAATTTGGCGGCTGAGATTGCGGCGACCAATGCAGCAACTCATCCTGATTATGCGCAATTGGCATCACGCATTGCCGTGAGTAATCTGCACAAGAATACCAAGAAATCATTTTCCCAAACTATTCATGATTTGTTTACCTACGTAGATCCTAAAACAGGACAAAATGCAGGTATGATTGCAGATGATGTGTACAAAGTAGTTCAGGAGAACGCGCCATTGTTGGACAGCACAATAATCTACGATCGTGATTTCTCTTTCGATTATTTTGGGTTCAAAACTTTGGAGCGAAGCTACTTGTTGAAAATCAACGGTAAGGTTGCGGAGCGTCCACAGCATTTGTTCATGCGAGTGGCGGTAGGAATTCACAAAGCCGATTTGAATGAGGTAATCAAAACCTACAATATGATTAGTGAAGGATGGTTTACACATGCCACTCCGACATTGTTTAATGCAGGTACGCCAAAGCCTCAGATGTCTTCATGTTTCTTGTTGCAAATGAAGGACGATAGCATCAATGGTATTTACGATACATTGAAGCAAACGGCGTTGATTTCTCAAAGTGCTGGAGGTATAGGGTTGAGCATTCATAACATTCGTGCTAAGGGTGCATACATCAAAGGAACCAATGGTACTAGCAACGGGATAGTTCCTATGTTGCGCGTTTTTAACGATACCGCACGTTATGTGGATCAAGGTGGTGGAAAAAGAAAAGGATCGTTTGCCATTTATCTGGAGCCATGGCATGCAGATGTATATGATTTCCTTGAATTGAAAAAGAATCACGGAAAGGAAGAGGCTAGAGCAAGAGATTTGTTTTATGCCCTTTGGATACCTGATTTGTTTATGCAACGTGTAAAAGAAAATGGTCAGTGGACATTGATGTGTCCAAACGAATGTCCAGGTTTATCAGATGTTTGGGGTGCTGAATTTGAAGCACTGTACACCAAGTACGAATCTGAGGGTCGTGGACGCAAAACCATCAGCGCGCAAGATTTGTGGTATAAAATAGTTGAGTCTCAAATTGAAACTGGAACTCCGTATATGCTTTACAAGGATGCTGCGAATGGAAAGAGTAATCAGCAAAACTTGGGTACGATCAAGTCATCTAACCTGTGCACAGAAATCATTGAGTACACGGCACCCGATGAAATTGCGGTTTGTAATTTGGGTTCTATAGCATTGCCGAAGTTCGTCAAAGATCGCGAGTTTGATCACCAAAGGTTGTTTGAAGTTTCTTACCAGTTGACAATCAATTTGAACAAGATCATAGATGCCAATTACTATCCCGTTCCGGAGACTAGAAAATCAAACATGCGTCACCGTCCAATTGGTATTGGTGTTCAGGGCTTGGCTGATGCTTTCATCATGATGCGCTTCCCATTTGACAGCCCAGAAGCACGTCAATTGAACAAGGAGATTTTTGAGACTATCTATTACGCGGCTTGTACAGCATCTAAGGATCTTGCCAAGCGTGACGGCTCATATGAAACTTTTGGCGGATCTCCAGCCTCTCAAGGCAAGTTACAATTTGACTTGTGGGGCGTTACACCTTCCAACCGCTGGGAGTGGGAGGTATTAAAAGACGAAATCAAGGAGTTCGGTATGAGAAACTCTCTGTTGATGGCGCCTATGCCAACAGCATCTACAGCTCAAATTTTAGGAAATAATGAATGTTTTGAACCATATACTTCAAACATCTATACACGTCGTGTATTGGCTGGAGAGTATATTATCGTGAATAAGCATTTATTGAAAGACCTTGTTAGCTTGGGAGTATGGAATGAGGATGTGAAGAACAAGTTGATAGCCAACAATGGTTCCGTTCAGAACATAGCAGAGGTGCCAGATAATTTAAAAGCGTTGTACAAGACCGCATGGGAATTGTCTCAAAAGGCAATCATTGATATGTCTGCCGATCGTGGTGCTTACATTTGTCAGAGCCAATCTTTGAATATTTTCATGGAGAATGCCAACTTGGGTAAACTGACATCGATGCATTTCTATGCATGGGAGCAGGGATTAAAAACAGGTATGTATTACCTACGTACCAAAGCAGCAACAGATGCAATCAAATTTACCGTCGAGAAGAAATACCAAGAGGCCCCAAAGGCGGCTCCTTCAATGGTAGAATCAAAGACAGCCGAACAGGTGGCGGTGGAGCAGGCAACTATCGCATGTTCTTTAGATAATCCAGATGCTTGTGAAATGTGTAGCGGTTAATCAACTCAATAAGAAATAAAAAAGGGCTCCTTTCGGGGCCCTTTTTTTATACAGAATAATTTAAGGTTGAACGTCTCCTCGGAGTCGACGGTAGCATTTGCGCGCTTCAGTGACGTACAAGCTGCCTGGTTGTTCAGTCAAAATTTTCTCGTAGTATGACATCGCCTTCTCAGGATTGTTTAAATATTTTTCGTTCAATTGCCCCAATCTCCAAATGGCATCATCGTATTTGATTTCGGTAAAATGAAATTCTACGATTTCAAGAAGAAATTTTTCACACATCGACCATTCTTGATTTTCCCATGCCATCATAGCTTTTAAAAACAAGGCTTCGTCAATCAGTGGATGTCCGGGGAATGTTGTTTTTATCGAATCCAAACTTGAAATGGCTAGGTCATCCAACTGCTGCACGCTGTACAATTCTGCCCGGGCAAACATTTGCAAAGGTTCTTGTATGCTGTCTTGAATGTTTTCTGTAATTAATAGAGAAAGATCTATGGCATCATTTGCAAGGAGTTTGGAAGTAGATCCTTTGAGTGCTTCAAGTTGTGATTGTGCCCACCCGAAATCACCGTTGTAAAAACTTACTTTGGCATTTTTAAAACGAGCTTCGTTGCCGATTATATCTTCTTTGTAGTCTAATTCAACTTGAGAGAACAATAAAGATGCCTCCCAAATGGCGTTTTGCGCTAGATAAAGATCACCCAGCAATAGCTTGAGTTTGGCCTTGGTTTTATTCGAATAGGCACCTGTATTGATCTCGGTTTGTAAAAAATCGATATCCTTTTGAATGAAGAAATGTGTACTATCTAGGTGCTGAAAATGATAACCCTTGAGCTGAATGAAGCGATCAATCAGCGGATATGCTTCGTCGTTATGAGGGACCAATGTTAAAGTAGAATTGAAATTTTTCTCGAGTAGTTTCCAATCTTTCAATGTGGTTTCACCCGAGGCAAATTTTTTCAATCGTGCATTCAATTCCGCCATGTGAGCGGTATAGTAATAGGGAAAGGCAGGGCCCTTGCTGATGACATATTGGAAACCAGTTGCAGCCACATCAAAGGCATCGTCATCAACAGCAACTTGCGATATTTCCATGATTCTCATGCCATTTTCTTTAAGTCTTTTGTCCAAACCAATGGACTGTTGCATCGCTCCGTCGTAATTCTTGGTTTGAAGAAAATACCAAATCATGAATTCACTTAAAACAGAATTGTCTGGATTGGCCTGGATAGCTTTTAGCAAAGTCACCCGCAGCATTTTACTTTGCTCTAAATTATCTTCGAATTTGATAAGCCGGGCTATTAATGTTTCGACGGTACTTAAATAGTGAGGCTCTTCTAAAAGCAAAACTATAAAGGCATCTATCATGCCTTGAAGGTCTCCTAATGAACCTTTGGTTGAGGCAATTTCATAATTATACAAATAGCCATCTTTCCCTTTTTTCTTCCCCTTTTCATAGCATTTGATTGCCCATTGATATTGCTGCAAAGCATTGAACTCATTGGCCAAGCGGATAATAAAAGCGCGAGAAGGATCCACCTTATCAATGGCTATTTCAAATTGTTCAGTAGCTTCTTTCTCTCTATTTTGCTCCAAGTAAAGTGCCCCCCATTGCACATGGGCGATTCCATCGTTTGACTTTTGTTTGGCTCTTTTCTTTACGATATCCTCAGCAGTTTCCCAATCTTTTAGCTGAGTCAGGCATTTCAGATAATTGGGGTATATAATTTCACGTTGATCCGTGTTGTATAATCGTTCATAATACAATTTAGCTTCGGCAAATTTCCCCTGATTAAAGTGATAATCTGCAATTTCTCTATCAGAAACCTGAGAGAGAATAGTCAGAGAAAAAAGAAATCCAAATAGGAATAAAATACTTCTCATTTTGTTTCACCCCCTTTGATTTTTTCTTGAAATAATGGATACATCAATTTGGTTTGCTCCACCCACACATGAGCGGATTGAAGCTGTGCATCTATGATTTTAATGAGGCTATCTTGATGTAGCGATTGTTTTTTGATGCAATTTTCCCAATAGTTTTTGTCTATGGGTTTACCCTCAGCGTCTTGGGTGGCATTATTGACAATAGCAGAGTGCATGCTTGAAAGGTTGGCAATCTCTACCTCGTAAATCGTTTTTAATGTTTGATGTTGAATAAGCAATTGGCTTATGTTTTCGCCCAAGGCAAAGTAATTTGGAAATTCAAACTTCAATTGTTGTTGCTGTGTTGAATCCAGCACGGTGCTCCACGTATTTTGCTGCATCATCCATTGATTTTGCCAAAACAGCAATGAGTCAAAAACCGGATGGAAGACCCAGTTTTCTTGTGCGATGAAAGCGTATCTCAAGGAATCTACCTGCTCAACTTGTTGAGATGAATTTTGATTCTCACAAGCAGAAAAAAGGATAATCAAGAATAATGGAGCTAAAAGATTTCGCATGAGGTAAAGGTATTTAAAAAAATAAACTATCGATTGACAAGAAATTTAAAAAAGCGACGTTTCTTAGTGACGAACTATGAGAAGTAACCTTGGCATTTATCAGATTGGAATTTTAGCTTTGATAATTTTCGTTATTAGAGGAAATTCGTTGGCTCAAGATTATCGAGTTGTAACCTTACATTTTTATTTTGATACAGATGTCTCTAATCAATTGCGTGGTGATGTAGAATTGAATTTTACAGATCAAGACGATGGATGGTTAAATGGAGCAATCAAATATTTAAAAGTTATAGGATATGCAGATTGTCGAGGTAGCATTTCTCACAATCAATCTTTGTCTGAATCTCGGGCAAAATTTATCGCCAATAATATTGTGAAATTGGGTGTGGTAGATGCTGATTTCCCAATGGAAATATCTGGGAGGGGTGAACAACCTTGCGCTACAGATGGCTCTGACGATGCCCCCAATAGTAGACGAGTAGACGTAGTTATGACTTATGAGATTATTCAGGAGCCAAGCACAGATACTTGGACCGATCAAATGGAAGAGCTTGGAAGAGTTGAACTAGTAGGAGTTAATTTTCAACCAGGACGGCATCTCTTTCTTCCAGAGTCTACAGCTCCGCTGAATCAACTTTTGGTAACGATGCAGCAGAATCTAAATCTAAAAATAGAGTTGCAAGGTCATATTTGTTGTCAGCCAATTGCTGGTGATGGACAGGACATCGATACGGGACTTTCTAATTTATCTGAGGCAAGAGCCAAGGCGGTTTATGATTACCTCGTTGAAAATGGCATAGATCCGGCTCGGCTCAGATACAAAGGGTTGGGTAATTTATTTCCAAAGGTTAGGCCGGAATTGACAGAGGAAGATCGCGTGACCAATCGAAGAGTTGAAGCGGTAATTTGGAATTGATAGGATAACTTGTTGAAATATAAAATTTGTCTTCCCTGTATTCTCACCTTATTTTTGCCACACACTTATTTCAGTTTAGAAGGATTTCCTTGCTCTGGTGACGGAGCGAGATAAAAAAAAAATGCCCAAAGACAAAAGCATTCAGTCGGTCCTCATCATTGGTTCTGGACCCATCGTTATCGGACAAGCATGTGAATTTGATTATAGCGGAAGCCAAGCTGCTCGCTCATTGCGTGAGGAAGGAATAGAGGTTACCTTAATCAATAGTAACCCTGCAACAATCATGACAGACCGAGTGGTTGCTGATAATGTTTATCTCTTGCCTTTGGAGCCGGCAAGTATCGAGACCATTTTGAATAACCATAAAATTGATGCAGTATTGCCCACTATGGGTGGTCAAACAGCACTCAATCTGGCCATACAGTGCGAGGAGATGGGGATGTGGAAGGATCATGGTGTTCGGATGATTGGTGTCGATACACAGGCGATTGAGATTACAGAAAATCGCGAAGCGTTCAGGAATTTAATGAACGAGATTGGTGTTCCTATGGCCCCTCAGGCAACGGCTAAGTCTTTTCTAGAGGGCAAGGAAATTGCACAAAAATTTGGTTTCCCTTTGTGTATTCGTCCCTCTTATACTTTAGGTGGATCTGGCGCTGCATTGGTGCACAATCAAGCTGATTATGACAAGTTATTGCAACGTGGATTGCATTTGTCGCCGATTCATGAGGTAATGATTGACAAAGCCTTGATGGGTTGGAAAGAGTTTGAATTAGAATTGCTTCGCGATGCCAACGACAATGTGACCATCATTTGTAGCATTGAGAATTTTGACCCTATTGGAATTCACACAGGAGATAGCATAACTGTAGCTCCGGCCATGACGCTGAGCGATACCACCTATCAAAAGATGCGCGACATGGCCATCAAGATGATGCGCGCGATAGGAAATTTTGCGGGTGGATGCAACGTGCAGTTTGCAGTGAGTCCAGATGATCAAGAGGAAATCATCGCGATTGAAATCAATCCGCGCGTTTCAAGATCATCAGCCCTAGCCTCGAAGGCAACGGGATATCCCATTGCAAAAATTGCTTCCAAGTTGGCCATAGGGTATCATTTGGATGAATTGAAGAATCAAATTACCAAATCGACATCGGCATTCTTTGAGCCGACTTTGGATTATGTCATTGTGAAAATACCGCGTTGGAACTTTGATAAATTCCCAGGAAGTAACCGTGAATTGGGCTTGCAAATGAAGTCTGTTGGTGAAGTAATGGGAATTGGTAGAAGTTTTCAAGAGGCACTTCAAAAGGCTTGTCAGTCGCTTGAAATCAATCGAAATGGATTGGGCGCGGACGGAAAAGAATTAAGAGACCAAGATCAAATCTTGCAATCGCTAGAACATCCAAGTTGGAATCGAATTTTTCATATTTACGATGCAATCAAATTGGGTATTCCTTTTAAAACGATTTGTGACAAGACGCGAATTGACATTTGGTTTTTAAAACAAATTGAAGAGTTGATTCAGTTGGAAAGAAAAATGGAAAAGCACAGCTTGCAATCCATACCTACTGAGTTGTTATTTGAGGCCAAGCAGAAGGGATATGCAGATCGTCAGGTGGCGCATTTGTTGCGTTGTTTGGAGAGTGAGGTCTATGCGAAGCGAGACGAGTTGGGCATACAACGCGTGTATAAATTGGTGGATACTTGTGCTGCGGAATTTGAAGCGCAGACTCCATACTACTACTCAACATTTGAAATGGAAAATGAAAGTGTTGTTAGTGATAAGAAGAAAATAGTTGTTTTGGGCAGTGGACCTAACCGCATCGGGCAGGGAATTGAATTTGATTACAGTTGTGTACATGGTGTTTTGGCAGCGAAGGAGTGTGGTTATGAAACCATCATGATCAATTGCAATCCAGAGACTGTTTCGACAGATTTTGACACCGCAGACAAGTTGTATTTTGAGCCAGTTTTCTGGGAGCATATTTATGACATTATCCGACATGAAAAGCCAGAAGGGGTTATTGTTCAATTGGGTGGACAAACAGCCTTGAAGTTGGCAGCTAAGCTGAATCGCTACGGAATTAAGATCATTGGAACTTCTTTTGATTCATTAGATTTGGCAGAGGATCGTGGTCGTTTTTCAAACTTGTTGAAGGAGCAGAATATTCCTTATCCAAAATTTGGAGTTGTTGAGAATGCAGAGCAGGCGATTGAGTTGTCTCGCGAATTAGGATTCCCTTTGTTGGTTAGACCGTCCTATGTTTTGGGAGGTCAGAAAATGAAGATTGTGATCAATGAGCAAGAGTTGGAGCAGCATGTGGTGAATATTTTGCGCGATATGCCAGACAATCAAATTTTGTTAGATCACTTCTTGGAAGGAGCAACTGAAGCTGAAGCAGATGCGATTTGTGATGGAGAAGATGCTTACATCATTGGGATCATGCAGCATATCGAGCCAGCAGGAATCCACTCAGGAGATTCATACGCGGTATTGCCTCCATACAATTTGGGAGATTTTGTTATGACACAAATTGAAGAACATACCAAGAAGATTGCGAAAGCGTTGGGTACTGTAGGTTTGATCAATATTCAGTTTGCTATCAAAGACGATGTGGTGTATATTATCGAAGCCAATCCTCGAGCATCGAGAACAGTGCCTTTCATTGCCAAAGCTTATGATGAGCCATACGTGAATTACGCTACCAAAGTGATGCTGGGAGCGAAAAAGGTGAAGGACTTTAATTTCCAACCCAAGCGAAGTGGATACGCGGTAAAGATTCCGGTATTCAGTTATGAAAAGTTCCCGGAAGTAACCAAGGAATTGGGTCCAGAAATGAAGTCGACCGGAGAAGGAATTCGCTTTATTAAAGATTTAAGAGATCCGTTTTTCAAGCAAATCTATTCTGAGCGCAACTTATACTTGAGCAAGTAATGACCATTGAGCAAGCGCAACAGGTGGTTGATGCCTGGATTAAGGAGCACGGTGTTCGTTATTTCAATGAATTAACCAACATGGCTATGCTCACTGAGGAAGTGGGAGAGGTGGCGCGAATTATTGCTAGACGATACGGAGAGCAGAGCGAGAAAGAGAGCGACAAGAACAAAGACTTGGGAGATGAGATGGCCGATGTGTTGTTTGTACTCATTTGTTTGGCTAATCAGACCGGAATTAACTTGACCGAGGCCTTGGAAAAGAATTTGTCTAAAAAGACAAATCGTGATTCTGAGAGACACAAGGGGAATGAGAAGTTGAAGGGGTGAGTTACTCCTCTTTTTTGTATCCTTCGTAATAATAAGATTGTTCGATTCCCTTGAAAATTATTTCACGGTTATCTACATCAGGTGTCAAAAAGGTTTGAAGTAGTGTTTTAAGTTCTAGACTATTGATGGGGCTTCTCTCCATAGCCTGCAAATACAAGGTTTTGTTGATATGCTGCCAATCCACTACAGAGCCTAAATTTTTTTTAAGAATCAAATCGAGCCAAATGCGCATAGATCGACCATTGCCCTCTAGAAATGGATGAGCAATGTTCATTTCTACATATTTGGAAATGATTTCATCGAAAGTAGTTTCAGGCATTTGCTCTATCTTATCAAGCGCTTCTTGCAAATAAAGGGCTGTAGCAAATCGGAAACCACCTTTTGAAATGTTGTTGGTTCTGATTTTACCGGCAAATTCATACAATCCGTTGAAGAGATACTGATGAATTTGTTGCAAACCTGCGGTAGTACCAACTTCAATAGATGAAATATCTCCTGACTCAAACAGTTGGAATGCTTTTGCAATACTTAATTCATCGATATTTTTCATTCCTTCAAAATTATGAAATTCAAATTTCCGACACCGCCTCCAACTGCTTTAAATGCTGTTCTTGTTGATGAAGATTGAAATTATCCCAGGTGGGAGCCTCTATTAATTTACCGCCCACCAAATGATCTAAGTACTTATTTTCGTTTTGATACATTTTGAAAAGCTCCTCTAATATCAAGAAGAAGAATTTGTCGAGTGCTAGTTCATTCGTATTTATGAGAACGCTAGCTTCATCTGTGATTGAAAGATTTATACCTTTTAGAATTTCGAGTTTTTCATCTTGACGAATCATGGTCTTGTAACCATCTTTCAACGCTCTAAATACAAGGTTGTTCCAGGCTATGCTGTCATGCGCCCATTGCATTGGAGGGCAGTTATTTGAGTGTTCGCAAATAAGAGCAATTGCTTTTAATACCTGCGGTAAATAGCTTGCTGGAAATTCGTCAAAACTTCTAAATTCGAAACCACTTTGGTACAATTTCTCTCTGTTGAAGTCCAAACCTAGATCATTGAGTAGTTCGTAAGAAAGTTCACTTTCAATTTGATCTCTCCACCAAATATTATCTTCCTTACTATACTTTAAAAGCTTTCTAAATTCTTCTACAGGGTAGGTCAATATTTTCCCTTTACCAAGTGATTTGTGGTAAGTGCCCACTCCGGTATAACGTGACATGGCATTGCGCATAGAACCCGCAGCGAATTTATCTTCCAGATTGTGTTCGTTACTGATAATGGCCATGATATCAGGACTTCCTAATGTCGCGATGAATAGTGGTTCAAACCATTGTAAAAGATAAATCGCGTTGTTGTGTGCATCGTCAAACTCTTTGTAATCGATGATTCTGCTATCCTCTGTTAGGGTAGGTAAAGTGAAATGGAAATGCAGGGTTCCGTTGTTGAAGAGTACAAGATTTTTCTGATTGGACATGAACATGTTGATGCCAATGTTATAATCAGGAAAAGCGAGCGAACCTGGTAAGATTTTCGTGTTGTTGAGGCATTCTAAGAAAATCTTTTTATTGATGCGCATTTCATTGCACGCCTCTTGAATAGTACGATTCTCAAAGTATTTGGTCACAAATTCAATAGTGTCACCATCAAAAATAATACAACCCATGGGGTTGTTTTTTTGGGTGAACATGCTTTGAATGTGATGCGGCTGTTTTTCTAAAAAAAGTTCAAGTATGGATTTGCCGGCATATTTAGGATTGTCCAAAAGAGGTGGCGGTGATTGGATGGTTTTGTGTTGAAAGTGAATGTCTAATTTTTCCAAAGAGTGGCTATTCATCATTTGACTGACGAGATATTTTTTCTCTGAATCAAATGCCGCGCTCAATAGTTTTTCTAGAGCGCCAGATTTGTAACATTTTAAATAGTCTATGCTGTATCTCTCTCTACCCATTTTTTCTTGGATAAATTGACCTGATACGACGAGGGAATCTTCAAATTGGAGGTAAGTTTCATTTTCTAACCCAATGCCCCAGTACAATTTTATAATCGGGTTATGTTTCATTTCTGTTTGATTTTTGGTGTTAACTGATTGATGATTATTAGTCGTGATAAAAAAAGACGTGAGAAGAATATCGAGCATGGTTCCACCAATCTCTTCTGATATGAGCAAAGTAATTGTAGTTCAATTTCCCCGCTTGTGACTGCAAGGGGTAAATTACCTTATCACCTTCTCTAAAAGCTTTTCGCTTTTCTGTTTCAGGAACTATCGGGACGATGTGTCCAGAAAGTCCGACAATTTTTCTTTTGGCACAAATGATACCAACCCCCCCACGTTCATTGACCAATTGCTGTATTTCCGTTAGATCTGTCATTTGTTTCCAACCATAACAAGCTCCCCAAATCAAAAACCAATCATGAATCGCGCTCGAGTATATCGGCATCACGGTATCCATGAAAATAGGTTGTACATCTTCTCCTTTCTCCAGTTTTTCAATAGACTCATCTGTCCACCAAACAGTGGGTAGATAGACATTGTTATGGAAACAGTAATCAAACGAATAGACATTGCAATAGGTGTCTTCAGGAGTCCTCTGATAACGCAAGCTATGCTTGACATCGAGTTTTCGAATGATTTTCCTGATGCTTCTTCTTTTATTTTCGGCACTGGACATATTTCTGAAAGGGATGGTATCATCCACCATTGGATGAAATTTTCTTTCTTGCGAATCCAAGTTGGAGTCCTTGTGTGGTTCAAGAATAGCAGGCTTTACAGCTTTGTTTTTAGGGATAACGTCGTTCATAAATGAGCTTTCATGGGGTCACCGATGGCTAATGTACTTTGAATACACCTGATGTCTCGAACAATTCTTGACACTTAATTAACCAGGGAATGTGTGATAGCCATCCAAAATATCAACAATGGAAAACTTTTTTAAACGTTCGTGATTGCGGAGGTTATTTTTGTAGGGATGTCTTTTCTAAATGAATTAAATGATGCGCAGCGTTCGGCGGTTACGCATATCAAAGGACCTTTGATGGTCATTGCTGGAGCGGGTTCTGGAAAGACCCGAGTTTTGGCTTATCGAATTGCATACTTGATACAAAACGGGGTAGATCCTTTTCAAATATTGTCTTTAACTTTCACCAATAAGGCTGCTGCTGAAATGAAGCACCGTATTGGTTCATTGGTAGGTGAAGCGGATGCTCGCAATATTTGGATGGGAACCTTTCACTCCATTTTTGCTCGAATACTGCGCACCGAAGCCGAGCGCATCAACTACTCAAGAAACTTTACCATTTATGACACCAATGATGCGAAATCATTGATCAAAGATGTTTTGAAAGAGTTGGGTTTGGATGATAAAATTTACAAGCCGGGCAATGTGTTGCATCGAATTTCATCCTGCAAGAACAATTTGATTGGTCCTGAGGATTACCGCAATGATATTGATCTGATCAATGAAGATCAGATGAGCGGAAAGACCAAAATGGTGGATATCTATGAGCGATACAACCAGAAGTTGTTCAATTCTAGCGCCATGGATTTTGATGATTTGCTTTTTAAGACAAATATCCTTTTTAGAGATAATCCAGATTTATTGCTTAAATACCAACATAAGTTCAAGTACATCCTTGTGGATGAGTACCAGGATACCAATTTCAGTCAATATTTGATTGTTAAGCAATTGGGAAAAATGCACGAGAATGTTTGTGTTGTTGGTGATGATGCTCAAAGTATATATTCTTTCAGAGGAGCCAATATTCAGAATATTCTGAATTTCCGAAGAGATTATCCCGATTATGCTTTGTACAAGCTGGAGCAAAACTATAGAAGTACCCAAACGATTGTAAAGGCTGCCAACGGGATTATCGCAAAGAACAAGGACCAGATAAAAAAGGATGTTTGGACTTCAAACGATCACGGATCTTCGATAGGATTATACCGAGCGTTGTCGGACAATGAGGAGGGTGCGTATGTGGCCAATCATATTTTTTCAACAAAAAAAGAAGAGGGAGCTGCATACAATGATTTTGCAATTTTATACAGGACCAATGCGCAAAGCCGATCTTTTGAGGAATCACTCAGAAAGCTGAATATTCCGTACAAGATTTTTGGGGGTATGTCATTTTATCAGCGCCAAGAGATTAAGGACTTATTGGCCTATTTTAGGTTGGTAGCCAATCACAAAGACGAAGAGGCTTTGAAGCGAACCATCAATTATCCTGCACGTGGAATAGGTAAAACGACAATAGAGAAAATTCAAGTTTTAGCGGCTGAACACAACGTAAGCATGTGGGATGTTGTTCTTCAGCCGGGGAATATCGGTGTAAATTCTGGCACCGCCAATAAGTTGTCTGATTTCACAACCATGATTCGAAGTTTTGCGGTGAACATGGAAACCGCCCCGGCCTATGATGTGGCGCAGCATATTGCCGCAAGCAGTGGATTGTTAAGAGAGCTGTATAATGATAAAACACCTGAAGGGGTTGCGCGATATGAAAACATTCAGGAACTTTTGAATGGTATCAAAGAGTTTACCGACAAAATTGATCCTGCAGACCCGCACAAGGTGAACACACTTACGGAATTTTTGATTGATGTTGCCTTGCTTACTGATGCGGATTCTGATGATGAGGCGGAGAAAGATCGCGTGAGTTTGATGACTATCCACGCATCCAAGGGATTGGAGTTTCCTTACGTGTATATCGTAGGGTTAGAAGAGAATCTCTTTCCATCGATGATGGCGCTAAATTCAAGGGAAGAATTGGAAGAAGAGCGTCGCTTGTTTTATGTGGCACTCACGAGAGCGGAGAAAAAGGTGACCTTGAGTTATGCAACAACGCGATATCGATTTGGTCAATTGACCTACGGTGAACCGTCTAGGTTCATTGAAGAAATTGATGAGCAATACATTGATAAAAATTCACCTGCATTTCAAAAGCCACAGGAGAGAGGAACTTCTCCCCGAATAGATTTTCAATCAGAGCGACGCGGATTTGGAACGCATGGTCGAGCTCAGGAATCAGAGCCTAAGTTTGTTCAGCAATCACCAAAAATCAACACGCCATATATCCCTCCTAAACCCCAGCCTGATTTGCTTTCAGGTAATTTTAAGAAAGTAGACAAGGCGAGTTCGCCGTCAGCTGCGGGACCAACTTTACATTTGGAATCAGGCATGACAGTGGCTCATGAGAAATTTGGAAAAGGCAAGGTATTGAAGGTGGAGGGTGAAGGTGCCGACGCCAAGGCTACTATTTTCTTCCCAAAAGAGGGACAAAAACAATTACTACTTAAATTCGCCAAACTGACCATTATCGATTAGGTCAATTATTACTATGGAGATGATGCGCGCATCCAGCTCATTTAGAGAGCCTGGAGAAAAATTAAATCCGCATGTTTTGGAAATAAATAGCTTGAGACAAGATCTCATGATTCCAGAATATGGTCGGAACATTCAAAAAATGGTGGAATACGCCATGACACTTGAAAATCGGGAACAACGCAATCAATGTTGCAAGGCGATATTGTCCGTAATGGGGCAGTTGTTTCCTTATTTGAGAGATATGGAAGATTTTCATCACAAACTATGGGTGCATTTGATGATCATGTCTGATTTTAAGTTGGATGTTGATTGCCCGTATCCAATGCCAGCGCGCGAGGAGTTGCAGGTGAGACCACAAGTTTTACCTTACCCTACAGGTGAAGTAAAGTTTGGTCACTACGGTAGATATGCGGAAAGTTTGATTCAAAAGTGCGCAATGCTCGAGGAAGGAGAAGAGAAAAAGGCTTTTGCCAAGTCTATCGCAAACTTGATGAAACAAAATGCATTGAACTGGAATCGCAATTCAGTAACTGATGATGTTGTTCTTAAAGATTTGCAATACCTGAGTAAAGGAAAAATAGATGTCGCAGGTATCCATGATTTGACAGCGGTTAAGACCATTCAAGGAAATAAATTGAACGACTTCCTTGAGGATGGATTTAGGAAAAAAATCAATAAAAACAAAAAACGCAAATTCAAGAAGCGTTAGGTCATTAGACCTATTAACTTTGCCAAGTGATTGCGAGATTTTTTATATTCTTGATTCGATTGTATCAGCTTTATCTCTCGCCTTTGCTTGGTTCCAATTGCAGATACCAACCGACATGCAGCAGGTATACGCAAGAGGCCATCAAAGAATGGGGAGCTGTGAAGGGAGCATGGATAGGACTGAAAAGGATTTCGCGCTGTCACCCTTGGGGGGGGCATGGTTATGATCCGGTACCAAAGAAGAACAAAATAAAAAACCAAAAAGATAATATATGAAAAAGTTAAGTGTATGGATGTTGATGGCAGCAATGTCGGTCATCGTAGCATGTGGTTCGTCAGAAAGTGAAATGATGAAAGAAGCGAGAAATATTCAAGCTGGATTATTGAAGCAAAAGTCAAATTTAGATTCTACGTTAACGGTGGAAGCTGGAAATGTTGAGAAGATGATTGCGATTATGTCACAAGACTCCACAGTAGCAGCGGATTCAGTGAAATTGCAGGAATATACTTCTTTAATGACCAAAAAGACCGCTATTGAAGATGCTAAAAGTAAATTGGCAGACTGGCAATCCAACAGCAAATTGTTGCCCACTGAAGAAGAAGAGAAGAATGGAGTAGAAAACCCATTTGGTGCTGAAGCCAAGGATTTGGATATTTTGAAAGCCATCAAAGATGCACAGAGTGCTTTCAATGATTTGCGCTCACAAATTGAATCAGAAATTCAATGATGAACCGTCCAAGAAGAAATAGAAAGTCGGAGTCTATCCGCGCAATGGTAAGGGAAACAAATGTTTCCCTTTCTTCTTTGATTTACCCATTGTTTGTTTTTGAAGGAAGGGGACCTAAAATTCCAATTGCTTCGATGCCGGGCATATATCGTTGGTCGCAAGAAGAGGTGGTGAAAGAGGTAGAGGAATGTGTTAATTTGGGAATCAACAATTTCGTTTTGTTCCCTGTTTTTCCTGATTCAGCAAAAGATAAATTGGCATCAAAAAGTTTTGCAGATGACAATTTCTACCTCCATTTGATAACAACGCTTAAGTCCAAGTTCCCGCATATATCTTTGATGAGTGATGTTGCCATGGATCCGTATTCTTCAGATGGACACGATGGTTTGGTGATTGATGGGAAAATTTTGAACGACGAGACTTTGCCCATTCTAGGTAAAATGGCGGTGGCGCAAGCGCAAGCAGGGATTGATATTGTAGGACCATCGGATATGATGGATGGTAGGGTAGATTTCATTCGTGAAGCTTTGGATGAATCTGGATATTCAGAAGTGAGTATCATGTCGTATACCGCAAAGTATGCCAGTGCTTGTTACGGACCTTTCCGCGAAGCATTGGATAGTGCTCCAAGAAGTGGGGATAAAAAGACTTATCAAATGGATCCGGCCAATAGGCTCGAAGCGTTAAGAGAATTGGAATTGGATTTAATTGAAGGGGCTGATATCGTTATGGTAAAACCGGCAACTTTGTACTTGGATATTATTAGCGATATTAAGCAACATAGCAATGTGCCCGTTGCAGCTTACAACGTGAGCGGTGAATATGCAATGGTAAAAGCGGCAGCTGAAAAGGGTTGGTTAGATGGTAATCGAATGATGAATGAAATGTTGCTCAGCATCTCGAGGGCAGGAGCGGATATTATTTTGACTTATTTCGCTAAAGAATTTGCCATACAAGAAAAAGAAAAATGAAAGTTTTAGAAGTCAATAGAGCGTTATTGGGAAGAAAAAACCAATGCCGTCAATTGATCAATTTATTGCCTGAGATAAAGGGTGTCGGTTTCGATGCCCTTTATTTATTACCTGTGTTGGAGAAGGGAGAGTATAAAGCATCGGGCTCCCCATATTGTATTCGAGATTTCTGGGCATTGGATCGGGATTTTGGAACTGCCGAGGATTGGCAGGATTTTCAAAAGAGTTGTGCGGATTTAGATTTAGAAATTTGGGTGGATTGGGTCATGAATCACACAGCTTGGGATCATCCTTGGATTCAGCTTTTTCCCGATCGCTATTTGAGAGAAAATTTGGAAATTCAGCATCCACCAGAAACCAATTGGATAGATGTTGCTCAGCTCAATTTCAATCATGATACCGTAGTGTATTTTGCAGAGCTAGCTCATCAATGGATATCAAAACGTGGGGTAACAGGTTTTAGATGTGATGCTTCTTATCGAATTCCGTATTCAACATGGGAGCTTTTTTTTGAGCAAGTTGGCTCGTTTAAAAAGGATGCCCGATGGCTGGCAGATCAATCATTTTTGAGGATGGGGGAGTTGGGTTTTGATGGAAGATTTTCAGATGAGTCTATTCAATTGGATTCCCGGTTGTGGAATAAGATTTATGATCATGATCGCTCAGCTTTTGGCGAGTTATTCAATGAGCGAGATCAACAGCGATTGCTACAAATGAAGCGTTCTGAATCTGCAGATCTGAATTGGCTTGTAGGAATGGGTATGATGTTTCCAGATGAGCGTGTTTCATTTTTTGAAAACCAAGATTTTGATCGAGAAAAATGGGCGAATTGGCTGATGCAATTCTAGTCTTTTTCTTCACGTTTCGGTCTTATATTCGCGACTTATGTCACTACAAGCATTTATAGAGCCTTTTCAATCACTTTCAGGGGTAATTGATTTGTTTACTTTGATTCTCATGGAAATTGTTTTGGGAATCGACAACATCATATTTATTGCAATCATCTGCGGGCAAATTCCCAACAAGCAAGAAGCGTCCAAGGCACGATTTTTTGGTTTGGCGTTAGCATTAGTTGTTAGAATTATATTGCTATCAACCATCAGTTTTATCGCACATATGGTAGACCCACTGTTTCATATTGGACACATGGGCATAACAGGTAGAGGACTGATTTTATTTGGGGGTGGCGTGTTTTTGTTGGTCAAAACCACGAATGAAATTTATCACAAATTCAAAGAGGCTGATCATGAAGAAAAGGCCAATTCCCGCAAGTTGACTTGGATTCAAGCCATTTTACAAATTACCATTATTGATATCGTTTTCTCCTTTGATAGCATTATTACAGCTGTTGGCTTATCTAACAACGTTCCAATTATGGTGATGGCGGTAATCGTTGCGATGGTAGTGATGTTGTTATTTGCACCATATGTAAGTGACTTTATTGAAAAATATCCGACCTTAAAAATGTTGGCCTTGGCATTTTTAGTAGTTATTGGATTGATTTTGTTGATTGAGGCTCTAGAAGACGCGCATGTTATTCACTTGCCAGAAGGAGTGGATATCAAGACCTATGCTTACATAGCATTGGCATTTTCAGTAACTGTAGAAATGTTGAATATCCGTTTGCATAATGTGAAAATGAAACGTGGTATCAAGAATAGTTAGAAATATTTTTTTTTGAAATTTGTGGTTTTAAATAACAAGCTTAGAAGATAGTAAGATGCGTAAAGTAAGAGTGAGATTTGCACCAAGTCCGACTGGGCCACTTCACATGGGTGGTGTAAGAACGGCGTTGTATAATTATTTGTTTGCTAAGAAGCACGGAGGTGATTTCTTACTCCGCATTGAAGACACGGATCAAACGCGATATGTGCCAGGGGCAGAGCAATACATTATCAAAGCTTTGAAATGGTGCGGTATCGAGCCCAATGAGGGTGTGGGTTATGGGGGAGATTGCGCTCCTTATCGCCAGAGTGAGAGAAAACCGATGTACAAGCCATATGCAGAGCAATTGGTTGAGAAAGGATGGGCGTATTATGCATTTGATTCATCTGAAGATTTAGAGAATATCCGCAAGCAAGCTGAATTGGCCAAAATGCCGAATTGGCAATACAATTCTATTTCTAGAATGACGATGAAGAACTCCTTAACCCTTCCTGCAGACGAAGTGCAAAGGAGATTGGAGGCAGGGGATCCCTATGTGATTCGATTTAAGATGCCGCGCAATGAAGAAGTTCGTTTTCAGGATTTGATTCGTGGGTGGGTTGTATTTTCTACCAATGAATTAGATGATAAGGTTTTGTTTAAGTCTGATGGAATGCCCACCTATCATTTGGCCAATGTGGTGGATGATATGACAATGAATATTTCTCACGTCATTCGCGGAGAGGAGTGGTTGCCGAGCGCACCCCTTCATGTGATGTTATACAAAGCTTTCGAATTTGAGGCGCCATTGTTTGCGCATTTGCCATTGATATTGAAACCCGATGGAAATGGTAAGTTGAGCAAACGAGACGGAGATCGATTGGGATTTCCGGTTTTCCCATTGGAATGGACCGATCCAGCGACAGGAGCAATTTCTAGTGGATACCGAGAGAATGGTTACTTCCCCAAAGCCTTTATCAATATGTTATTGCTTTTGGGCTGGGCGCCAGGAAACAATCAAGAGATTTTTACGGAACAAGAAATGATTGAGGCATTTACCATTGAGCGTATCGGTAAGAGTGGTTCTAAGTTCGATCCGGATAAAACACGTTGGTTTAATCAACAATATTTGCGAAATACGCCGCTACCAGAATTGGCTGAGATGTTGATGCCTCTGCTAAAAGAAAAGGGATTTGAGGTATCTGCTGAATATGCGGCCAAGGTTGCACATTTGATGATGGAGCGCGCTGTGTTTGTCAAGGATATGTTAGAAGGAGATTATCTTTTTCAAGCGCCAGTTTCTTATGATCAAGATGCTGTTGCAAAACGATGGAAAGTTGGCGAATCAGGAAGTTTGATGAATGATTGGGGAGCTGTTATGAATGGCCTTTCTGATTTTACTGTTGAGCATATTGACGCAGCGTTCAAACAATTTTTGACTGATAAGTCATTGGGAATGGGAGCTGTAATGCCATTATTCCGTTTGTTGCTTACGGGTACATTAACGGGTCCTGCAGCGGCGCAAGTAGCTGCGTTAATTGGTAAGGAAGAGGTAATGAGACGAATTGAATTGGGAATTCAAAAATTGGGTTGATTCAAATCATTGTATTGAAACTTTTTATCATATAAAATTGTGTTATGGGAGTAATTTATGTCAATGATATAGAAGTGTACGCACAACATGGTTGCTTGCAAGAAGAGGCTGTTATTGGTGGAAAATACGTGATTGACGCAGTTTTTCATGTCGACGTGAAACGTGCAGCGCATTATGATGATTTAGATTTGACGATTGATTACGTTAAGGTTACGGAAATCGTTCAAAGAGAAATGGCCATACGTGCCAAACTTATTGAGTCTGTAGGCTATCGTATTTTACATGCTTTGCAGAATGAGTTTCCTCAGGCCGATGGCATTAGATTGAAGCTAACCAAAATTTCTCCGCCAATTCCAGGACAGGTTGGTAGTGTGAGCATTGAGTTAAGAACGCATCACGAATAATCAACCGCGAATGCGTTGCAATGCAGTTTCGCGCGCCCAGGCATCCGTATCGAAATAATCTTGAAGTTCTGGTTGCTGAATGCAGTTGTGGTGCTCCATAATGGATTCAACCAACTCAGCAATCTGCAAGAATTTAATTTCGTCATTTAGAAACAGAGAAACGGCAATTTCATTGGCTGCGTTCATGGCGCAAGGCATTGTACCTCCAACATTCATTGCGTCGTATGCAAGAGAGAGGCATCTGAAAGTGTCAGTATCTGCCTTCTCAAAAGTTAGTGTTCCGAATTGAGCAAAATCAAAACGAGGAAAGTCCGATTCCAAGCGTTGTGGATAGCCAAGCGCATATTGAATTGGAAGTTTCATATCGGGCAATCCCATTTGGGCCTTCATTGAACCATCGGTAAATTGAACCAAGCTGTGAACAATGCTTTGCGGATGAACAATCGTTTCAATTTGTTCAGGTTTTAAATCAAACAACCATTTTGCTTCGATTACCTCAAGCCCCTTATTCATCAACGTTGCAGAGTCAATGGTGATTTTTGCTCCCATGGTCCAATTGGGGTGCTTCAGCGCTTGTGCTTTTGTAATTTGAGTCAACTCTTCTTTTTTTCTTCCACGGAAAGGACCGCCACTTGCGGTTAGAATAATTTTCTCAATGGGGTTGTGCCATTCGCCGGCAAGACATTGAAAAATAGCGCTATGTTCAGAGTCGACAGGATATAGATTGACACCATTTTCACGAGCCAATTTGGTGACATATTCACCAGCTACTACCAGCGTCTCCTTGTTAGCAAGAGCAATCTGTTTTTTTGCAAGAATGGCATTGACGGTAGGCTTTAATCCTGCAAATCCTACGAGTGCGGTAAGAACCACATCAATGCTATCCATCTCCACTACTTGAGCAAGAGAATCCGCGCCACCAAATACCTTGATGTTTAAGGGGTCTAACGCCTCTTTTACCTGAGCATATTTGGTGATGTCGGCAATAACAACAGCATTGGGTTGAAATTCTATGGATTGCGCTATCAGGAGTTCGGCATTGCTCTGTGCCGTCAGTACCTCAACACTGAAATGTGCGGAATGGTTGGCGATTACTTCAAGTGCTTGTTTCCCAATAGACCCCGTCGATCCCAATATTGCAATTCCTCTTTTCATGTGGCAAAAATAGGTCGGGATTAATGGTCTTGGTCCCATTAATTCCTTGAAATGTTAAAACGCCATTTGAGATTTGCGTAAAAATGCATTGTGAAATTGCTTTAGAATGATTATGTTCGCAATACTAAGTTTTCTATGAACGAATTGCCCAAAGGTTGCTCCCAAGGCGAGCAGCATCTTCAAGTGCTGTTCAAAACACATGAATTATTTTCAAGTGACACCTCTTTTTATTCATATCGAGGAACCATGTTGGAACATTTCACAACAGCAATTTTAGAGTTGGGTGAATTGGTTAAAAAAGGGAATGGTCAGGAGAAGATGACCATAAAGAAACGTGCCCCTTTTTTAATGGTAGAGTGCTTTCAAAATATTTTGAGGCATGGTGTGCAAGAAGGATCTGGGGAGGCTCGCGGATATTTTGGGTTTTATTCGTCACCAGAATTTTTTACAATCAATACGATCAATACGATCAATGATTCTGCTGTTCAACCTTTGAGCAAACTATTGGATGATATCAATAATAGTTCTGACGAGGAAAAGAAACTTCGTTACATGGAAATTATACAGAATGAAAATTTCGGTGATGAAGGCGGAGCTGGATTGGGATTGATAGAAATTTCTAGAAAATCCGGATCCAAATTGGAGTATGAAATGGAAAGTAAGGATCATGGAAGGTCTTGTTTTCATCAGCAGGTGACCATATTGTTCAACGAGTCTACTTTTCTTCCTCCTCAAATTCAATTCACCAAGATGATGGAAAGTTGGATGGCGGAGAATGAACTTTACTTGGTATATCGCGGAGATTTAGATGCGAAGAGTATACAGCCCATCATTGACATGATGAGCAACATGAATGGAGAAGGTGAATGGGAGAATTTAGATAAAATGTTGCGATCTCTGCAGAATATCCAGAATAGTCTTTTTCAAACAGATGCCCACAAAGGAATTATGCTGCTCGGTAAGAAGGAAGGGCAATTTTTTGTTCAAGTGGGAATAGAGGTCGAAAATAGTGAACGGGAATCATTGTGCACATTGGCCAAGCTACAGTTCAAGGCTCAAGCTTGGAAATCGGCACATCCATTCAAACCATTTTCTGCTTGTGTAGCTCGGCCTATGGACGATGATAGAGAGTTGTTCAGTTTTCAAATGACTCCTTAAATAAATTCTTCACATAAATTTGTTTAAGAAAAGGTTTTTACTATATTTGCACTCCAATTTTAGAAACAATGGCAAATCATAAGTCTTCGATTAAAAGAATCCGTTCAAACGATGCAAAGCGCGTGCGCAATCGTTATTATCATAAAACAACTCGTAACGCCTTACGTAAATTGCGTTCGTTGACATCGAAAGCTGAGGCCTCTGCTTTGGCTCCAAAAGTTGTTTCTATGTTGGATAAATTAGCGAAGAACAACGTTATCCATGATAACAAAGCTTCAAACTTGAAGAGTAGCATCGCTATCTTCATCAATGGTTTGAAATAAACAAGCATAAAGTCCTATAATTTATAGGTATAGTATGCCCGGTCCTTTGGATCGGGCATTTTTATTTTGTGTCGATGGAAAAGTCGATAAAAATAAAATCATTGCAAAGCGATGAAAGGCCAAGAGAAAAAATGCTAGAAAAGGGCGCGGCCTCCCTGAGTAATGCGGAATTACTGGCATTGGTAATAGGAAGTGGATATGCTGAAAAGTCCGCATTGGAGTTGTCAAGAGAGATTCTAGAGCTTCATGAAAGTTATCTGCATAGGCTATCGCAGTTAAGTTTGGAAGAGTGGATGTTAATCAAGGGGATTGGGCCGGGAAAGGCCACCATTTTATTCGCTTGTTTTGAGTTAGCTCGTAGACGAAGGCACGAGCCTCAAGCGCAGAGAAAAAATGTAGGCTGTTCACAAGATGCTTTTGAGTTTCTGTTGCCTCACCTTGGAGACCTGAGACACGAAGAGTTTTGGATCTTACTACTGAGCAGAAGCAATACTGTAATGGGAATAAAACGAATAAGCGAGGGAGGGCTGTCTGCAACCTTAGTGGACCCCAAAAAAGTATTCGGTATTGCACTACAACAGCGAGCATCAGGAATTATTCTGGCACATAACCACCCATCTGGAGCCTTGTATCCGAGTGATGAGGATAGGATAATTACAAGGAGATTGAAGTTTGTGGGTAAGGAATTGGAATTAAAAGTTTTGGATCATTTGATCATTCATGCTAATGCTTATTTTAGCTTTGCCGATGAGGGAATATTAGAATAATGAAGAAGGTAATGACGATAGTGGGAGCGCGCCCACAATTTATCAAGGCTGCTGCGTTAAATCGTGTTTTTAGACGAGATTATAACGGGAGAATTAAAGAGTTGATTGTGCATACGGGGCAACACTATGACGAAAGCATGTCCAAGGTATTCTTTGATGAAATGGAGATTGATGAGCCTTTTGCTATTTTGAAGGCTGGTTCAGGAAATCATGGTGCTCAAACAGGCCGTATGATGATTGAATTGGAGGAAGTGGTTTTATTGGAAAAGCCGGATGCTATCATTGTTTACGGTGATACCAACTCAACCATGGCAGGAGCATTGGTTGCGTCAAAGTGCAATATTCCCATTGTGCATATCGAGGCTGGTTTAAGAAGCTTTTTGAGAACGATGCCGGAAGAGATCAATCGGGTGGTAACCGATCACGTTTCCACGCTACTTTTTTCACCTACGCAGCAAGGTATAGATAATTTGAAAAGAGAAGGAATGGAAAGTCATACAGGACCGTACTCTGCTGTCTGTCCTGGGGTGTTTTTATGTGGCGATGTGATGTACGACAATGCCTTGCATTATGGCGCTCAAGCTAGTCTTCATCCAGATGTTGCGAGATTTGAAGGAAAGAGATTTGTCCTTTCTACGATTCATCGAGATCACAATACAGATGATCCCTCAGTTCTCAAAGCGATAGTTGAGACTCTTTTGAATTTGACCGCTGAAAATGGTTTAGAATGGGTGTTGCCGGTTCATCCTCGACTAAGAAAGAATTTGGAACTTCAACCGGAGTTGATAGAAAGCTTGGAGCAAGCCAAGCATGTTCATTTGATTCAACCCGTTGGATATATCGCGATGCTGCAATTGGAGAAAATGAGTGAACTGATTGTCACGGACTCAGGGGGAGTGCAGAAGGAGGCATATTTTGCTCAAAGACCTTGCATCATCCTTCGTTCAACTACCGAGTGGACGGAAATTGTGCAGCAAGGACGTGCAATTCTTACGGGTGGAAATCCAGAGAAAATTACAGCGGCCTTTGCAAAATTGGTGGATGCTAGATTCGATAGTTGGCCTGAATTATATGGCGATGGAAAGGCAGCGGAAAATATTGCAGCTGAAATTGATCGGTTGATTCATGGTTGAAATTTGCACCACCAATACGAGCTTGAGATTGCGATATGCGGTGGAGCAATTTTTTGCTCCAGTTCAAGTTCATTGGTGCAACCGGTTTGAAGATTTGATCCGTCCTGATCGAGCAGTTTTTTATCAGTTCCCATCCGAAAAGGGAATACAGATTTGCACCTCATCCAGGAATTGGACGGAACATGATTTCCGGTATACGGAGCAACCTCAAGATTGGAAGTTGAACCTGTTGTCAAGTTCGTTTGATATTGATGTATTTGAAGTTGTGTTTTATTTGCTCGCTCGTGTGGATGAGCATGCATTTGCAGAATCCGATGAGCATGGCCGAATTCAATCAAAGGAATTTATTCAACATCAATGGGGAGGTCTGAATTGCGCCTATATCGATCATTTGCGCTCAATTTGGCTCAAACGATTGGGTATTCAAGACACTTTCAAGTCAACCCAAGAGTTGACCATAGATATTGATTCTGCCTATGCCTTTTTACACAAAGGAATGAAACGGACTTTAGGCGGCCTAGCAAAGGACCTTCTAAAGGGTGATGTCAGGAATTTATTGGAAAGAGTGCAAACGCTTTTGCATCTGAAAGAAGATCGCTTTGATACGTATTCCTATATTTTGACTCAAGCAAACACGCATGGTTGGCCTTGTCGATTTTTTTTCTTGTTGACCGACTTCGGTGGACAAAATATTGGTTTGCCATATCAGAGCAAGGGACTGAAAAGGTTGATTGCAAGTTTAGAAAAAGAAGCCACAGTGGGCATTCATCCGGGTTATCACGAATGGAACAGTGCCAAGAATCGAACAAGTATTGAAATTCAGCGCCTAGCTGAAATTATTGATTCCCCCGTTCTGCATTCGCGTCAACATTTCTTGCGGATGCAAATGCCAGACACTTATCGTAGTTTGGAATCTTTAGATATCCAAAAAGATTACACCATGGGAATGGCCGATGAGGTGGGATATCGCGCTGGAACCTCAAGGACATTCCGTTGGTATGATTACCAACAGGATAGAGTTTCATCTTTGGAGATTGTCCCATTTTGGGGAATGGATTCTGCCATTAAACGGCATAAAGGATGGAGTATTGAAGAAGCGAAAAAGGAAATTCTTCAAGCGAAGAAAGCGATAGATGGTATTGGAGATTGGCGAATGGTTTGGCACAATGAAACCGTTTGCGATGAGCGAGAGTGGAAGGGATGGAGAAATGTATTTGAAGAACAATTTAAATGAAGTAATGATGAGTGTTTGGATTGCAGCCTTGTTGGTGATTTATTTTTTGGTGTTATGGGGTGTTAGTTATTGGACTTCGAAAGGAGCGGACAATCAGTCTTTCTTCCGAGCCAATCAAAGTGCTCCATGGTATATCGTTGCATTTGGAATGATTGGGACGTCACTTTCAGGTGTGACGTTTATTTCAGTTCCAGGTACTGTGGGTGTAGTAGGATGGAGTTACTTTCAAGTGGTCTTAGGTTTTTTCATTGGATATTTTGTTGTAGCCTATGTGTTGCTTCCACTTTATTACCGTTTGAACCTAACATCGATTTATCGTTATCTGGAGTATCGCTTGGGATTTGAAGCCTACCAATGGGGTGCTGGATTTTTTATTTTATCCCGAACCTTGGGCGCGACAGTGCGCTTGTTTTTGGTGATCAATGTGTTGCAGCTTTTTGTATTTGATGCGTTGAATATCCCGTTCGCGGCGACGAGTTGTATTGTTCTTTTCATGATCTTGGTTTACACTTTCAAGGGTGGCGTAAAGACCATCGTTTGGACAGATACTTTGCAAACCACTTTTATGTTGTTGGCTTTGGTCGTATGTGTACTCACTTTAAAATCTTTGATGAATAACGATTGGTCCCATTTGATTTCGGACATGAAAGATGGCGGGATGTTTAACCTCTGGAATACGGACTTCTTGCACAAGAAATTCTTTTTGAAACAAATTCTAGGAGGTGCATTTATTACCATCACCATGACCGGAATGGATCAGGAAATGATGCAGAAAAATATCAGTGTTCGCTCGCTCAAGGAAGCACAGAAGAACATGATTTGGTTTGCATCCATTTTGGTTTTGGTGAATGCATTGTTTTTGTTTCTTGGCGGTTTGCTTTCCTTGTATGCAGCAAAGCATCAACTGACAATCGTGCCTGATAATTTGTTTCCGGAAATTGTCATGAATCAATTTCCACAATGGGTGTCGATCATCTTTATTTTGGGATTGATTTCGGCATTGTTCCCTTCTGTCGATGGGGCCATTACAGCACTCACATCTTCCTTCTGCATTGATATCATCGGCTTTCAGCGAAAAGATTTGGGTGGTGAGGAGGCCAAAATGAAAATTCGCAAGATTGTACACTTGTCTTTTGCTTTGGTCTTTTTGATTTTGGTTTTTGTATTTCGCGCGATTAATGAGAAAAGTATCATTGATCTGCTCTTTGATATTGCTGGATATACCTATGGCCCATTGTTGGGATTGTTCGCATTTGGAATCTTGACACGCTTTTGTATTCACGCCAAGTACGTGGTTTACGTATTGTTGGCGGCACCCATTTTATCTTTTGTTTTGGATAAATTTTCCTCAGATGTTTTGGGTGGATACAAGTTTGGTTTCGAATTATTGATTGTCAATGGGGCACTAACTTTCCTGGGCTTATGGCTAATCAGAAGTAAGGAACGTTTTGTGGAAAATCATTAATCCCAATAATTCTGATCGGTTCCTAGGCTTCCTCGTTTTTGCAACTTCAAATCTTGAAGTATCGATGCCTTTACGTTAAGTTGGGCAAAGTAAGATTTTCTTTCGCCAAAAGGAACCATGTTGAATGAGAATTCCCAGCAATGCAAATCCCAATGTAACCCGATGATTGAAGGCGTGAACTCTTGCGCTTTAAAATCATAACCACTATTGACGGACAATGCCCATTTTTTCAGAATCGTCACATCACCCACCAGAGTCACAGCCTGAATCCATTCACTTGTATCTTTCTGTTGTTGAGCATCCCAATACTTGGCGTAGCGCAAGTTGTATTTCATGTTCAAATTCCAAGGCGTGGTAAAATCAATATTTTGGCCATTAGATGCCAAGGACGCGGTGTTGTTGTTGGCGAATAAACTTTTGTTTTGAGCAGTATTTACATTTTGCTCTTCTTCCTTTTTCTTGTTTCCCTGACCTCTTAAACTCAATCCCAAGGCAAGATTGGCGCCTTCTAGTCGAGTGGGAAGTGTTTGATTGTTACCGATCCATTGATTGATTTCACGACCCAAGCTGTCTCTGTCATAAAAACTGTGTGTGGAGTTGTAGTTCACCGTGAAGTTTTGACCGATGGTAGTGAAGGCGCTCAATTGCAAATTGCTCCAGTTCAATGAATCGGCCATTGTATTAAAAGCCGTTGAAGTTTTGAAACTCTCTAACCACTTCACTTTTTTGTAACTGATTTTTCCACCTTTGTTCTCTCTTACTTTGGCTTCGATGTTTTGATTGATACTCAAGTTAATATTGGCGGCTTCCTTGGTTGTGCTGGGTCTGAATCGCGCAGCATCAAAAGCTGTATAACCAACAAAGTCACCGTTTTCGCCATAAGGACCATTGAGGGCATAGTTTCTTTGCGGCGAATAAGAGACACCTGCTGATGGCTGAATGACATGTCTAACCGCTTTGATGTAGCCTGGCTTCTTCATGGCCCAGGTACCATAGATGCGCGAATTGGCAGTCAAGTTTGCATTCCAATTGTGACCGAACATCATGCGGGGAATGGTGTCCAATGCCCATTGCTGACTTTCACCCTGAAGCTGAGGAGTAACCTCTTGAAATGCTTGATAAATCGTAATGTTGGCGCTGGGATTGATGGTAGCGAAAGGCCCAAGCTTCCAAGAAGTAGAGGCACTGCTGTTGTAACGAATACCGTGTGATGCTTTTTTCCAAAGTGCATTGAGTTGATCCGCTTTGAAATCACTTTCATCTCCGGCATACAAACTTTCTGCATTGACCACGCCAGAAATACCAATCGGTGATTTGGGGAAAATGTTTTTGAGTAAATTGATTCGCTGCACATTGAAAGTGGCAGAGGGAAATGTGATTTGCATTTTCCTCGTTTGTGTATTTTGAGAGTGATTGGCTGATAGGGCCAATGAGAATGGTTTACCAGGAAATGACTTGTTCCATTGAACAGAAGAGTTGAAGGTGCCGGATAGGTAATCCTGTTGAGACGCATTCAGATTGTTTCTGAAATTTTGACTAGATCCCAAGTTGACATTGGCAGAAAATTGTTGATCGGGTCGAGCTTTGGGATCTTGTTGGTGGGTCCAGCGGATGTTAAATGTCGACTGTTGGAAGTAAGAGGGAAGCTCGACAAATCCCAATTTGTTGACCGTTCTTGAAATGTTGAAGTTACCAGAGTATTTGTATCGCTTTTTGTAGTTGGTGATGTTGCGAACGCTCCAAGAGCCACGCGTATACAAGTCGAACAGTATTCGTGTATCCAAATGTTCATTTACCGGGTGGTAAAATCCCAGATTCTGAATAAAGAATCCACGCTCGCCGCCATTGCCATAGCCAGGCAATAGAATCCCGCTTGTGCTTTCTTTTTTGTTGGGGAAAAATCCAAATGGAAGAGCCAATGGAGTAGGAACTTTTCTCACTTTCATGTAGAAAGGTCCTGTTACTACTTTGTCATTGGGAATAACAACGGCACGAGAAAGGTGAAAGTGGTAATGCGGATTTTCTAAATCACAAGTGGTCAACATACCTTTTCTCACATGTATGGTCTCATCGACTTGGCGCTTGGAAACCCCTGCAATCAAATAAGCCTCACCTTCTTGGGTGCGGGACATGTAGCTGATTCCTTTTTTTGTGTCAAAGTTGTAACCGAGTGAGTCATTTTGAAAGTTGTTGGTGGCATCTTTAAAAGAGGGGCGGCCTATCCATTGGCCAGTGGAGTCTTTCATTCCGCCAGCAAAAACCTCTTTGTTTTTGATTGAGAATCTGATTTTAGCGCCCTTGAGTTCAAGATCCTTGTACTGCACGAAAGACCCGTCACCGTAGAGATAGACCCAGTCGTTTTCAAGGTCAAAAATGGTGGAGTCTTTTCCGAAATAGTGAACGGGTGCATCAAAACCGTCCAATTGAACAGAATCAGTTTGAACTACCGTTGTGGTGTCATTTTGAGCCGATGCATCCCATGACAACATTATCAACACGATGCCGATGAAAATTGAACGTAGGATATGTATTGGGTTGGCTTTCAAAAAATATCTTTGTTGATATTGACGTTTAGTTCACAAAAATAGGACGAAGCCATGAATAAATTGAAAAGAATCTCCCATCTGAGTCGCGTGATTGGCTTGGTGATTCTTTTTCCCATCGTTTTTTATTCGTTCTACACAACGGAGGATTTAGAGAAAACGTATGTCGTTGTTTTGGACGCAGGGCACGGCGGGAAAGATCCTGGCAATTTGGGAACGGGACGTTTGAAGAAAACCGAGAAGGATGTTGCCTTGGATGTGGTACTGCAGGTGGGTAAGATGATCGAGCAAAATCATCCAGATGTTAAGGTGGTTTACACAAGATCCGGTGACACCTACCCTTCACTGAAAGAGCGGGTTTTAATCGCCAATAAAGTGAAAGCCGACGTGTTTATTAGCGTTCATTGCAATGCCAACGCCAAGCCGGCGGCTTATGGGTCAGAGAGTTTTGTGATGGGATTGCACAATTCAGAGGAGAGTCTGGCAACAGCGATGAAGGAGAATGCTTCCATTTTCTTGGAGGATAATAAAGGGCAGGACTATGATGGTTTTGATCCGAATAATCCTGATACATACATCGCTTTGTCCTTGCGTGAAAATGTCTTTTTAGAGCAAAGCGCAAATCTGGCAAAAAATGTTCAAGATCTTTTCCGAGCCAAATTGGGAAGGAAAGATCGGGGTGTAAAACAAGCAGGTTATTACGTGATCTCTTTTACCAACATGCCCAGTATTTTGATTGAGTTGGGTTTCCTGACCAATCCGCAAGAAGAAGATTATTTGCAAAGCACAAGTGGGAAAGCGCAATTGTCTAAGTCCATTTACCATGCATTTGCGGCATACAAGAATTCAACACAAGTTGATATCAGCGGTGGAGTTATGGAAACAGGATCTATAAGTGAAACTGTTGAATCTCAAGTTTCAGAAAATAAGCCAGAGAACAACCCTATTACGGAAATGATAGCCTCTTCGCAAAGTGACGAGATTGTTTGGAGAGAAGGCGCAGAAGAGTCAGGCATTTGTTTCAAGGTGCAGTTTTTAAGTTCTCCCAAATTGTTGAAAGTTAATGCGCCTGAATTGAAGAAGTTTAGCAAGACGGAATATTATCTTTACAACGCAGAATATAGGTACACGGCAGGGAAGACGTTGAGTTTTGAAGAGGCCAAGGCCAATATGCGAAAAGTGCAGGCTTTGGGTTTCAAAGATGCATTCATCGTAGCATTTGAGAACGGGAAAAGAATTGATTTAAAAGACGCCATCAAAAGAGCAAAATAGAAATGAAGATCTCGAGAGAATTTTGGTTGGGAACCTTGGTGGTGATAGTCATTGCAGTAATATACTTTGGTGTGAATTACCTAAAGGGGATCAATTTGTTCATGAAGAATAGAAAATTGTATTCCCTTTATGAAAACGTTGCCGGTATCGATCCTTCAAGTCCTATCGTCCTCAATGGGTACAAGATTGGTCAGGTGAGGGACGTTCATATTTTTGAGCAAGATCAAAGTAAAATCATCATTGAGTTATCCATCAATGACAGTCACATCAATATTCCCAAGGACTCGGAATTCCAAATTTATGAGTCGGATCTTTTTGGTGGAAAAGCAATCAGATTGATTTTGGGAGACAGTGTTGTTTTTGCTGAGAACAAGGATACTTTATCGGGTTCACTGGCATTGGGATTGACGGAGAGCATCAAGCAAGAGATAGAGCCTTTGAAAGCCAAGACAACCGAGTTGTTTGCGGGTATTGATAGTGTGATCACAAGATTGAATCAAGTATTTAGAGATCCACGAACCAAAGAGATCCCTGAGTTGTTTGCCAACATACAAAAGACCTTGCGCAACTTGGAATCGTCAACATCAAACTTCAGCACAGTAATGAGCAAAGGGGGACCCGCCTTGACTGAGGTTTTGGTGAATGCTCAGAGTATTTCAGAGAACTTAAAAAACAACAATCAACGCATCGCTCAGGTTATCCAGAATTTTGAGCAAATTTCAGACACGCTGAAACGCGCGCAAATTGGAGCAACCATTTACAAGGTGAATACTGCTGTAGGCGGGTTACAAAAAGTGGTGAATGATATCAATGCGGGTAAAGGCTCATTGGGGCAATTGACACAGAATGATGCACTTCATAATCAATTGCTTCAAGCTTCAAAAAGTTTGGATCTATTGATTGATGATATCAATAAGAACCCAAAGAAATATTTGTCTTTCTCGGTAATAGGAAGAAAAGAGGAGGATGGATTTTCGAAAAAAGAATTAGATGAAATTCGTCGTGAGATTAGCAACATGACATTAGATAAACCCAAACAATGATACAGCAGATATTATTTATTATTCTACTAGGAGTTGGTGGATATTTGGCATTCAAACGTTTTCAATTTGTTAGACGCAATATTCTTTTGGGTCGTGATATTCAAATAGAAGGCGAAAGTAGTGATCGATGGAAAACCATGTTGCGTGTGGCATTGGGACAAGGCAAGATGTTCTCACGCCCTATCGCGGCAATTTTCCATTTGTTTCTGTATGTGGGTTTTGTGATTATCAATATTGAGGTTGTCGAAATTATTCTGGATGGAATTCTAGGACAACATCGCTTATTTCACGGAATCGGCGGTTTGTACAATTTCTTGATTGCCAGTTTTGAGGTGCTTGCTTTTTTGGTAATTGTCGGTTGTGTGGTCTTTTTGTACAGAAGAAATATCGCAAAACTTCCACGCTTTCATTGGAGAGAGATGACCAAGTGGCCGAAGTCCGATGCCAATATCATCTTGTTCACGGAAATTGCATTGATGTCTGCTTTCTTGAAAATGAATGCGGCTGAAAGTATCTTAGCTGCGCGTGGTGTAGAGCATTATGTGAATCTAGGAACAATGCCCATCAGTCAATTTGTTACTCCATTTTTAGAAGGGTACAGCACAGGAGCACTCATCGCCGTTGAACGTTTCTGCTGGTGGTTTCACATCATTGGAATATTGGCTTTCATTGTTTATTTGAGTTATTCCAAGCACTTGCACATATTATTGGCATTCCCCAATACCTATTACAGCAAGTTGCGACCAGCAGGCGCATTGGACAACATGAGCAATGTAACCAATGAAGTTAAACTGATGATGGATCCATCTGCTCAAGTGACAGAAGATCCAATGGCTCCCAAGAAGTTTGGTGCGAAGGATGTGTCCGATTTAAGTTGGGTTCAATTGATGAATGCATACAGCTGCACGGAGTGTGGTCGCTGTACTTCTCAATGTCCGGCCAATCAAACCGGAAAATTATTGAGCCCACGCAAAATCATGATGGATACACGTGATCGAA
>JACCDM010440361.1_pt1 | contig 37318 bp, 32 predicted proteins | sample 7445851 | NCBI WGS metagenome assembly JACCDM01 (sample SAMN15323438, study PRJNA562643) | freshwater metagenome | isolation source: river surface water | place: USA:Blue River Watershed | collected 2017-08-16
ATGCCAGTTGATCATCGGACCAAACAGCCATTTGGTTTATTGCATGGAGGTGCCTCAGTTGTTTTGGCAGAGACTTTAGGATCTGTTGCTGCTAATCTTGCAGTGAATGATCCAAAAACTGAAATGGCCGTGGGGGTTGAAATTAATGCTAATCATTTAAAGTCTGCTCGCAGTGGTTTAGTAACGGGTACTTGTACACCGATTCGAATTGGAGGAAATATCCATGTGTATGAAATTAAAATACACAACGATCAACAAGAATTAATTTGTGTGAGTCGTTTAACTGTTGCAATTGTTCGAAGAAAATAGGGTATGAGCTGCGTGGAAATGATATTAGAAGAGGTTCTACAAAACCAATGGAAAAATCATCAACAAGAAAAAAAAGCACAAGCAATTTGGCGATTGCCTTGTGCTGATTCTTTTCAATTGGTACAATCTAATGGAAAAGGTGAGCTTGTTTCCTTTTCTGATTTAGAAACAGTTGGTAATGGTTTTGTCTCCGCTTCTTTTGAAGGAGAAATGTACTTTATTCAAGCTGATCAATGTTTTACTGGAAAAATACCAGTGAGTTCTAAGTCAGCTTTTGATAATAACATAAAAGTATCGGATGAGTCGAAAACCCATTTTATAGAATGGGTTGAAAAGAGTATTCAAGCGATTCAAGAGGGTCAGTTCCAAAAAGTAGTCTTATCAAGAACCGATAGTTGTGATTTTTTGCAATTTGATTTATATACGGCATTTGTTAATTTATGTAATGCCTATCCGAATGCCATGGTTTCGGCATTTTATTTGCCAGAGCAGGAGGCGATTTGGATGTGCGCAAGTCCGGAATTATTAGTACAACAAAATGCCGAAGGCATTTTTAAGACGGTATCGCTGGCCGGTACTCAAACTGCCTTGGACACTAATGGAAATGCATTATCTGCACAACATGCTTCATGGACACAAAAAGAAATTGAAGAGCAGGCTTTTGTGAGTCGTTATATCATTGAATGTTTCAAGCGAATCCGTTTGCGTGAGTACATTGAAAATGGGCCTAAAACAGTTTTAGCAGGTAATTTAATGCATTTGAAGTCTGAATTTATTGTAGATACAAAGGCTTTAGGTGTAGCTCATTTGGCAACTACCATGTTGGAAATGTTACACCCAACTTCTGCAGTTTGTGGGACGCCAAAGGAAGAGGCAAAGTCATGGATTTTGCAAGCTGAAAATCATCAAAGAGAAATGTATTCAGGGTTTTTGGGCCCCATCGGTTTTGAAGAATCCATTCATATTTTTGTAAATTTACGAACAGTAAAAATTGTGAATCAAAATGCAACTTTCTTTGCCGGCTGCGGAATTACAGGCGATTCGATTCCAGAGAAAGAGTGGGAGGAGACGAGTATGAAATGCAGGACTTTAAAGGGGATATTAATGTCCTCTTAATTTTTCTTCTTTTTTACTTGAAAGCTCTCCTGTGATCGTCACTTTAACCAATTCAATTTTTGCATCTTTGGTGGTTAAAATTCGGAAGCTGAAGGGGTCTAAAGTAATGATTTCATTCTCTTGAGGAATATCCTCATAGATGGATAAGAGTAATCCTCCAAGTGTTTCGTATTCTCCTTCAGGAAGGTCCCAGTGGTATTTTTCGTTCAAATAATCAATTTCATGACGCGCAGAAAGTAAGTAGTTTTTGTCGTCAATTTCTTTTTCAGTCCAATCTTCTGAATCGTCAAATTCGTCTTGAATTTCACCAAAAATTTGTTCCATGACATCTTCCATGGAAACGAGTCCAGAAGTACTACCAAATTCATCCACAACTAAGGCTAATGATTTTCTTTCTTTTGAAAACTTAATCATTAAGTCATTTGCTGGCATGGCCTCTGGTACAATAGGAATATTCGTTAAAATAGATTGAATATCTTTAGGCTTTTTGAAGAGCGCCAACGAATGGCAATAGCCTATAACGTCTTCCAAATTATCTTTATAGACCAATACTTTGGAGTGGCCACTTTCAATGAATATTTTTTGTAATCCTTCAATGCCTTCTTCTAATTCGATCGCTGTAATTTCTGTTCGTGGAATCATGCAATCGCGTACTTTTACCTCTTTGAATTCAAGGGCATTGTGAAAAATTTTTGTATCCACTTCCGCTTCCTCTTCGGTTGAGACCTTGCGATTTAAATTTTGAATGTAATTGTTTAAGTCTGTTAATCCGAAAGCTGGTTTTTCCTCTGAGTAGGGCAGACGTAATATTTTTGTGATAAACCATTTTGAGAGTCCGACTGTAGCCCAAACCAAAGGAAACATCATGGTGTAAATAATCCAAATTGGGATGGCTAAAAACTCTAAAATAGCATCTGGATTAATTAAAAAGACACTTTTCGGAGTAAATTCTGAAGTAGTCAATATCAAGATTGTGGCCAAAACAGATGCGATTAATCGGGCAATTAATTCATTGCTAATGATTGGGATGAATTGTAAAATTGCATGATGTAAAAATTCTTCCATGAAAATACCATAAGCTACGAGCGACAAGGTATTTCCAATCAACATGGTTCCGATGAATCGAGATGGGTGTTGATTAAAATTGGCAATGATTTTTGCGGAAAGTATATCCTGCTTGGCTTTTAACTCAAAGTATAACTTATTGCTTGAAACAAAGGCCATTTCAACACCAGAGAAAAATGCAGAAAAGATCATCGCGACGATGATCGCGATAATTTCTGATTGTTGGATGGATAAATTGGCTGCTTCCATTGAACTTATTTTTTTGCCTTTTTATTTAAAGGTGATTTAGGCTTTTTTTCTTGATCTTTCTCTTGTTGGGTGCGTATATTTTTTTGGTACTGATAATAAAATAAACATCCCACGGACCACATTAACCAGGTATAATGAAAAAATAATTCATGCCAAAATTTACCTCTTATTTCAGCAGGAGTTGGAGCGTTTAAATCGATTATCCAAATGATGAAAAATCCGATTCCTGCAGATAAACCAATAATTTCTTTGAACGACATATTAGTTGGCTTGGGGTTTAAGGTGCCTAAACATAGACATAAATAAGCCTATAAATATCAAAATTGAACCAGTCCAAACCAAATTGATGTATGGTTTTTCTAAGGCTTTAATGATAATTAAATCCTGTTGAGTGGTATTAACGGCAAAACTAAATTGACCTGTTTTTGGATTGATAGAAGTGAATTTAATTTTGATCCCTGTTTCTTCATTTTCAAAAGCAGGCATAGCCACCATTCCTTCCTTAATAACGAATACTGGTTTCAGTACATGATTCTCTGCATTTTTACCAAGAACCTGAATGCTGGCTTGCACGGCCGCATCATTTGGTCCTAAATTAATCCCTTCAAAGGTTTCAATTCGTCCTACATTATCGAGAACGGCAACAAAATCATTAATGTATAAGGTGTCTCCGATACTTGCCGTATAATCCTGAGTTGGTGACCATTGTTTTTCGTCACCAGCTTCAGTAGCTAAACGTGGGTCAAGTGATACATAAGTGTAGATATCTTGTCCGAGTCCATGTTTAATATCTGGTGAAATGGCAGTTCCCATTTTTGGATTTACTTGCCATCTAGGATAAAGTGAAACAGATTTGCCTTCTTTATTTCTAAACTCTAATTCATAATACGTGTTTTCAGGTTCTACGATGACAGAGTCTCCTTTTTGTGCTATCTTTTTGCCATTTTGTTCAATGTCTTTCAAAGCGACTGCTTTGAAATCTCCTTCGATAAGTTCAAAGTCTTTTCGATTGAAATAACCTGCTTGTCCACGTAAAGCAATTTTACGGCCTTTGTAAGTCACTAAATAATCTTGCATTTGCGCGCCTTGTCCAAGCCAAAGCGGAAGATTTTCTTTATTTTCTTTATTATTATCCTTTGTGAATTCTTCTGATTTGTTGGAAATGGCAAAACCAGAATTGTTTAAGGAAACAACTTTGGAATATCCTGCGGAAAAAAGAACTCCAATTAACATGACTGCTAATCCAAGGTGAGCAGTAGCTCCACCCGACAAACTTGCTTTTTGTTTCAATAAGTGAAACAATATTTGACTGTTGGCCACCAAAGAAAACAAACCACTCCATAGCAAAGCAATGTATGGGATTGTGTAAATTTTCCCGATGTTGACAATCAATACAGTGAAAAATGTAGCAGCTAATAATGCGGTGTTGAGTGCTTTCCATTTAGATCCCTCTTTGATTTTCCCCCACCAAATAAATTGAGCGATACCGCTAATGATGGCGACAACGATGTACATCCAGATTTGGATTTTGCTGTAATGTTCTACTTGGTCGGCTGGTAAAGCAATGTTAGAAACGAAGCCAAATGCTTCAGCAATTTTATTGTAAACAGGAATTGAGGTGGTAAATGTTAATTGAAAAGCAGATAAACCTAGGATAGAAGCACCTAAAAAGATCCAAAATTCTCTGTTATAAATACCTAATTCTTTTTCATCGGTTCCTAATTTTTTCCATTTGAAAATTGCCAATAAGATGGATGCAATTAAAAAAGTAAACATGTACAACAATAACTGTCCGGATAATCCTAAATCAGTGAATGAGTGTACAGATGCATTTCCTAAAATTCCCGATCGATTTAAGAAAGTAGAATAAAGGACTAATATAAAGGTAGTAATAACCAAAATGATAGAGGTCTTCAAAGCTGTTGAAGAAGTTCTTGCAGAAACCATTGTATGGATGGCTGCAATTAACACCAGCCAAGGCACGAATGATGCATTTTCAACTGGATCCCAGTTCCAATATCCACCAAAGTTCAAGGTTTCATATGCCCAATAGGCACCCATCATAATTCCGATGCCCAGAATCGCTGCACCAAAAGAAGCCCAAGGCAAGGCAGGTTTGATCCATTCTTTTACCTGATTGGTCCAAAGGCCAGCGATTAAAAATGCAAATGGAATAAGTGTTAAGGCAAATCCAAGAAATAAAGTAGGTGGGTGAATAACCATCCAATAATTTTGAAGCAATGGATTTAGTCCACGACCATCCTTTGGAACAAAATTTGGCTGCATCGACCAAACTGGAAGTTCGGGCTGTGCTTCTCTTAAAAGTAAAAAAGGAGATGATCCTATTTTTAATTCGATGCCTGGAATGATAACTCCAAGAATCATGGAAGTTAAAAAAGTTTGAACCAAAGCAAAAACAGTCATTACTTGGGGTTCCCATTTAGGGTTGCGAACCATTAAAATAACACCTAAAATAGCTTGCCAGAAAATCCAAAGTAAGAAACTACCCTCTTGTCCTTCCCAATAACAAGAAATCATGTAATGGATAGGTAATGCTAGAGATGAATGACTAAAGGCGTAATGGTATTCAAAATAATGATTATAAATAATGATAAATAATGAAGCGGCAACTCCAATAACAGCTAAAAGGTGGGTAATGAATATGCCTCTAGCAAATTTGACCCATGATTGTTGCTCAATTTCATGATCAGCCAAACTTGCTTTTAGATATGAAAATGTAGCAAAAAGAGCCGTAATAAAGGAAGTTATTACGAGTAAATGTCCAACCGCGCCAATCGTTTCGTGTATCATATTTTTTAGTTTACCGCTGTTTGGGTTGTATCTGTAGGTATTTTCCCTTCTTGGTATTTAGAAGGACATTTAAGTAAAATTTTATCACAATAAAATATTTTATCGGCTTTCATGCTACCAACAAGAACTAGCTTCTCTGATTTTTCAAAATCTTGAGGTTTAGGTGCTCCATAAACAACTTGATTTTCTCTTCCAAGGCTATCAATAACCAAAAATTCCAAGCGGTTTGCGTCGAGTGCTGGATTGAAATTTATTCCAATGATATTGCCTTGTGCATCCTTCTTTAACTTTCCTACTACGTGTACCTTTTGATTCGGATCATTTTGAGAAATACGTTCTGCTTCTTCAAAACCAACATAAGTACTAGCATCACTAGTAGTAATGAGGATAATTCCAATGGCAACGGCTATTAGAATTAATCCAATAATATGTGTTTTTTTCATTTTTTAAGGCGGTTTTCAAGTTTAGTAACTTTGGAATCCAAACGGAATAAAAAAGTAAATAAACCAAATAAAATTACTAGGATTACTGCAATTACAACATAAATTTTGCCATCTGCTCTAAAGGCATCAGCCATTTCTACAATCTCCATATTATTCTTGATCTTCAAGTATTTCTTCTATTTTTTTAATTCGGATTTTGATGTTTGCGATCCAAAATCCTAAAAGCGTCCAACCAATAATGGCTGGATAAAAAACCATACGCATACGGTTGTCAAGATCCATGGAATTAAATCCAGGATTTCCACCATTCCCGGGATGAAGGGAATCTGTAAGACGTGGTAAAATCCATATCAAAACCATAAAAATAACGAACGCAAAAATGTTATATACATTGCTAATGCGTGCTTTCTGCTGCTCATCAGGTAAGGAAGATCGAACTAATAAGTATGCTAAATATATGAGCATGCCAATAGCAACTGAATTTAATTTGGGATCGTTGGTCCACCAAGCTCCCCAAGTAAATTTTGCCCACACACTACCCGTAATTAAGCCCAAAACTGCAAAAATTAAGCCTGTTTCAACGTATGCATTTGATTTCTGATCAAAGGCTAAGTTGGAGGTTTGCAGGTATTTAATTGAATGATATACAGAGGTACTTAAAAGGAAAATCATCGAAAACCACATGGTTACATGGAAATATAAATTTCGTACCGTTTCGTTTAAAATAGCCTGTCTTGGTACTTTCCCATTTAATCCCATTACTACTGTATAAACGAGTAAAAGGATACAAAGTACTTTCCAGCCCTGTTTTTTTAATGTCTCCATATAAAAGGAAATAAAATTCCTGATAAAGCTATTACAATTAAATCTAAAGCAAATAATACACCTAATTCATTCCAATTTTCACCTAAACCGAAACCGTCCATTGCACTTTTAGATAATTTAATCAACAAAAGTAATAAAGGAACGATGATTGGAAAACTCAAAACTGCCATTAGCGTCGCAGAATTTTCACCTTGTGCTGCAATACCGGCAATGAGTGTCAAGGTTGATGCAAAACCAATGGCTCCAAATACTATGGAAATTAAGTAAAAAGGTAGATTTCCAATGGGATTTCCCATAACTAAGGAATAAAATAATATTCCGACAAGCGACATTCCCAACAGCATCAAGCTGTTGTAAATAATTTTGGAATAAATGATACTTTCGGGTCTAAATAATTGGTAATAAAAGATATTTCGATCTTTGTGTTCCTGCGTAAAACTCTTTCCTACAGCACTAACTGCAGTAAATAGCAAGATGATCCAAAATAAAGTATTCCAAGTAATTGGGTGAATCGATTGGCTTTTGGCTTTGAATGAAAGATAGCAAATGAAAATAGTTGAGGCGAGGTAAAGCAAAAGCCCATGCAATGCAAACTTTTGTCTCCATTCCAAAAACAATTCTTTTTTTACCAACACAAAAATTTCGTTCGACTTCATTTCACTTCAAATGAACCTGCAAGTTACAAAATGATTAAATACCTTTATCATTTTAAGATTCCTAATATTTATCATTTTTTAGGAACAATTTTTTACTACCTTTGTGTCTAATTTAAAATTATTCTAAATAAGTATTGTTGGAATCAGAGAATGGCAACATTAGCAGAGTTAAAAGTAGGGGATAAGGCAGTAATTTCGGGATTTTCTGATGAGGTTTTGTCTTTAAAATTGTTGGAAATGGGTTGTTTGCCAGGAACAATTGTAGAATTGATTCACACGGCACCGTTTGGTGATCCGATAGCCTTAAAAGTATCAGGGTATACCTTGTCTATGAGAAAAGAAGAGGCTTCAACAGTGAAAGTTAAAGAATGTAAATCAGTATAGGGGTTGGCAAATCGAGCGAAAATAGCATTAATTGGAAACCCGAATGCGGGTAAATCTTCTTTATTCAATAGCTTAACGGGACTGCGCCAGAAAACAGGTAATTTTCCAGGTGTAACCATGGATAAATTAACGGGTATCTGGGAGTTGGATCCGGGTAAGGAAATAGAGATTTTAGATTTACCAGGGATTTATTCCATTTATCCTAAATCATTGGATGAAGAATTGGTGATTAATATATTAGGTAATCCTGCACATGAAGATTATCCTGATATGGCAATTGTCGTAGCAGATGCCTCTAATTTAAAGCGCAATTTATTGTTGTTTTCTCAAGTACGTGATTTGGGTATTCCAACAGTATTGGCTTTAAATATGATTGATGTAGCCGAAAATCAAGGTTTCGTCATTAATTCCCTAAAGTTAGCCCGCGAATTGAATGTAGAAGTGGTTGAAATCAATGCAAAAAAAGGTATTGGTGTTAATGGTTTGAAACTAGCCGTTAATAAATCACTAGAAAATAAATTTGCATCAAATGATGCACTTCCCCTGCCAGTAGAGGATCAATTGTTGAAAGACATTGAAAATAAATTTGGTGAAGCGGAGCCTTACAGAGCTTTATTATGGTTAATGGAACATGATCGAATGAAAATGTTTACTCCAAATCAACGAGAAGCTTTCGACGGTATCATGGTAAAAAATCATTTTTTTGCCAAAACCTATCAGTCTAGAGAAACGGTTAAGCGTTATGAAATGCTGACGGAAATTGTGGATCGTTGTGTGATCAATCTAAATCGAAAATGGGATGATGAGCCGGTAAAAACATGGACAGATCGATTAGATAAGGCCTTTTTACATCCAATTTTTGGATATGTGATTTTCTTAGGCATTTTATTTATCATGTTTCAGGCAGTGTTTACTTGGGCATCTATTCCAATGGATGGAATTGATTCGATGGTTGCTTTTGCCAATGATTATTTGAAAGAAGTATTGCCAGCATCTAAATTAACAGATTTGTTGACTGATGGGTTAGTTGCAGGTATTGGAGGTGTCTTGATTTTTATTCCACAAATAGCCTTTTTGTTTTTATTTATTTCTTTGTTAGAAGAAACAGGCTACATGTCGAGGGTAATGTTTATCATGGATAAAATGATGCGACGTTTCGGTTTGAATGGCAAGTCGGTAGTGCCTTTAATTTCAGGCGTTGCATGTGCTGTACCAGCTATAATGAGTACCCGTTCAATTGGTTCTTGGAAAGATCGTCTGATTACTATCATGGTGACTCCATTGATGTCGTGCTCCGCACGATTACCCATTTATACGGTGTTAATTGCATTGGTAGTGCCAGAGAAAAATACGTTGTTTGGGTTATTTAATTTACAAGGAGTAGCCTTATTTGCTTTGTATTTGTTGGGATTTTTCATGGCTTTAATTTCAGCTTTTATTATGAAAAAAATTCTTCGATTGAATGAGAAGAGTTATTTTATCATGGAATTGCCAACTTATAAGGGTCCGCGATTCAAACATATTGCGATTAGTATTTTAAATTCTGTTCGTGCTTTTGTTTTTGAAGCTGGAAAAATAATTGTTGCCATTTCAATTGTATTATGGGTCTTTGCAAGTTATGGTCCGGGGGATTCCATGGCCCAAGTGGAACAACATGTAAAGCAAGCAAATCCGCAATTAAAAGGTGTCGATTTGGAAAATAAAATTGCCTCTGAAAAATTAGAAAACTCGTATGCAGGTCATTTTGGGAAAATCATTGAACCCGTTATTAAACCCTTGGGGTATGATTGGAAAATCGGCATAGCTTTGATCACTTCTTTTGCAGCACGTGAAGTATTTGTTGGTACAATGTCGACTATTTATAGTTTAGGCGGGGAATCCGATGATGAAAACGCTACCATTAAACAACGCATGCGTTCTGAAATAAATCCGGAAACAGGACAACCCATGTACGGAACTGCCTTAGGATTTTCATTATTGATTTTCTATGCATTCGCGATGCAATGTATGAGTACACTAGCCACTACCTATCGTGAGACCAAATCATGGAAATATCCCCTAATTCAATTTGGGTATATGACAACGCTAGCGTATGTAGCGGCTTTGATCGTTTATCAGGTATTGAAATAAGTGATCGATCACTACTTCACTTTAACAGACGTCGCCGCTAAGTTACTTGTTGCTTTCGCAATTAATTGTCCTGCTTCGTTGTATAATTTTGCCTCAACGTTGGCAATTTTTTTGCCAACGCGGAAAACCTGTGAAACCGCTTTCAATTTTTCTCCTTCCTTGGCACCAAATAAAAAATCAGCGTGCAAGTTTATCGTAACATATAGATGTTCAATTTCGTAGGTGATAAGGGTTACACCCATCATTTCATCTAATATGGTAGTAATGATTCCACCGTGCATCACTCCGGCATGATTCAGTTGGTCGGCACGAACAATAAATTCTGCTGTGATGGATCCTTGTTCAGCTGCCAATAAAGTGCCATCTAACCAAGTTGTGATGGGATTAGGATTTCCTTCTGAGAATTTTTTACCAATATTTTGATTTAAAAAGGCTAATAATGTTTCGTTGGCATTCATTTGCTTAGGCGTTAACTACGGGTCCAGGTGCTTGTTCTTCCAAATAAAGAAACGCCCACAAATCCCCGAATATCTAATGTTTTATTTTGATCTCTTAATTTTAATATGCAATCATAGGTCTTTCCTGAATGAGGGTCGTATATCGTTCCTTTTTCCCAGGATTCTCCTGTAAATTTGAAATTCTTTAATATTACTTGTCCCAATAAGTCTTTATTTCTTAAGGAAGCATCAGGGTTTTTGACGTCTTTTTTACCGGGTGTTTTCGCCCAGGATATTTTTCCAAAATAATGATCGCCTTGTTTGTAAATTAGGATTTTTCCATCTTTTGGCTGACTCAACCATTCTCCTAAAATATGATCAGAAGCCGTTTGGCTAAATCCTATAAATGAGGCAATCAAGAAACAAGCAATGAATAAAAGTGATTTTTTCATAAGGTATTTTTTTTGCAAAGATACAAATTTTGGCTCAATCAGAATATCTATGTAAATTTGTAAAATTTCATGCCTAAACATTACACGATCTATTTGAAAATAGTCTTATGAATTACGAATTAACACAAATCCCTGAAAGAACAGCCAAGCCTCGCCAAAAAGGTTTAACCATGGTGATGGACAAAGGTTTAAGTCTTCGTCAGGTTGAAGATTTTTTAGAAATGGGGAGCCCATTTACAGACATCGTTAAGTTAGGCTGGGCTACGTCTTATGTGACATCAAATCTAAAGGAAAAATTAGCTATCTATAAATCTGCTGGTATACCTGTATATTTCGGCGGTACATTATTTGAAGCTTTCTATATCCGAAATCAATTTGAAGATTATTTACGTGTGTTGGAGAAATTTGGAATGGAATATGCGGAGGTTTCTGATGGTTCTGTTGAAATGAATTCAGATGTAAAATGTGAGTTTATTCATCGTTTATCAAAGCATGTAACTGTTTTATCTGAAGTGGGTTCTAAGGATGAGGCTAAAATTATTCCTCCTTACAAATGGATTAAATTGATGCGAATGGAATTGGAGGCTGGAGCATGGAAGGTTATCGGAGAAGCACGCGAAGGAGGAAATGTTGGTTTGTTTCGTTCTTCTGGTGAGGTTCGCCAAGGACTAGTGGAAGAAATTTTGACTGAAATTCCAGAAGAAAATATCATTTGGGAAGCTCCTCAGAAATCACAACAAGTGTGGTTTGTGAAATTGGTTGGCGCAAACGTGAATGTTGGAAATATTGCTCCTAATGAAGTGATTTCTCTAGAAACTATTCGTTTGGGACTTAGAGGCGACACTTTTGATCATTTTTTAGACAAATAAATGAAAGCCCGGTACACCGGGCTTTTTGATTTACTCATGGTACAATTATTACTCGATTTATTAAAAGACCCTTTAACTTTTTTAAGCAATTTTATTGCTGAAAATGGGTCATTAACCTATGTGTTATTATTTGCCATCATATTTGTTGAAACAGGATTGGTGGTGATGCCCTTATTGCCTGGAGACTCCCTATTGTTTTCCGTGGGATTATTGGCAGCAGCTTCAGGAGAATTGTCTGTAGGCACCGTCATTCCAATGTTGATTTTAGCAGCCCTCTTAGGCGATCAAGTTAACTATTTCTTAGGTCGGTTCTTTAGTGGTTTTATAAATCAACGTGAGCAAATTCTGTTTTTAAAGCGTTCTCATATTCAAAAAACGGAAGAGTTTTATGCAAAATATGGTTCAAGTACTGTTATTTTAGCCCGTTTTGTGCCTATCGTGCGTACAGTTGCTCCATTTGTGGCAGGGGCTGGACGTATGTCATATCCTCTTTATTTACTTTTTGGATTTTTAGGAGCTACTTTCTGGGTCACTTCAATTACCCTTGCAGGCTATTTTTTAGGTGATAATGAGTGGGTGAAAACAAATTTTGAAAAAGTAGTTCTTGGTATCGTGGCTGTTTCTGTACTCCCGATGTTAATTGGAATCATTAAAAGTAAATTTTCCAAATAATGGCCATTTCTAATTTATTTGGACTTATTGGATACCCTTTAGGTCACTCTTTTTCCAAAGGATATTTTTCCAAAAAATTTGAAGAAATGGGAATTGCCGATTCCCATGCCTATGAGCTTTTCCCGATCCCTCAAATAGAAGATTTATCGCAAATAATTGCAATAAATAAGGGGATTTTGAAAGGTTTAAATGTTACCATCCCTTACAAGCAACAGGTTTTACCTTTTTTGGATTCCATAGATCCAGCTGCAGAACGAATTGGTGCCGTAAATACGATTAAATTTTTACCCGATGGTACCTGCAAGGGATATAATACCGACTATTATGGATTTCAACAGACCTTGAAGAAATGGGAAGGATTCCAGGTATTCTCTCAATACAAAGCATTAGTCTTGGGTCAGGGTGGTGCAGCAAAAGCAGTAATCGCGGCCATTGAAGATTTGGGTATTCCCGTAATCAAAGTTTCAAGAAATGCTTCCGAAGGAATCATTTCTTATGATCAATTGCCTCAACTTATGTCAGAAGTTTCCTTGATCGTAAATACCACACCTTTAGGGATGCACCCAAAAGAAGAAACCTTTCCAGAAATACCTTACGAATTACTCACCAAGCAACATTATTTGTATGATATTGTGTATAATCCTTTACAAACTACTTTCCTAAAAAAAGGATTGGAGCAGGGCGTAGGAGGTGTGCATGAAGGTTTAGAAATGTTATACGGACAAGCCGACAAGGCCTGGGAAATTTGGAATGCTTAATTCCAATTAGCCCAATTCTTTTCAATTAAGTTAATTACTTTTTCTAATCCTGTTTGATCAATTTCTGAAAAATCATTTAATTGATCGGAGTCTACGTCTAAGACCAACACTACTTCCCCTTTTGCATTTTTAGCGGGTAATACAATCTCAGATTTAGATGCGGAGGCACAAGCAATGTGTCCCGGAAATTCATCTACATTGGGAACAATGACAGTCTGTGCCGTCGTGTAACAATGTCCGCAAACCCCTTTGTGAAAGGGTATACGTGTACAGGCCACAGGTCCTTGGAAGGGTCCAAGAACTAATTGGTCAGCTTTGACCAAATAAAAACCTATCCAGAAAAATCCAAAGGTCTGGTACAAGGCCGCTGAAATATTTGCTAAATTGGCATATTTATCTGTTTCTCCGGCGAGTAAACTTTCAATTTGAGGTAATATGTTTGCATATTTTTCTGCTCGAGTTCCCTCTATTAATACTAAATCTTCAGCCATTTTTCTTTAAACCATTGCTTGTTTGAAATATCTTTTTAACCAAGAATCACTAGCTTTTTCTGGCCATTGATTGGTATATGCATCAAGATTGGACACTTGTGGCGTCGCAATCAAACTATCTAAATTGATTACACCATTTTCGATGGCTTTTTTGATTTCCAAGAATGGAATTAATTGAAGTTCGTTCTCTTGAACTATTGCTGCCGAACGATCAAAGAAATCTATTCCAAATTTGGCTCCTAAATCTTTAAACCAGCGAGTGGAAGAATCAATAGAGCAACCTGAGGCGGCATGCTGACTTTCATCTGCAAAAATACATACGATTTGATCAAAACAAATTTCAAAGCCTGCTTTTAAGGCAGCGCCATGTGCCGACCATTCGTCAATTTCTTTGGCTAAAAAGGATTGCAAAAATGCTATTTCCTCTGCCGTTAATTTTCTATTAGCTTGGTAGATCCAAACTCGCGATGATGGATGTAATTGTTCTTTACTAAATATCATATCTTACAATGATTGCTGAACTAGTTCAGCTAAATCGACTAATTGAATTTCTTTTTCTTTCCCTGTTTTGTTTAATCCATCTTGCAACATCACCATGCAAAATGGACAGGCCAAGGCTACTTTTTTTGCACCTGAGGCAACAATCTCCTCAGCTCTTCTAACTTGCATGTCAATCGCTCCAGGTTCAGGCTCCTTGAAGACCTGCGCACCTCCTGCTCCACAACAGAGTCCATTTGTTTTACAACTTTTAAGCTCTTTAAGTTCCTTTTGTAGTCCAGAAATAATATTTCTTGGAGCCTCATACACTCCATTGCCCCTTCCTAAATAACAAGAATCATGGAAAGCAACGATCTCTTTTGATTCATCATTTGCTTTTATTTTACCCTGTTCAATTAGTTCAGCAAGTAATTGCGTATGATGAATAACTTCATAATTTCCACCTAAAGCAGGGTATTCATTTTTAAGGGTGTTGAAGCAATGCGGACAAGTCGTAATAATCTTTTGCACACCGTACATATTCAAGGTTTGAATATTTGTTTGTGCTTGCATTTGGTATAAAAATTCGTTTCCAGCTCTTCGAGCTGGATCGCCTGTACAGGCTTCTTCCTTGCCTAAAACAGCAAAAGTGATGCCAACTTTTTGGAGGATTTTACAAAAAGCACGAGTTACTTTTTTCTGTCGGTCGTCGAATGATCCGGCGCAACCTACCCAAAATAAATAACTTGGACTCTCTCCACTAGCCGACCATTCAGCCGTTGTTTTAATTGCTTCCATGTGATTCTTTTTGTTTAATTTGAGCACGCATCTGTTCAACCGTTAAGGTACTGCCGTCTGGACTCCAACCCGGAGGACCAAACAGGGTTTTAAACAAATGTTTAAAATAGTATTTTTGAGTAATATCTTTGCCGATATTTACCCATTCGTTTAAGGCGATCTTTGCTGGATTATAACTCTCAATTTGTTTAGTGAGTCCATATTGAGGATGCTCCTCTTCTGCTTGAAAGGTACCAAATATCCGATCCCAAATTATCAGAACCCCTCCGTAATTTTTATCCAAATATTTTAAATCGATTCCGTGATGTACTCGATGATGTGAGGGCGTATTGAAAACATATTCAAACCATTTGGGCATTTTGTGAATGTATTCAGTGTGAATCCAATATTGATATACCAAACTAATTTGCTGAAAGGTGAAGATCACAAATGGATGAATGCCTAAAATGGGTTCCCATGCATAAAAGAGAAACATTCCTGTGATATTGCTAGTCCAGCTTTGTCGTAAGGCTGCTGCCAAATTATATTTTGGGGAAGAGTGATGTGGCATGTGTGATGCCCAAAAGAATCGGATTTCGTGTCCATACCGATGCAACCAATAATAGGTAAAATCGTCTGCAAAAAAAGCAAAAACCAACGCCGGCACCGACCATGAATTAAATTCAAAAAGTCGCCAATGATCATACAAATAGAAGAAAACAAATAGAACAATCCCTTTCGTCAGTAAACCAATAAATAAGTTGCCTAGCCCCAAGGCAATAGATGTCAAGGAGTCTTTTGTTTCAATATAATTTCGTTGTTCTTTGTACGAAAAATACGATTCAATCAATAAGGTGATTAAAAAGAACGGAATGGCGTATATGACGATTTGTGGATTCATAGTCTATTTAAATGTACCGTTTTCTCTAAAAATTCAATGCTTTTTTGGGTGACGATTTCTACGTGTTTACCAAGAATAGGAGATGTCATCACATGATAACCCGATAGCGGAAAGGCTTCTTCTTTTTTCAACGAATCGGGCGTTCCCAATTGAGGAAACATTTCTCTCATGGCATCAACCGAGACCACATCATCCTGTTGTTGTTCATCTTTGTAATAATACGTTAAATAAACAGGTGTTTTTACGCCTGCAAACGTTTCTTTGTTCATGGAGTGCGTTAAGAAATTTTGCATGGCAATGATGCCTTCAATTCGATAGTGTAAAGACCAATATTGGTTGTGTAGGGGATTTTTAGATTCAATAGTTCTACTTTCTCCTTTTAAAATCAATCGAGCAATTTGTAAGCCCCATGGATTGTCAACAATTTCTGCAGCAGGATCTTTGATTTTAATACATGGACCATATAAGATGAGCGCCTTTATTTCCGGATGGTTTTGACATAGTTTCAAGGACATTGCTCCGCCAAAGGAAGTACCTAAAATAACGACTTCTTCACCTAATTTTTTTGCGATGGCATAATAATTTTCCACACTTTGATACATCTCGTCTGCCGTTAGGTTTTCCATCAGATGCTCAGATGTTTTTTCACCATGATCAGCCACACGTGCCAAGACCAAATTGGCACCAAAGGCTTTGGCAAGGTCACGATGCACAGGATCGCCCTCCATCTGAGAAGCTGAAAAGCCATGCACATATAAAAAAACGAGTTTCGCTTTTTTAGGTTGTAGTGAATCCGCGAAAATTACTCTTCCTTGATTATTCTCTTTAATGTTTTTATTCAAAGCCTCGACACTATCCACAAAAGTTTGAATATGTTGGACCGAGTCAGGGATGGAAGTCCAAGAAGCCTCTGATTTCAAGATTGGTGCAGCTGGTTTAGGACCTAAAAAATAGGTCAAAACCAAAATAATCAGTAATCCTAATAAGTATTTTTTCATAAATCTTTTGCCCAGTTCAATCGATCATCTGGATTGAATTTCCAAGGGGCTTGGTTAGTTTCAACATTATTAAACATTAAATTCCATTCGGATGGGGCTTCTGAAAGCTCCATGATTTGGAATCTTCGCATTTGTAAAATGATTTCCAAAGGATTTAGCTCAATTGGGCAGGCTTGTAAACAGGCCTGACAGGTGGTACAAGCCCGCAATTCTTCTCCAGAAATATAATCGTTCAAAAGCGATTTGCCATCATCCACCCAATTTCCATTGTTTTTCTCCAACACTTTGCCTACATCTTCTAGTCGGTCGCGAGTGGCCATCATGATTTTGCGCGGTGATAGTAATCGGCCTGATTGATTAGCAGGACATTGTTCAGTGCATCTCCCACATTCGGTACAGGAATAGGCATCTAATGCATTTTTGATATTCAAATCAAAGACATCTTTTGCGCCAAATTTAGCCTCCTGATTGGGTACAAAATTGGGGTCTGTTGGGAGTCCCAACATGGTATTTACTTCATGCGACACAGAATCCATCAATGGCATGGTGCCGTAAGGGCGCAGATTAGAGAAGTACGTAGCAGGGAAAGCGAAAAAAATATGTAAATGTTTCGAATAAGTGACATATAAAGCAAATGAAAGGATACCAACGATGTGAAACCACCAAGCAAATCGTTCCACGATTTGTAAACTTGTTTCGTTCAAGGACTGAAACAACGGCATCAAATTAGAGGAAATAATGAATTGTCCCACTTGAGGATAGTGACTATTGCTCGCTTGCAACAAGGCATCACTAGCATTCATGGTCCAGAGTGCCAACATCAGCACCATTTCAATCCCTAAAATGGCCAATGCATCTTTAGTAGGGAAGCCCTTGAGGTCGGGATGTTGCAGGCGTTTAACGGGGAATAAGGTTCTTCGAGCGATAAAAAAGACGCAGGCAACGAAAACCAAGGCCGATAAAATTTCGAAGAAATTGATGAGGAGTGGATAGAAGGAGCCTAGGATACTTGCGAAAATTCGGTGAGTGCCAAAAATACCATCAATAATAATTTCTAGAACTTCTAAATTAATTAAAATAAAACCCAGGTAAATAAACAAGTGAAAAAGGGCTAAAAGAGGTTTTTCGAACATTTTTTGTTGACCAAAAGCCAAACGAAGCATGCGATTGAATCGTTTCTGTGGCTGATCTTGTAGGTATACAGGTTGCGTTAAATGAATGGTTTTAGCGATCAGTGCAAATCTTTTACCGATTAATCGGCCAAAGAATCCCAATAGTCCTAAGAAAATGATAGAGCTGATCCAATTCATTTCAGTAAATTAGTATGTTAGCATACTAATTTACTGAAATAATATTGAATTAATGAATCCAACAACCTGATAATTTCTATTTTCTATTTGTTTATGTTCAACACTACTTTTACCTTTCGAAAAAATTAACCACTAATGCAACCATTTGACCTTGAAAATAGTGTCGAGAACCTTATTGTCCAAAATCGGGTAAAGGGCTTTTCATTTTATGTGTTCTTATTGCTATTGTTGCTAGGCTCGCTTGCGGCTTTGCCTTTTATTTTTGTGGATGTGTCGTCGCAGGCTCGTGGATTTATTCGTGCTTCCAAAGATCCTGTTCCTATTGTATCCCTCGTGAGTGGAAACATCGTGCGGATGCACATGCAAAATAATCGGATGGTGCAGAAAGGTGATACGTTATTGATGCTTGATCCACAGAGTATCGATTCACAAGTGGCTGTGAATCGTGATTTTCAGCAGCAAAATGAACAGCATATTCAGGATTTAGAACAAATGATTCAAGCGCCTAAACATGCTGTTGTGGTCTTGCCTCATAATCGAGAGGAACTAGAAAAATACTTTGTTCAAGAAAAGGAACTGCAAACCAAATTACAAGCAGCTAAATTGGTATTCCTCCGAAATAAAAAATTGTTTGCGGATCAGGTGATTCCCCCTTCGGAATATGAGCGAATAGAAAGTGATTATGTGTTGGCGGAGGAGTCTTTATTGAGTTTCCAACAGCAACAAAAAGCCCTCTGGCAAAAACAGAAAAAGGAGCAAATGGATGCTCAAAAAAATGTGGTGGGTACTCTTCAAAAGTATGCCATTGAAAAGAAAAACTACCTCATTTTAGCTCCTATTTCAGGCACCATTACCAATTTTAAGGGTTATGAAAACCAATCCTTTCTAGGGGCCGCTACGCAATTGGCGGAGATTTCACCGAATGATTCCTTGTTGGTGGAGTGTCAGGTTAATCCAAAAGATATTGGATTGATTCAACTGGGCCAACAAGTACGTTTGCAAATGGAGGCGTTCAATTACAACCAATGGGGATTTGTGGAGGCAGAAGTGATAGACATAGATCATCATCCTGTAGTACAAAATCAGGAGGTGTTTTTTCGAGTAAAGTGCAGGATGAAACAGCATCGATTGCAATTGAAAAATGGATATCAAGCAAGCATTCAAAAGGGCATGACCCTCACGGCTCGCTTCATTATCACACGTCGTTCACTCTATCAATTATTGTTCGATAAAGTAGATCAGTGGTTGAATCCATCCATCAAACCTGCCTAAGCATGAAATCCATTAAAATTAAACAGCATGATATTAAAGATTGTGGAGCTGCTTGTTTGGCTTCTATTGGCCATCATTACAAGATTCATTTACCCATAGCTAAAATTCGGCAATTGGCTAGTACCGATTTGCGGGGGACTAATGTTTTGGGCATTATTCAAGCGGCAGAAAAAATGGGTTTTTCTGCCAAAGGAGTAAAGGGTGGCTTGGATGCGCTTTCCAAGATTCCCAAACCGAGTATCGCCCATGTGGTGCTGAAAAATCAATTACACCATTTTGTGGTCATTTATAAGGTCGGTAAAAAGTATGTCGAGGTGATGGATCCAGCTTTTGGTAGCATGGAGAAATATACCCTGGAGGCTTTTCAGGAGATTTGGTCGGGAGTCTTGATTTTAATGGCGCCAAGTGAATCCTTTAAAACCTACAATGAAACGGTTTCTCCTTTCAAACGTTTTTGGGACTTAGTAAAACCTCATCGATGGGTACTTGTACAGGCCATCATTGGGGCGATGCTGTACACCATTTTGGGACTCGGCATGTCGATCTATATTCAAAAAATTACGGACTATGTTTTGGTGGATGGGAATCGAAATTTATTGCATTTGTTGAGTGTGGTGATGATCGTGATTGTGGCCTTGCAGGCTTTCATCGGAAGTAGGAAGTCGATAGTCATGATGAAATCCGGACAATTGATGGATGCGCAATTGATTTTAGGGTATTACAAGCATTTGTTGTATTTGCCACAGCGATTTTTTGACACCATGCGTATTGGGGAAATCACCTCCCGAATAAATGATGCCATCAAGATTCGAAATTTTATCAACGAAACAGCCATTGAATTAGTGGTCAATGTCTTTGTGGTCATTTTTGCCTTTGCCCTCATGTTCACTTACTATTGGAAATTGGCCTTGGTGATGTTGATTCTCATTCCTTTTTATGTGGGTATTTATTTGCTCATGAATCGACTAAATAAGAAAATTGAGCGAAAAATCATGGAGGAGGCGGCTGATTTAGAAACCCAATTGGTGGAATCGGTGAATCAAGTTCGCACGGTCAAGGAATTTGGGATAGAGGAATTCATGAATCTTAAAACAGAGAATCGATTTGTGAAATTGTTGTTTACGGGAATGAAATCGGGTTATAATGCCTTGTTTGCCGGTACCAGTGCTACTTTTTTAGCCTCTTTATTTACGGTAATTTTGATGTGGATGGGAGCAGGGTTTGTGCTCGATCGACAAATAACTCCAGGTGAATTATTTTCCTTTTATGCCATTGTGGGTTATTTTACGGGTCCGATTGCCTCCTTAATTGGAGCAAATAAATCGATACAAAATGCTTTAATTGCAGCAGATCGTTTGTTTGAAATCATGGATTTGGAACGAGAGAAGACGGAAAATAAAGTGATGCTTGAAGAAGGATTGTTGGGGGATATCTGTTTTGAGCAAGTACAATTTTCTTATGGAAGTCGGGTACAAGTGTTCTCCAATCTGACGATGCAGATTGAAAAAGGGAAAATGACTGCCATCGTTGGGGAAAGTGGGAGTGGTAAGACTTCGATTTTTTCCATTTTACAAGGATTATACCCCATTCAATCGGGTAAGGTACAGTTTGGAAGTCTGGATTTACAACATATTCATCCACAGAGTTTACGCAAACTGATGGCAGCGGTGCCTCAGCAAATTCAATTATTTGCTGGCAATGTCATTGAAAATATTGCCTTGGGAGACCCCATGCCAGATATTAATCGAGTTCTCGAATTATGTAAGGAATTAGGGATTTCAGATTTTATTGAGAAAATTCCCACATCTTATGATACGCCTTTAGGAGAAAATGGAGCCATGCTTTCGGGTGGACAAAAGCAGCGCATTGCCATTGCTCGTGCCCTGTATCGAAATCCAGATATACTCTTGTTAGATGAAGCCACGTCGGCTTTAGATACCAGTTCAGAGCAAGTGATTCATCAGGTATTAGAAAAGTATCGAGCCTTGGGAAAAACGATTTTGGTAATTGCACATCGACTGAGTACGATTTTTAAAGCAGATCAAATTATTGTGATGAAAAATGGTGAGATCGTGGAGCAAGGGACACATCAAGAGTTGTTGGAATTAAATGGGGAATATGCGGGGAAAGTGAAAGCGCAGCAATAGGTATAGTTGAAAGTTGAAAGTGGAGAGTTTGGTTCTTTAGTTTGTAAACAGTTTTAATACTCAACTCTCCATTTTCAACTTTCAACTCTCAACTCTCAACTTTCAACTTTCAACTCTCAACTCCTTTATTAAAAACCTTCCCGTATGGCTACCTTTGATTTTCGCTATTTGTTCAGGAGTACCTTGACCAATTAATGTGCCTCCTGCATTGCCTCCTTCTGGACCCATGTCGATTACATAATCAGAAACTTTGATTACATCTAAATTGTGTTCAATGATTAGTACGGTATTTCCTTTGTCAACTAATTTTTGGAGTACATCCAATAATAATTTAACATCCTGAAAATGTAAACCTGTGGTGGGTTCATCCAAGACATACAAGGTTTTGCCTGTGTCTTTTTTCGATAATTCTTCCGCTAATTTGACACGTTGGGCTTCTCCACCCGAAAGGGTAGTAGCATGTTGTCCAAGTGTGATATATCCCAAACCTACATCTGAAAGTGTTTGAACGCGTCGCTGAATTTTTGGTTGGTTTTCAAAAAAATCCAAGGCTTGCTCCACGGTCATGTCCAACACATCAGATATCGATTTTCCTTTAAAACGAATTTCCAAGGTTTCTCGATTGAAGCGTTTTCCTTTACAAGTTTCACATTCTACCAATACATCCGGAAGGAATTCCATTTCGATCTTTTTCATTCCAGCTCCCTCACAGGTTTCGCAACGACCACCTTTCACATTGAAACTGAATCTTCCGGCTTTATATCCTCTAATTTTAGATTCGGGTAATTCACAATACAGCGTACGGATGTCGCTATACATATTTGTATAAGTGGCAGGATTTGAACGAGGAGTACGACCAATAGGTGTTTGATCTACTTCAATAATTTTATCGATGTTTTCTAAACCTTCCATTTTTTTGAATGGCATGGGTTCTCTTTTTGCTCGATCAAAATGCTGTTTTAATTTTAATACTAAGGTATCGTGAATCAAGGTAGATTTTCCTGATCCAGATACACCAGAAACGCAAATCATTTGTCCTAAGGGTAGGCTGATATTTACATTTTTTAAATTATTTCCCGAAGCACCGGTAATTTTTATTTCTTTTCCATTCCCTTTTCTACGTTCTTTAGGAATATCGATTGCTAATTTGCCATTTAAAAACTGAGCAGTTGGAGTTTTTAATTTCAAGAATTCTTTTGGTGTTCCTTGTCCGATCACTTGTCCTCCATGTCGACCTGCACCTGGACCAATATCCAAAATGTAATCCGACTCCAACATCATGTCTTTGTCGTGTTCTACCACTAGAACGGAATTTCCTAAATCGCGTAAATCTTTTAAGGCTTGAATTAATTTTTCATTATCTCTTTGATGAAGTCCAATACTTGGCTCATCCATAATATATAAAACACCAACTAATTGAGTTCCAATCTGAGTTGCCAAACGAATACGTTGTGCCTCTCCACCTGAAAGTGTTTTCATCGGACGATCAAGCGTTAAATAAGTAAGGCCAATTTGACTTAAAAATCCGACACGCTTTCTGATTTCTTTTAATACTTCCTGTCCAATTTGTACTTGCCTTTTGGATATCCGTAATTCAAGACCCTCCAACCAATTTTCCAAATCGCGAATATCCATTTGTGCTAATTGCCCAATATGTTTTTCATCGATTTTAAAATGCAAGGCTTCTTTTTTCAAACGGTATCCTTCACATTCCGGACAGGATTTGATGATCAAGTAATCGCGCAACCAGTCCTGCGTTCTTTCTGTTCCGTATTCTTGTTGTTTTTTTAGAAACGTGATGATTCCTTCATATTTACTGCTCCATTCGGTGCCTTCATATTTTTTTGAAGGAACATTAACAGGCTCATCTGTTCCATACATCATGATTTGTATGGCCTCCTTTGGAAATTTTTCAAGCGGTGTAGTTAGTCCAACCTTAAAAGGCTTTAATAATACTTCCAATTGCTTGAAAATCCACAAATCTCTATATTCCCCAATAGGTGCAATTGCCCCACGACTTATGCTTAATTTTTTATCAGGAAGAACTGAATCTTCTGTCACTTCTTCAATTTGTCCCATACCATTACAGCATGGACATGCTCCATAAGGACTATTAAATGAAAAGGTATTCGGTGCAGGTTCATCGTAAGATAAACCTGTTTTTGGATCCATTAAGGTTTGTGAAAAATAATGCAATTTATCCTTTTCATCCAAAACAAAAACCTGTCCTTTCCCCAAATTCATTGCAGTGGTTAAGCTTTGTGAAAGTCGAACTCGTTCTTCTTTTGTTAAGACCAATCGATCGATGACGATCTCGATATCATGAACCTTAAAACGATCTACTTGCATTTTAGAATGCAAGTCTACTATTTCACCATCTACTCGAACCTTTGTGTAACCCCATTTGCTTATTTGAACAAATAATTCGCGGTAATGTCCTTTTCTTCCTTTTACAACAGGAGCTAATAAAATTGTTTTTTTATTTTCAAACTGTTGGTATAAAGCGTCGATGATTTGATCAATTGAAAATTTGACCATTTTTTCTCCACTCAAATACGAAAAGGCTTCTGATGCTCTTGCATATAATAAACGGAGGAAGTCGTAAATTTCTGTGGTTGTACCAACCGTTGATCGTGGATTTTTAGAGGTTGTTTTTTGTTCAATAGAAATTACTGGAGAAAGCCCTTCAATTTTATCAACATCCGGACGTTCCATGTTGCCCAAGAAACTTCTGGCATATGCCGAAAAGCTTTCCATGTATCTGCGTTGACCTTCCGCATAAATAGTATCAAAAGCAAGAGAGGATTTTCCAGATCCGGAAATTCCTGTAACAACAACTAATTGATTTCTAGGGATAGAAACGTCGATGTTTTTTAGGTTGTGTTCACGGGCACCTAAAATTTCAATATGTGAAAAACCTGTAAAATCTTCAGTTTCGTTCATTATTTGGAATGAAGGGTCAAACCACAAAGATACAAAAAAAAGAGGCTGCCTTTTAGGGGCAGCCTCAACATTTATTTTTGAATCTTATTTATTCAATAATTCATCAAAAGTGATGCTTACATAATACATACTTCCTACCATTGGGTTAGCCCAACCTGTAGAATATGGAAGTCCGAATACATTTGTACCACCTAACTTGATGATTGATTTGATCTCAGGTACTTTTTTGCTAATTGCTAAATCCAAGTTAGAGAACTGAGGGATATAAGACTGTTGAGCCTGATTAACCACTTGGTTCACAATGCTCGACTGCCAAACAAATCCTTCTTGGAATCTCCAAACTGCATTTACTCCCCAGCCTGAATTTTTGATGTTACGATTTCCAATAGTTACATTTGTTCTAAATGCTGGTGTATTGAAAGCTAATTGATAATTGTTTAATCCACCATTATCTTTCACTTCATTGTTTGAAGCATTTCCACCGATTGTCCAGTTACCTGGTAAACGATATTCTAAGCTTAATCCCCATCCTTTTGTTTTCACTTCATTCTCTACATTTGAAGGGAATGAGTAAACTTTATTTCCAATGGTATTTGGATCTTGGTGTTGAGCTGGAGTTTGAACTACGACCATTCCTGCAGAGAAATTTGTGTATGTACTATTATATACATAGAAGTCCGCTAATAAATTTTCAAACAACATTCCTTTGTAACCAAATTCAAGAGTAGCTACTTGCTCAGGCTTCCAAGATTTTGCTGAGTAAACCTCTGGTTTTCCTAACATCATTGATTGCAATGTGTAAGAATTACCTGAAAGTTTGTAACGATCTTGAACAACTGCTAAACCACCTAATAAACGAGCTGATGGAGTTAACAAGTTGATGTATTGGTCTTGAGTAGTAGGAATTCTAAATCCAGTTTGATACGATACACGGAAGTTTGAATTGCCTTCTGAAAATACTCCAGAGATTCTTGGAGAGAACTGCCCATCAAAGTTTTCGTTTTTATCATAACGCATCGAACCAGTAATTTTCAATTTATCTTTGATGAATTTTTTACCTACTTGTGCATACGCTCCGAATTCATTGATTGAAAATTCTTTTCCATTATTATCTAAAGCAAACAAAGTTCCTTCAGAATTCAATGCATAGGTTCTAAAGCTTGCTCCAGCAATTAATTCTAATTTATTGTTCAACTTCTCTGTAAAATTGTACATACCTTCATAATGATACAAGGCTGTTTTGTCTAAGAATTTAGCACCTGCTGGTAATGGTTTGTTTTTGATTGCTTCAACTGCTGCATTAAATCCTGCAGTACCTGGTAATAAAACACCCGGATAAGTTACACCACCTATAGTTGCCGGTGCATTAGCCATTTGACGTGCTGTACCTAAATAATATGGGTAAGAAGCCGTGTTAGTTGCAACTGCATTTCCTAAAGCCGTTGCAGGCGCTTGACCTTTCATTAAATTTGTTTGTAATTCAGTCGCAAATTTAGTGAATGATAAACCAGCAAATGTTTGGAAGAAGGAAGGATACCAAGCAGTACTTGGTTTCGCATATTCGTTAACTAATTGTCCTAAAGTACCTGTCGCATAGGCATCACCTGAGTTTTCTTGTGTTGTATATGCTCTAATAAAGAAGTTCGAACCTTTTAATTCAGCCTTGTATTGTCCCATGCTGAAATTTTTGATTGAATAACGATCAGCACCTGTGTAAACAGTTGTACCTTGTCCATAATTTCCTTGTAAAATAAATTCTACTTTATCATTGAAGCGATAATGCAATGCTGCATTGAATTTGATATTACGATTCGTGTAACTTGCTAAATCAGCTTCCTTATATCCTTCACGTGATATAGCCACATTTGGTACAAAATATTTTAATAAATCTTCTGGCTTAGAACCTAAAACCTGACCAAATTTATATAATCCTAATCCAAAAGCATTTGCTGGATTTGCAGGATCTGCTAAAGCTGCTGAAACCATTCCTGGAACTGCAGAATATAATGAAGAGTACATGTTTATATTTGTCTCATCTCCATAAATGTTAACACCATTGTAACCTAAATTTGTGTTTCTACCTGCAGCGCCTAATCCGTATCCGTTCAATAAACTTTGATCTCGGTAATCAGTCGCTTGCCAGTCTTCAGCACTTAAATTGGTGAAGTTTAATTTAATAGCCCATTTGTTGTTAAATGCTTTAGCCCAACGAATCGACATGTCGCTGTAAGGTGTTGTAGCAGTAGAACGGTTCGCTGCATGCATTAAACCCGTTTTAACTTGCGCACTTAAACCTTGATATAAAAATGGACTCTTAGATGTCATCAACAATAATCCGTTCATTGCATTCGGACCATATAAAGCAGATGCTGCACCTGGCAAGACATCAATTCCTTCCAAATCTAATTCCGTGATACCAACAATATTACCAACAGAGAAATTTAATCCAGGAGCCTGATTATCCATTCCATCAATTAATTGAACCACACGAACGTTACCGTTTGATCCAAATCCACGCATGTTAACAGATGAAAAAGTTACAGATTGAGAACTTAATTCAACTCCTTTTAAATTACGTAAAGCATCATAAAATGAAGCAGATGGTGTCTCTCTAATAGTACGAATGTCCATTTTTTCGACAGTAACAGGTGATTGAAGAATGCTTTCCTCAATTCTACTGGCTGAAACAATAATGTCTTGTCCTAATACAGATTGCTCTTTTAAAGCAATTTGAAAATCTGTCTTATTTCCAGTTACTTGAATCTCTTGTCTTTCATAACCTACCATAGATACCATTAAGGTAAATGGTTTTGGCGTAGAAGTCGATAATGAAAAATTACCATTGGCATCTGTGATCGTACCAATTACTTTTCCTTTAACTGCTATACTAACTCCAATTAGGGATTCTTTGGAGGCAGCATCTGAAACCTTTCCGGTTAGTTTAGTTTGTGCGATGATTGAAAAACTACAAAGTAGAAGCACAATAAACGATGCTAATGCTTGAGTAAAAAGTTTTTTCATAAAAGTTGTTTTTGTGTGAACCTAATTTGACACGTTCTGTGCAAATAATTACAAATCTAATTAAGATTTATTAATTATCAATGTATTTTATTTAGAATTAATAGTAAAAAAATCATATTAATGATTTAAATCATTCGTTTTGTTACTATTTTTGGCAATTATTATACCTGTCACTCATTTTCAATGAAAGATAATTTTTTGGTCATCATGGCCGGGGGAATTGGAACTCGATTTTGGCCTATCAGTAGAAGTCATTTTCCCAAACAGTTTCATGATGTTTTAGGTGTTGGAAAAACGATGCTGCAGCAAACTGCAGAACGTTTTGAGGGGATTATTCCTCATGAAAATATGTATGTGGTGACTTCTTCAGAATTTTCTGATATTGTCAAGGAACAACTGCCATTTTTGAAAGACTATCAAATTCTTTGCGAACCGCAAAGAAGAAATACTGCTCCTTGCATTGCTTATGCTGCCTATAAAATTTCAAAAATAAATTCCAAAGCAAAACTAGTTGTTGTACCTTCTGATCATGTAATTTTAAAAACAGAAGAGTATAAAAAGAAAATCAATACAGCATTACAAGCTGCTAAAGAACAGGTTTTGGTGACTCTAGGAATTATGCCAACCCGTCCAGATACTGGTTATGGCTATATTCAGTTTCAGCCTAACGAATCTTCAGAGGTATATAATGTTAAAACATTTACAGAAAAACCTAATCTCGAATTAGCAGAAGCTTTTTTAGATAGTGGTGATTATGTTTGGAATGCAGGGATGTTTATTTTCTCAGTAAAAACTTTCAAAAAAGAATTAGAAAAACATCAGTCCCGACTTGCAGAGCAATTTGAGGAAGGAATGTCTCTATATTATTCAGAAAGTGAAACCGAATTTATACGCAAGGTATATGCTGTTTGTAAAAACATTTCCGTCGATGTAGGAATTATGGAAAAGTCGCGCGATGTGAAAGTTGTTTTGGCAGATATCGGGTGGTCCGATTTAGGTACTTGGAAATCTCTTTATGAGGTACAAGATAAAGATGAACATCAAAATGTAGTGGATGCCAACGCTTTGGTCTATCAATCTAAAAATACAATTATTAAGTCTACTTCCGACAAACTCATCGTGGTAAATGGTTTAGATAATTTTATCGTTGTAGAAAATGATAATGTAATTATGATCTGCCCTAAAGATAAGGAACAAGATGTAAAGCAATTTGTAGAGGATGCAACTGCTATGGGGGGAGAGTTTAGTTAGGGAAGAGGGAAGAGGGAGCACGCTCAGTTGTGCTGAGTGTGGAATAACGATTGAGCATGCTGTTCATACTTTTAAATTATTGCAACAGACTAAGTTGCCAGAACTAAAAGTGCTATAAAAAACACAAATTGAAGCAGTGCTACCAATCTATATAAGCTGGATTTAAGATTTAATCCCATTTCTTGATAGATATAATGGAACACAAATGAAACTAACCACCAAGCTGCAAAGTTTTGAGCTGGAACTTGATTCAGTTTCCATTGCCAGAAATCAAAAGACATGGCTACAGGTTCTATAAATAAGTCCAAAAAGGTCATCAGTCCTGCTCCAATAGCAGCTTTTCCGAAAATTCCACCGATATTCCATTCTTCTACAATTGCATTGGTACTCATCAATAGGATGATCCAATTCATTCCAATGACAAGTGGGATGCCTGCAATTTTGAATCCAAGTGTTTGTCCATACGCATATTCTCCGAAAATTTTACCAGATTTCACACCTGCCAATTCGATTAGAAACCCTGCTAATAATAATAAAGCAAAACCTGCATAGGTTTTGATATTTTTTGTTGGATAAAAATACAAACAGATAAATCCTGTAAACCAAAGCGTGTATGGTGTTAAAGGTTGAAAATAGGGTCTAAAATCTGGAAAACTAAGTCCTATTAATCCTGCTCCATAAAGCAATACCAAGAAACGATTGATGAACGTGGGATTCATATTATTTATTTTGCGCTTTTGCCCAGGTATCCTTTAAAGTTACAGTACGGTTGAAAATTAATCGATCTGATGTGCTATCCAAATCTTTACAGAAATACCCTTTACGAATGAATTGTAATCCTTTTCCTGCTTCAACGTCTGCTAAAGCGGGTTCAATGTAAACTTTTTCAAGGGTTTGTAGGGAATCTGGATTGATAAATTTGATGAAGTCATCTCCTAAATCGCCCGAATCTTCCACAATTAATAACCGATCAAATAATCGTACTTCCGCAGTTTTTGCATGTGGAACGGAAACCCAGTGAATAGTACCTTTTACTTGGATGCCAGATGTGTCCGCGCCCGATTTACTTTCAGGAATATAGCTAGCAAAAACTTCTTTTACTGAACCGTCTTCATTGAGTGTGAAATCCTCCACTTTTACGATGTATGCACCTTTTAAACGAGCCATTAAGCCAGGACCCAATCTGAAGAATTTCTTTGGTGGGTCAACCAAAAAGTCTTCACGTTCAATATAAAGTTCTTTTGAAAAAGGAACAATTCTTTTACCGCTTTCTGGATCTTCTGGATTGTTTTCAATGTGCAATTCTTCGGATTGTCCATCTGGGTAATTAGTTATTGTTAATTTGATGGGATCTAAAACTGCCATAAATCGAGAGGCAGATTTGTTCAGGTCTTCTCGAATACAAAATTCTAATAAGCTTACATCAATGAGGTTTTCTCGTTTGGCAACACCTATTTTCTCACAAAATAATCGGATAGAGGCAGGCGTGTAGCCACGTCTACGCAATCCAGAAATCGTTGGCATTCGAGGATCGTCCCAACCCGATACAACCTTTTCATTTACCAATTGCAGGAGTTTACGTTTACTCATAACGGTATGTGAAAGGTTTAATCTTGCAAATTCGTATTGATGAGAAGGAAAAATTTCCAATTTTTCGATGAACCAATCGTATAAAGGACGATGCACATCAAATTCTAAAGTACAAATAGAATGCGTTATTTCTTCAATTGAATCTGATTGTCCATGGGCGAAATCATACATCGGATAAATGCACCAAGTATCGCCTGTACGATGATGAGGTACTTTGCGAATTCGATATAAAAGAGGATCTCTTAAATGCATGTTGGGGTGTGCCATGTCGATTTTGGCACGCAATACCTTAGCGCCATCCGCAAATTTTCCTGCACGCATATTTTCAAACAATTCAATGTTTTCTACCACTGAACGATTCCTAAAAGGAGAGTTTTCTCCAGGTTGAGTGGGCGTACCTTTTTGAGAAGCAATTTGTTCTGCAGTGGAATCATCTACATAGGCTAAACCTTTTTTGATGAGTTCTTTTGCAAATTGATATAATTGTTCAAAGTAGTCTGAAGTATAGCATTCCTTTGCCCAGTTAAATCCAAGCCATTTGACATCATTTTTGATGGACTCTACATATTCTGTTTCTTCTGTAACCGGATTGGTATCATCAAAACGTAAATTGGTTGCACCACCAAACGTTTGTGATAAACCAAAATTTAGGCAAATACTTTTCGCATGACCAATGTGTAAATAACCATTGGGTTCAGGAGGGAAACGAGTGGTGATTCCTTGCGGATAAAGTCCTTCGTTTAGGTTGTTTTGAATAATTTCTTCTAAAAAATTAAGGCTTTTTTCTTTTTCGTTTTCCATCCGATACTGATTGCTTAGGGCTTTTTGTTCAAGATTTCAAAAATACGAAAAAAATGCCACATTGTGAATGTCGATTTTTTTGTCATTAAATTAATTCTGTTAGTCGAATCAAAAGCTTTTTTAATTTGAAAAACCGAATATATCTTTTTATATTAGCACATTAATTGACTTAATTACTAATCGTCTACTCAAAAACAATCATAAGATGAATAATTATTTTAAAATCTTTTCTGCCTTTTTAGTAACATTGTTTAGTTCACTAACGATGTTCGCAACAGGAAGCACTGAAAATTCAACCATTCCTGCTCCACCTGTAAGTATCAATAACTATCCAAATGGAGCAGTTTATATCATTAAAAATAATGACAAAACAGTTGTTACTCCAATTGGTTGTAGTAATACAGATCCAATAACGTGGACTTTAAGAAAGTTTGAAAGTGATAGCCCAGTAGATCCTTTTGATATTAAACCAACTCGTAATTGGTCAGAAGTTTCTTGGTCAAATCCAGAACGTCATATTATCGGGGCAGATACGATATATACTACGATAGGAAATCAAGGTACTCCAGTAGATTCTAAATTTCAATCGGTTGAATATAAATTAACGTGTACATCAGTGTTAACGAGCACTGTTGTTACCAAGTCGGTTACTTTAGTTACTGCCTTGAATAATGAGTTTAGTCCAAAATCAAATAATTCGCAGCCTATTTATAGAGATTGTGGTAATCCAGCAACAGGTAGAGGATACCGTATCAGTTTTGAAATTGGAAGAACTTTAGATAATGTTTTAATTTATAAGAAACCCAATGATGCTGATTATGTAAATACATTAAGTCCGTCAGGAAGAGGTTATGGATATTTTGAATTAAGTGATGGCGATGTGCAAAATGGGGTATATGGTTTCCGTTATCAATTCCATAAGTATTTTAATGGAACAAGTGAAGTAGAAGGAGATTTTTCAAGTCCTGTTTCATTTGCTGTAACACGTAAAACGGGTAGCCCGAAAGCTAATGATAATATTATTGGAGGTTTGTTATTTAAAGTAAATTCAAATGTAAATAATGCAGCCGCTACTGTTTGTCCATCTGATAAGGTACAATTATATTGGAATTTTTGGAATGATTATATGAATAATCCTGAGTATGCTAATAACTACGATTTTGAGTGGAGAAAAAATGTATCCGGAAATTCTATATCCTTAGGCACAGGTAATTATTTTCCAATTGATTTAACGAAAGATGTTTCTGGTAATTATTGGTTGTATTTTATTCCTAAAAATAATAGCGTAGGATGTCCTACAGATTTTATTCAAAATGGAACAGATTTAGCTCTTAGTGTAAAGTCATTTGCAACGCCTACCATTTTAGGTGATTCTAAAGTTTGTCCTGATGGTTCAATTGAATTAGCAGTAACTAAAACAGATAATATGTCTAGTTTCGCTTGGACAAATGCTTCCAATGAAGTGGTTGGTTCTTCAGAAAAACTTACTGTTACTTCTGCTGGAACATATTCAATTCAATTTGTTGATAATTCAATTAAGAATTCTTTAAATGAATCATGTCTTTCTCCTAAGGCTTCTTTGGAAGTAACTAGCTACAATAAGCCAGTTGCTCCAACAGTTACTTCATCTGATGGAAAGAATAAGTATTGTGATTATGATTTCAAGTCAGCTACGTTGAAAGCTGTTTCGACTTGGTCAGAAGCTGCTATTAGCTCTTGGACTTGGACAACAAATGCCACTACTGCTGGTACTGCATCTAGTGATAGCTATATTACCAAAGGTTTTGGAACTTATAATGTAACCTATAAAGATGCTTTTGGTTGTGTGTCTGCAAAATCTGCTGATTTTGTGATTGCTCCTATTGCTCGTCCAGCTACTCCAAGCATTAAATTGACAGGTAATGCCTACAATTGTGAAAAGAATGATGCAGGAGTTGCAAATACGGTTACGTTTGATTTGTCTAGTGCTGCTTTAGCGGGTAGTCCATCTTACGTTTGGTACAATGGGTCTACACCAATTTCAGGTGCAACGGGTAGCTCTTTAAAGAATTATGCCATAAGTGGTTCTATCTCTTTAAATCAGACTGATGCTAGTACGGGTTGTACCTCTTTAAATTCTTCAGCAATTGCTGTTAAATTTGAAACGAATCCAACATTCTCTTCAGCTGCGATCACTAAAGCTGCTTACACGTTAACTGCAAGTGGATTTGATGCTGCAAACGCAAATGATTATGTGTGGAAAGTAGGAACAACTTCTTTAGGAACAAGTGTGAGTCAAAAAATTACTGGAACTTCAGCTGGTGAATATACAGTTGCTCAGTACAAAGCCTTTACATTGAATGGAACAACCATCAAATGTTTATCTACTGCTGCTAAATATTCTTATGTTCCAGATCCAGAGTTCTCAGGAATCATTGCTTATCCAAATCCATACAATGCTTCATCTCAATTTACAATTGATGTTGTAGACACTGCAATTTGGAACGGAGCAGCTGTTTCTGTATACGATATGATGGGTCGCTTGGTGTACTCTTCTACATTAACTTTAAGCTCAAGTTCAGCAGGTGCTAAGTTTGACTTAAAGGCATTAGGAAATGGAATTTATGTGCTTAACTTGAATGCTAATTCTGGAAATACTTTCCAAACGAAATTGGTGATCAATAAGTAATTTTCAGTTAAACTGAAATATTTAAAAGGACACAGAAATGTGTCCTTTTTTTATGGAATGCGCTCAATAACCATTGGAACACTGAATAATAAAATCATTGAAATGATGATCCATAAAACCCATTTTTGATTGATTTTAAATTGCTGTAATAAAAGCCACATTACTGTCAAGATAAGACAAACAACAAAAATCTGTGCTATTTCTACTCCAAGATTAAAGCCAAGTAAAGGAACTAAAATGGATTGCTCTTGACCCAATAAACTTTGTAAGTAATTAGAAAAGCCTAAGCCATGAATTAATCCAAAAATGGCGATTAAGATGAATTTTATCCACGTATTTTGCTTTGAACTTTCCTGTAATAGACTTAATGATGAAAGTATAATAGTAATTGGAATGAGAAATTCAATCCATGAAACATTAATTACTACTATTTTTAATGTTGCTAAGGCTAATGTAATGGAATGTCCTACCGAAAAAGCTGTAACGTAATAAAAAGACTTTTTATAATCCTTAAAATTCATTCCTGCCGTAAAAGAGAGGATAAAAAGTAAATGATCTATCGCGGCTATATTTAAGATATGGCCAAGTCCTAGTTGAAGGTAAATGATGAAGTTATTCATTGACAAAAAAAAAGGCTGCTTTATGGGCAGCCAATTTAACTTATATATTTAGATTTTAAAAATCTTCATCCAATGAGAATGACATTGAATCCTTGTCTGCCATCACACCAGATTTTTGGTATTCTGCTACACGTTTTTCGAAGAAATTTGTTTTTCCTTGCAAAGAAATTAATTCCATGAAGTCGAAAGGATTACTTGCATTGTAGTGTTTGTTGCAACCTAATGAAACTAATAAACGATCGGCAACAAATTCAATGTATTCACACATTAACTCAGCGTTCATTCCAATAAGCGATACAGGTAATGCACTTGTAACAAATTCTTTTTCAATTTCAACTGCATTCAAAATGATCTCATAGATTTTATCCTGCGAGATTTTGTTTTTGATATGATCAGTATATAATAAGCAAGCAAAGTCGCAATGTAAGCCCTCGTCACGAGAAATTAATTCATTAGAGAAGGTTAAGCCCGGCATTAAACCTCTTTTCTTTAACCAGAAAATCGAACAGAATGAACCAGAGAAGAAAATTCCTTCAACGGCGGCAAAGGCGATTAGTCGCTCTACGAAATTATCACTTTCAATCCATCTTAAAGCCCACTCAGCTTTTTTCTTAACGCATTCAATGGTTTCAATGGCGCGTAATAAGTGATCTTTTTCTTTTGGATCTTTGATGTAGGTATCAATTAACAAAGAATAGGTTTCAGAGTGAATGTTTTCCATCATTACCTGAAAACCATAAAAACATTTTGCCTCAGCATATTGAACTTCTTTAAGGAAGTTATTAGCCAAATTTTCATTTACAATTCCGTCTGATGCAGCAAAAAAGGCAAGAACGTGAGAAATGAAATGACGCTCTCCATCATTCATTTTCTTCCAGTCTGTTAAATCTTGCTGTAAGTCGATTTCCTCAGCGGTCCAAAAGGATGCTTCTGCTTTTTTGTAAAATTGCCAAATGTCGTCATGCTTGATTGGAAATAGCACGAATCGGTTCGGGTCTTCGGTTAAAAGAGGTTCTGCAAATGTAGATGTTGACATAATTTTTAATCTGAAAATTGATAGCTTAAATATCCTAAAAATTTTTCAATTTTCCGACTAAGAAATGTGAATTCCTGATGAAAATTTTTGAATCAAAGTGCTTCTATGACTTCATAAATTTTTGTCAGTTCTTTTGCTGAAATAATGTACGGGGGTAGGATGTAAATCGTATTGCCTAATGGACGTAATAGGACTCCTTTTGATAAACTAGCTTGATAAATATAATCTCTTTTCGAGTTTAAATATCCTGCTTTTTCGTCAGTGTTTAATTCAAATGCTAAGATTGTTCCGCAAATTCGAATGTTGAGAAATTTGTCCGAATGCTTATGGATATTCGCCCAATTTTTGTGCGAATCATGAATCTTTTGAATGTTATCCCAATAAGTGGATTGTTCCAACAAATCTAAGCTTGCATTTGCTGCTGCGCAGGTGATTGGATTACCTGTGAAGGAATGACTATGAAATAAAGTTTTCATTCTGTCGGATGACAAAAAATGATCAAAAATATCATTTGAGCAAATGGTGAGACCCATGGCCATCATGCCACCTGTAAGTCCCTTTGAAAGACAAATGATATCTGGTTTATGTTTCAAGTAATCGATTGCAAACCATTTGCCAAGTCGACCAAAGCCTGTCATGATCTCATCTGCAATACAAAAAACTTGATGTTTTTGTGCTATTTGAATTAATTGGTCTAAAAATGTAGCAGAATACATCTTCATGCCACCTGCTCCTTGCACCAAGGGTTCAAAAATGAAAGTTGCATAGCTTTCTGCATTCTTCATTTTTTCTTCTAAAGCCTGTAAACACCTTGTTTCCTCCAATGGACTTGGTAAAAATTCCACTTCAAATAGCATTTCCTGAAAAGGAGCATTGAAAACGCTTGGGGCACCCAAACTCATGGCGCCAAAAGTATCGCCATGATAGGCATCTTCAAAGGCTATAATTTTTCTTTTTTGAGTTTTTCCTTGGTTGTGAAAATATTGCAAGGCCATTTTGATAGCTACTTCTACGGCCGTACTGCCATTGTCGGAAAAAAAGACTTTTTCAAAATGAGAAGGCAATTTTTGTAGGATTCGTTCGGCTAAGGAAATGGCAGGTTGATGTGTAAAACCCGCAAAAATTACTTGTTCTAATTGTAAAGCCTGCTCATAGATTTTTTTAGCCATGTATTCATTTCCATGTCCATGAATAGAAACCCACCAAGATGAGATTGCATCAAGTATTTCATTACCGTTTTCGTCAATTAACACACATCCCTTTGCCGATTGTATGGCAATTGATTGCGGTTCAATATGATGTTGTGTAAACGGATGCCAAATGGCAGCCTGATCTCTTTTACTTAAGGGGCCAAATGACAGATGCTGCATATTTTTGAATTGTTTCCTTGTTCAGGGTGTTTTCTTGTTTTACTCGACAAATTACGGGCAATTTGCTATAACTTTCAATAAATTTCTCTCCTGAAGTGTTGGAGTCACCATTTAGGATTAAACCTTCTAATGTGACACCATGTTGTTTCAAAAGCTCAATACTTAATAAGGTATGATTAATGCTACCTAAATAATTTTTTGAGATTAAAACAACTGGTAGGTTTAATTGTTTGATAAGGTCCAAATTGGTTTGTTGATCATTAATGGGAACTAAAAGTCCACCAGCTAATTCTACAACAAGTGAATTAGTTGTTTTTGGAAGAGCGAATTTCTCTAAATCAATCTGAATGCCCTCTAATTCTGCGGCCGTGTGAGGAGAAAGGGGGGCTTTTAAATTATAAGTAGAAGGGTGGAATGTCCGAGCTTCCGTTGTTAATTCCTGAAGGGTTCGCACATCGGAGTCGTCGGG